>ERZ791573.866-NODE-866-length-14237-cov-2.351079_pt1 | contig 14237 bp, 12 predicted proteins | sample MGYA00509971_ERZ791573 | MGnify/ENA primary metagenome ERZ791573 (study PRJEB30046, sample SAMN00791921) | human gut metagenome | study: EMG produced TPA metagenomics assembly of the A metagenome-wide association study of gut microbiota in type 2...
ACAAAAATATTGGGGAAGTATATATGAAAGTCATTATGCTTGTCTTGCAGAAGTAGGTGCATTTTTATTAAATAAATAAAAAGAATGATTATGAAAAAGATATTTGGATTTTTCCTGACAATGATGTTATTGGTCAGCTGTCAGGAAGTAGCTGATTTTAAAGATGTAATTTATTTTACTGGAACGGAAGATTCTCCTCGTATCACTTTTACTATAGAGGAGCCTCGTGATATGGGTATTACAGTTACAGCAACTAATAAGGTTACTACAGATACACGAGTTCTTTTGGAGGTAGGTGATCAACAAATGCTTGATGTATACAATGCTCAAACAGGGAAGAAATATGTCATGCCTCCTGCTGGAAGTTTTAATTTGGATAAGAATGAAACTATCATTAAAGCTGGAAACTATGTGTCAGAATCGGTAAGATTTGGAGTGACTTCATTAGATGATTTTGTAGAAGGTACAAATTATTGTGTACCATTGGTTATTACGGGTACAGATGGAGATATGCCGGTATTAGATGCTTCTCGTATAATGTATGTAGTGATTAACCGTACTATTATATCAAAGGCTGTAGATTTGCACGGACGGTGTGGATTTAATGTTCCTCAATTTATAACAGATCCCCGAGTTTCGGCTTTAAGTCAAGCGACTATGGAAATTCGTGTACGTGTGAATAGTTTCCCGTCCGAATCTGCCAATCCGGGTATTTCTTCTTTGATGGGTATTGAAGAAAATTTCCTGTTCCGTTTTGGTGATATCAGTATTGAGAAGAATCAGTTGCAGTTGGCTCCGGCGGTAATTGGCGGTAAAAAATACTTTACTACAGGCGAAACTCGTTATACTACCGGTAAATGGCATCAGGTGGTATGTGTATACGATGGCTCTTCTACTTCAATCTATGTAGATGGAAAACTGGATGTGAAGTTCAGTGCCGGTCCTGGTACAATCAATTTGAATGATGATTATTTTGATGGTTTCTGGTTTGGTCAGTCTTGTGGCGGGCGTTATCTGGATGGAGCTATCAGTGAAGCACGCTTCTGGACTCGTGCATTGACGCTTAATGAAATTCAGGACAATGCTTGCTATGTAGATCCGAAAACACCGGGCTTGTTGGCTTACTGGCGTTTCAATGCGGTTCAGGAAGACGGCCGAGTATTGGATGAAACCGGTAATGGATTTGATGCCATTCCTCATGGTTCATATACATGGATTGAAAATGTGAAATGTCCATATTAAGGCTTCTTGTCTATAGATTAAGGTTAAATAGTTAAAGAACAATTTAGGGTTTGAAATCGGGGAACCACGACAGTTGTGAAACCATTGTGGTGACCCGATTTTTTATGTCTTGAAAAATTGTAAGAATAAAAGATTACTATAAAAAACAAATAAACTATGAAACATTCCATGAAATACGCAGCAGTGCTTGCTCTGACGACCTTATGTTTATCGTGTACAACAAAGACAAAACAGCCTAATCCGTTGGCCAAAGAGATTTTAAATAATCTGAATTTACAGGTTGTAGACAGTATGGGACGATCCATTCTTTCTCAAGGCTTCAATGCAGGAAGCGGATATTCTCAGGTATGGGCCAGAGATATGAATACCTTTATCGAAACAGCTTGTGAGGTGGTAAATCCGGAAGAGATCAGAGGTGCCTTGCTGGTGTTTTTTGCACTTCAACAGCCTAACAATGAGATGATAGACGGGTATGTGCTGAAAGGTGAATTCAACTGGGGAGATCCTAAACCTTATTATTCGGATGCTGCACCCGATCATGTAGGCTTTAAAAATACAGTAGAAACCGATCAGGAAACATCACTTATTCAGATTATAGGAAAGTATATTCGTAAGACAGGGGATAAATCAATCCTGAAAGAAGTGGTAAACGGTCAGACTGTTTATGAACGGATGGTGAAAATGATAGACTATCTGATGACTGAAAAATATGATTCCAAATACGGTTTGCTGACCGGTGCACTGACTTCCGATTGGGGTGATGTACAGGCTGATAATGAGGATCCATGCGATATGAATGAACATTCGGTGGTGACGATTGATGCGTACGACAATGCCATGTTTGCCATTGCATTGGAATATATGGCGGAGATGAGTGAAGGTGAGGATAAAGCAAAATGGGAAAAAATGCGGAAAGAGATTGTAGCCAATACCCGTAAGCATTTATGGGATGAGGCTGCCAACAAGATTATTCCTCATGTCTATCCGAACGGTACACCTGATATTGTGGATTTTGATGAAAACAAGATTCATTATCATGGAGGAACTGCAATTGCCATTGAGGCCGGTATACTGGAACACGATGAAATTGGTATTGTAAATACACAGATGGTGAGAAATGTACAGCAGTCGGGTATGCCTTCTATTGGTCTTACTGTATATCCTCCTTATCCGGAGGGATTCTTCCGTGGTGGAATGGCAAAAGCATATGTCTATCAGAATGGAGGAGACTGGACTTGGTTTGGTGGACGCATGATTCAACAGCTGATTGCCAATGGATACATCGAAGAAGCTTATGCTGAAATTACTCCAATGATAGATCGTGTGATAAAGAACAAGGGATTCTATGAATGGTACGGACAGGGAGGTGTCCCCAGTGGTTCCGGACATTTTAAAGGTTCGGCCGGAGTATTGTGTAAAGCGATTGAGATGCTAAGAGAATGGGCAGAGAATAATAAGTAATGCTTCTTGCTCAGGATATTGGAATATAATAATAAAATCGCCAGCTTCGGTATGAATCAGCTGGCGATTTTGTTTTTGAATATACTTAAAGTGTATTCTTGAAGAATACTTATTTGTACGATTTCTTATAAATATCCAGAACTTCTGCATCGGTCAGCGGACGAGGATCGAGTGTGAACAGACCACCCATGGTGTCGCGTGCATTCTGTACCATCTTCGGCAGATCTTCTTCCTTGAGTCCCCAGTCACTAAGCTTCAGGTCGTGTACGTTACAAGCCTTTTGCATCAGTACCAGTGCATCGATGAAATCACTTGGGCGGTTGCTCTTTTTCTGTGTCATTACTTCTGCCATTTTCATGTAGCGCTTCATGCAGTCGTTGCGGAAGGTTTCGAAGTAAGCTTCACTAAGGGCTATCAGTCCGGCACCGTGTGGAAGTTGGGGATAATATGCACTCATGGCATGTTCCATGGAGTGTTCGGAAGTACAGCTGGAAGTCGATTCTACCAATCCGGCCAGTGTACTTGCCCATGCCACTTTAGCACGTGCTTTCAGGTTCTTGCCGTCGGCTACAGCTACCGGAAGATATTTGTACAGCAACCGGATTGCTTCCAAAGCATAAAGGTCGCTGATAGGAGTGGCACAGTTGGCAATGAATCCTTCAGCAGCATGGAAGAATGCATCGAATCCCTGATAAGCGGTAAGGTGTGGAGGGATAGAGATCATCAGTTCCGGGTCGATGATAGACAGTACCGGGAAGGTAAGCGGACAACCGAAACCGATTTTTTCCTGTCGTTCTTCATTGGTGATAACTGTCCAGGGATCGGCTTCCGTACCTGTACCGGCTGTAGTCGGGATAGCCACAATCGGGAGTGCTTTGGTGACTGGTCTGCCCTTGCCGCTTCCACCGATGATATAATTCCAGTAATCACCTTCGTTGCAAGCCATGACAGCAATCGACTTGGCCGAATCGATGGTGCTTCCTCCTCCTAAACCGATGACAAAGTCGCAACCACTTTCACGGCAGATAGCAGCAGCTTCCATTACGTGCGATTTTATAGGATTGGGTAATATTTTGTCGTAAACAATGGATGCGATATCATTTTCAGTCAGTAAGTTGACAACTTTATCCAAATAACCGTATTTTTTCATGGATGTTCCGGCTGATATCACAATCATCGCTTTTTTTCCGGGAAGTGTTTCCGTTGCTAATTTCTTAATCTCACCACAACCGAACACGATACGTGTAGGGATGTGCAAATTGAAAACTGGATTTGCATTCATAATAGTATTCCCTTTAAAGTTCGTATTCTCAAATATAGTGAAATTCATGTCATATTTTAGTAATATCTGTGTTAAAAATGATAATAGAGGAAAATTTGAGGGCTGAATAGGCGATAAAAAGAAAAAGAAGTATAGGTTGCTGTGGTTGGTATTGCCGATTATAGATTAACAACTGTAAGAATAGGGAGTGTTATTCTTTCGTTCCTGATATTATGCCTGCTTCTTGTAGCTGTATATAGCCCAGCAGTACAGAGTGGTGGCAAATCCGGATAGAGTGAGCAGTTGCGATATAATATCGGCAAAAGAACTGCCTTTCAGATAGACCATGCGCATGATTTCCATAAAGTATCGTAATGGGTTGAGGTAGGTGAGGGTTTGTGCCCATTCGGGCATACTGCCGATAGGGGTAAAAAGACCACTCATCAGAATAAAAATCAGCATGCAGAACCACATGACAAACATGGCTTGCTGCATAGTAGATGAATAGTTGGAAATAACCAGTCCGAGACCGGAGACCACCAGAATGAATACCAATGCGGCCAGATAAATGGTACATAGATTTCCTTGGGGAGTGATGTGGTAGACCAGTGCTGCAAGACCGATACACAGATTCAATACCAGAAAGCCTATCATCCAATAGGGGAGTAGCTTACCTAAGGTGAAAGTGATACGACTGACAGGACTTACGTTCATTTGTTCAATGGTTCCGGTTTCTTTTTCACTGACGATATTCAGGGCTGGAAGAAAGCCGCAGATCATGACCAGTATCATGGTCATTAATGCAGGAACCATAAACATCTTGTAATCCAAATGTGGGTTGAACCGATAGCGTATGGAGGCAGTGCTTTGTTGGGGCATAAGAATCTGCTGCAGATAGGAACTTCCCAGTGCTCCTTTTGTTCCGTCTACCGAGTTGGCTGCAATCAGAATAGAAGCTGTCCGGCCCTGGATTTGCTCTTTTTCAAAGCCGCGTGGTATTTCCATCACAATGTCGGCACGACCTTTTTCTATGGCCTCTATTCCTTTGGGGTAAGTAGCCGGCAGTTCGGTGAGTTTGAAGTAAGGAGATGCTTCGATACGGTGTACCAGCCGTTCGGAAGAAGGACTCCGGTCGTTGTCGATGACGGCAATGCGAAGATCTTTTATCTCCAATGTAGCCGCCCAGGGAAGTACCAGCATAATCATACACGGAAATATAAACAGTAGCCGGGGCAGAAAACTATGGCGTCGGATTTGTCTGAATTCCTTTTCTATCAGATAACGTAATGTCATAGGTGTAAGTTTTTTAAGTTTTTGAGTTCTTAAGTTCTTTGGTTAAGTTGCCAGTTTATCATGGACTTATAGACTCAAATATATTATTCTAATCGGTTGTTAAACTTGCGGATGGTAAGGCCGGTCAATAGGATTCCCATCAGTAAGAGCACGCTTACTTCTTGCCATACATAGGCGAGGGGAACACCTTCTATCATGAGTTTGCGTACAATGCTGACATACCATCGGGCAGGGATGAGGCAGGAGAGTCCCTGAAGGATGGGAGGCATGCTTCCGATGGGGAAGATGATACCCGACAGAATGATAGTCGGTATCATCAATACCATTGCCGAAACTAACAGGGCGGCCACTTGGGTACGGGTAAGACAGGAGATAAGCAATCCCAATGCCAGTGAAACAAAAATAAACAGCAGAGAAACTCCCAGCAGGCTACCCAAGTTGCCGGCTACCGGTACATCGAGTACAAAGACTGACAATAATAGAATGGTAGTAAGGTTCAGTACGGAGAGCGCAAAATAGGGTACTGCTTTGGAAAGAATGACCAGAAACGGATGGACGGGAGAGACGAGCAATAGTTCCATCGTACCGGTTTCTTTTTCATGGACAATGGAAATGGAAGTCATCATGGCACATATCAGCATCAGAATCAGTCCCATTACCCCCGGAACAAAGTTGTAGGCGCTTTTCATTTGCGGATTGTATACTAATCTGTTGTGTACAAGCAGAGAAGGATGTACTTTACCTGCATCGGCAAGTGTGGCTTGTGCCGTTCTGATGATTCCGGAAGCATAACTGCTGCGGGTGAGAGCCAGATTGGGGTCGGTTGCATCGGCAATAATCTGAATCTGTTCTATATCGAAACGTTGTCGGTTGAAATCCGGGGGAAAGGCAATGGCCAGTTCAATTTTGTTTTTCCGGAAAAGGACTTCCTGTTCTTCGGGAGAGTGTACAATGTATTTTACGGTGAAATATTCGTTGGCATCGATGCGGTCGATAAGATATCGTGTATCGGTGTCTGTAGAAGAAACCAATATGGCGGTCTGTACATTTTTTACTTCAGTAGAAATGGCAAACCCGAAGAGGATAATCTGCACGATGGGCATACCGATAAGAATCAGTAACGTTCGTTTGTCGCGCAGGATATGATAAAATTCTTTTCTGACAAAGGCTATAAACTGTTTCATACATTGAGAAATTTGTAAGGTTACTATTCGCTTCGTTGCGCTTCACGGGCCAGTTTTTGGAAAACTTCGTCCATGTCTTTTGCCTTGAAGGTAGCTTTGAGCCCTGCCGGTGTATCAAGAGCACGGATGCGTCCGTCGACCATCATGGAGATACGGTCGCAGTATTCCGCTTCGTCCATGTAATGAGTGGTTACAAAGACTGTAATGCCTTGGTTGGCGGCCTGATAAATCAATTCCCAAAATTGTTTTCGGGTAGCGGGATCTACTCCGCCGGTAGGCTCGTCGAGAAAAACCAGGCGTGGATGATGGAAGATGGATATTGAGAAGGACAAACGTTGTTTCCATCCTAAAGGCAACTGTCGAACCAAGGTATTCCGTTCATCGTATAAACCGATGCGTCGCAGCATTTCCTCTGTGCGGGGAGCGATTCCTTTTTCTGCTACTCCATAAATACCTGCGAAAAGACGGACATTCTCCCGTACTGTAAGGTCTTCGTACAATGAAAACTTCTGACTCATATAACCGATGTGTTTTTTGATTTCCTCGCTTTGGGTATATACATCGTATCCCAAGACTTCTGCCTGCCCTTCTGTAGGAAGACTCAGACCACATAGAATACGCATGGCGGTAGTTTTTCCTGCACCGTTTGCTCCCAGAAAACCAAATATTTCTCCACGCTTTACTTCGAAGGAGATATGGTCTACTGCAGTGAAACGACCGAACCGTTTGACCAGTTGTGATACCCGTATGATGGGGGTATCATCGGCAGAAGTGCTATCGTGATGAAGGGGGGAAGGGCAAAGAATATCTTTAAACCGTTCCAGTATAATAGAGGGAGTATCGATGCCTGATATATAACCTTCGCGGATGAAGGCGATACGGTCGCAGCGTCGGGCTTCGTCCATGAAAGGAGTGGAAACAACGATGGTTACTCCCCGTGTCTGCAACCGGTGGAGCATTTGCCAGAGCTCTTTGCGGGAAACCGGGTCGACTCCGGTAGTTGGTTCATCGAGAAAGAGGATTTCCGGATTGTGTATCAAGGCACAGCATAATGCCAGTTTTTGCTTCATTCCTCCCGATAAGGCTCCGGCACGCCGGTGACGGAAAGGGGCTATCTGTTCATAAATCTCTTTAATTTGTCCGTAGTTTGCTTCTACTGTGGTATGGAATACAGTGGCAAAGAAGGTGAGATTTTCTTCTACTGTCAAATCTTGATACAGCGAGAACCGACCGGGCATGTAGCCTATCCGTTGCCGTATTTTCCGATAGTCGGTAAGTACATTGAAACCACATAATTCTGCCTGGCCTTCGTCGGCAGCCAATAGGGTGGTGAGGAGGCGAAACAAGGTTGTCTTTCCGGAACCGTCGGGACCGATGATTCCAAACAGTTCTCCTCGTTTTACGCTGAACGATACATCGTGTAGGGCTACCGTCTTTCCGTAACGCTTGCCGAGGTGACTTACCTGAATAATAGGTTTATCTTCTTGTTTCATTTTGTGCAATTTTTACTTATTCTTGGTGGAAAACAACTTCTCCGTACATTCCCAGTTTGATGGCACCATCATTGCGGACTGCAATTTTTACTGCATAAACCTGATTGGCACGCTCGTCATCGGTCAGTATGGTTTTGGGAGTAAACTCAGCTTCATCGGCTATCCACGTCACAGTGCCGGAGTACTCTTTCCGCTTCTTGTCACCAAAATCGGCATATACAGTAGCTTTTCCTCCCAAACGAACCTGGGCGAGTTGCTCCGAAGTGACATAGGCGCGCAGATAAAGATGTTCCATATCGCCTATCTTGAACAGGGGCTTTCCGATGCTTGTCACTTCGCCGGGTTCGGTGTATTTGACTAAAACAGTTCCATCGATAGGGGAGAGGATGTGGCATTTTTTCAACAAATCTTCGGTCTGTGCAATCTGGATTGCTACCGAGGAACTTTGTTCGTTGAGGCTTGCTGTATTGTTCTCCAAAGAAGAAATTTGTGCTTCCAACTGGCGGTTGAGTACTGCTATCTGTGAGTCCCAGTCATCCAGTTGTTTGCGGTTGGCAGCATTGGCCTGAATCAGATTCTGGGTACGGGTGCGTTCTTTCTGTGCAGTGGCGATCTGTGCTTTTGTAGCTGCAATCTGCTTTCGGATGTCCGGACGTTGTTTGTCTACAGATTTCATGCTGGCCTCCAGTTGAAGTTTTTTCAGATAGAGTTGGATGGTATCCACCAACCCGACCTCTTCTCCACGTTTCAGGCGGTTTCCTTCTTCTGCATTCAGGTAAAACAACTTCCCGTTTGATTCGGAAGAAACGATGATTTCTGTGGTTTCGAATGTCCCTGTGGCATCAAAATTCTGTTCGGAGCGGCAGGAGGAGAACAGAAAGGCATATAGAACAAAAAGAAAAGATATTGTTTTCATAACAAGATTTGTTTAATGACTATTTTATATATTATTCGTTTGTAATGTGTTTTTGCTGGTAAAGTTTCATGAGCAACTGGATTTCGTGCAATGCTTTGTTTTGCTTGGCCAGACTTTCGTGTGTCAGTTCCCGCAGCATTTCGGTTACAGTCAGTGTACCATTGGCAACCTTAGCCTCGGCGGCTTTACGTATGTTGATTCGCAGGCGAATCATTTCATCGTCTTCTTCCATTTGTTTCCGTAGAGAATGAATAGCCTGTTCTTGTTCTGTTAAAGCAATTCGGGTGTTTAGCAAGAATACATCTCTGTTGTTCTGTACTTGCAAACGTTCGGTATGTAGCTTCTTCCGGTCGTTTTTCAAAGTATAAAGACTTCCGAACCGCCAGCTCACTTTGGCTCCCACAATAAAATAAGGTTCAAAGGAATCTTTAAGCATATTGAGTCCGGGATTGCCGTAAGCCCCTTGTGCAAAAAGACTGAAACGAGGCATGTATCCCGTTTTCAGGCTTTGTTCCTTGATGTGGAGAGTCTGTTCCTGCGCTGAGTAAAGAGCCAGTTCCGGTCGGTTGATTGAAAGGGAAGTATCGGATAGAGGAAGGTCGGGCTTTTGTAAGAGGGTATTTGTATTTACTTCTTCTCCCATAAACAGACTCAGCATACGGAGATAGGCATTACGGTTACTTTCTATTTGTATGCGTTGCTGCCGGGTATTCAAGATTTCTACACGTACAGCATCTACATCAGCCTCGTTGGCTATGCCGTAAGTGCAGTAGGCTTTTATATTGACGAGGTTTCGCTGTAACTCCTCTTGTAATAGAGCGTTCTGATCCAGTTGCTCATTGAAAAGGAGAATACCGAAAAACAATTGGTTGATTCGTTCTCTGAGTGCATACATGTTTACATCCAACTGTCTTTCAGCCTCTTCTCCTTGAGCCTGCACTTGTGCTTTCTGGGAGTGAATCTGTCCTCCGTCCCAAATATTCTGACTGACTTCCATCATGATTTGATATTGGTCTTTGGACATGCCTTGGAAATCAAGGTTGGGCAAAGTAAACGGGAGTGCCGTGGCATCGCTTTGATACGATACTTTTCCATGGAGACTGATTTGAGGCAGGTTGCCTTTGGCTGCATTGGCAAGCGTATAGCTTGTGGACCGTTCTATTAACTGATATTGTCGGGAGAGCGGATAGTTGGCCTGTGCCTTTTGCTGACATTCTTCCAAGGTCAGTTGGGCGTAGCTGTGTATTCCCATGCAGATGCATAGAATAAGGAGCAGATTCCGTTTCATTTAAACTTTTCTTTAAGGTTTCTATGACAAAGGTATGTAATTCTATTGTTCCTGACAGGTTCTGCTTGTTGTGTCGTATGTTCTGTTTGTTCGATAATAGAAGAAAAGACTGATTTTATATTCAATAATAATTATCTTTACAGGAACAAATCTACATTGCTATGGAACAAAAAGAGATGATGCATTTTGCCATTAAGCAGGTGAAAGAGTTTTCTACGGGATTGCGTAATGTTTCACGTTTTGTATCCGATGACTTTGCTTTCATCCGGTGTATTCAAGGTGCTGAGGACTTGATGCATTTTCTTGTGAAATTTCGTCAGCCTTTTCGTCTGATGGAAGGGCGCATAGTGTATATGCGCTCGGGATATATAGATGTGCGTGTGAATTTGCGTGAGATTCGGATTGAGCCGCATCAGTTGGTTGTTGCTTCCCGGGGAACTGTATTGCAGGTATTATATGTCTCTCCGGATTGTGATTTGTCTATGTTGGCAGTTTCCAATAACTTCATGGAAGATTGGCAGAAAGAAGAGCTGTTGATGTCTTATTTGTCCGGGCGGCTGTATTTGAAGCTTCCGTTGGAAGAACAGGAAGAGTGGAGGATGGAACTGATGTGTACCCTGATGTGGGAAGTAATGAATGACAGACCTTTTCCGAAAGAAACACTTCAAAGCCTTGTCTCTGCTTTGTTCCGTCAGATAGAATGTTTTTGTGCGCAGAAACAGACGAAAGATAGTACACGATATACACGGAAGGAAGAAGTTTTCAACAGGTTTCTGGAACTTGTTAATAAGTATGCTGTCCGCGAACGGAATGTCTCGTTTTATGCGGACAGACTGTATCTTACTCCCCGCTACTTGAGTACGCTTATCAGGCAGATTAGTGGGCGAACGATAATGGACTGGATCAATGAGGCTGTTTTACAAGAAGCAAAACTAATGTTGCGGCATAGTGATAAACTGGTATATCAGGTGTCCGATGCGCTCAACTTCCCCAATGCTTCGTTTTTCTGCAAGTTCTTTCGTCGGTTGACGGGAAAAACCCCTAATGAATATAAACAGGAAGTATGGAAAAAGATAGCAGATTCTGAATGACTTGGAAAACAATAGATTGAGTTTGTGTGTTTTAATATTAAATTATACACTTATGAGAAATAGAATTTTAATGATACTGCTTGTAATGGCAGGAAGTTTGGGAATGTATCGCGCCAGTGCGTGTACAGGTATTACGCTAAAGGCAAAAGACGGATCTTATGTTGTGGCGCGTACTATTGAATGGGGAGGAAGTGACTTGAACAGTTTGTATGTGGTTGTTCCTCGTGGATATGCACAGCAGTCGTATACACCGGAAGGAGTGGATGGAATGAAATTTACTGCCCGTTACACTGTCTGTAGAACAGAAAGAATTTGTAGCCGAAGGACTGAATGAAGAGGGCTTGTCTGCCGGATTGTTCTATTTCCCGCGCTATGGTAAATACGAAACTTTCGACAAAACACGGAAAGAAGAAGCTATTGCCGATTTACAACTGGTGAGCTATGTATTGGGAACTTGCAAGAATGTAGATGAAGTGAAACTGGCCTTGGAGAAGGTGCATGTGGTGGCTATTGATCCTCGTGCCGAAACAGTACACTGGCGTTTTTCTGATCCTTCGGGCAGACAGTTGGTGCTTGAAATCGTAGACGGAGTCTTGAAGTATTATGAGAATGCATTGGGAGTTTTGACCAATTCTCCGGGATTCGACTGGCAATTGACAAACTTGAATAATTATGTGAATCTTTTCCCGGGAAGTGCACCGTCACAGAAATTAGGGGATGTCAGTTTGCAGTCGTTTGGAGCGGGCAGCGGTTTCCTGGGTATACCGGGCGATGTGACTCCTCCGTCTCGTTTTGTACGGGCTGCCTTCTATCAGACTACGGCTCCGCAGCAGGCTATTGGTAAGAGTACTGTGTTGCAGTGCTTTCAGATACTGAACAATTTCGATATTCCAATCGGAATTGAACATGCAGCCGGACAACCGATGGCCGATATCCCCAGTGCTACTCAATGGACCTCGGCTACAGATGTAACAAACAAGCAGATTTATTATCGTACGATGTACAATAGTGCAATACGAAATATAGATTTGAACCGAATTGATTTTACCCGTGTAAAATATAAGGCCATACCTTTGGATGAAGGAAAAGAACAGCCTGTGATTTCGGTCAAGGTGAAATAAATTGAATACTGTGGGTCCTACGAAGTTTGGGACTAATGAGGAAACCGGACTGTTTCAACTGTAAGCAAAAACGTTAAACAAATAGAATTATTTAAGGTAGAACAAAGATTTATTACCCGAAGTGCACTATTTTTGTCTCAGTGATAAACTTTGTTAATTCTTTAAATAATGAATGGTAAAGAAAAGGGAAATATAGGCTGGGTGGATTTGTTGAGAGTGCTTGCCTGTTTTTTTGTAGTGTTTTCTCATTGTTGTGACGGCTTCGTAGGACAATTTGATGCTAATCGTCAATCGTTTCTGACAGGGGTGTTCTCTGGCAGTCTGGCTCGTCCGTGTGTGCCTTTGTTTGTAATGATGACAGGAGTTCTGTTGCTTCCTGTCGGCAAGGAGTATACTTTGCAGAGTTTCTATAAGAAACGTATCGATCGTATCCTTACTCCGCTTGTATTCTGGTCGCTGGTTCTTCCCACTCTTGCTTTTCTTTATTTCAATTATGTGAGTCCGGATACTCATAATCCTTTGCTTTCTACGGACAATTATACGGTGCACACGTGGTTGCAGCGTCTTTATACCTTTGTGTTCAGCTTTAATTTTGATACGGTACCTTTTTGGTATCTGTATATGCTTATCGGACTTTATCTGTTGATGCCGATATTGAGCAGCTGGCTGGTTCAGGCCTCACAGAAAGACATCAGGACTATACTGATACTTTGGGGTATATCTCTGTTCCTTCCTTACATTAAAATGGCAGCTCCGTTTTTGGGGTATCAGGGGAATTATGGTAATATGGATATATTGGGGGTATGCGACTGGAATTCCTATGGCACTTTTTATTATTTCTCCGGATTTATCGGTTATCTGATACTGGCATATTATCTTACTCATTATCCATTGAACTGGAGTTGGAAAAAGACTTGGCTTATATCGGTCCCCATGTTTTTAATAGGCTATCTGATAACTTCTGTTGGCTACATTATTACACAGAAGTATTATCCGGGAAACTATGCTTATCTTGAAATTGTATGGTATTTTGCCGGAATCAATGTGTTCATGATGACTTTTCCGGTCTTTGTCATCGTACAGAAAACCCGAATATCTTCTTTACCTTGGCTTTCACGTATGGCAAGTATGACATTCGGTATTTATTTGTGCCATTATACTTTTGTGTTTATGGCATACGATTTGTTTGATTTCTCCTTTCTCCCGTATTGGATGCGGATAATCTGCATGGCATGTACTACGTTTGGAGTATGTTATTTGTTAGTTTCTCTTCTTTCGAAGTTTAAGCTGACAGCGCGTTTGGTGAAATAAAACCTTTTAATCTGGAAACTTAAATTAATCTTATATATGGTAATATCAAGAAAAGTAATGGCTGCTTTGGCAGCTGGAGTATTGACTTGTGGGCATGTAGCTGCACAAGAAGCTGATTTCGACTTGTCTTCACAGCGTTCGGAGTCACAGGACGTGTTGCCGGTTCCCGGTAAGAAACTGGATCATCAAGGACTGGTGATTAATCCTGTTCCGCATCAGTTGACAGTAGACCGGAACACCCGTCTGGATGTGACTGGAGGTCTGCGGATCATTGATAAGCAGGAGAAATTTGCCGAAGATTTCGGATTTATTGCAGCTTCGAAGAAGGGAGTGAAACTGACTATCGATTTTGGTACAAAGGTCGCTTCCAAACAAGGTGTGAAAGCTGTTTCAGGTGCTTACGTACTGACAATTGACAAGAAAGGGATTGTAATTACCGGTTATGACGAACAAGGAGCATTTTACGGTATTCAGACTTTGAAGCAGATTATGGAAAGTCCGGTAGCTGCCGAAGGTAATCTTCCTTATATAACTATAAACGACTACCCGGATTTGCCTAACAGAGGAGTGGTAGAA
>ERZ791573.881-NODE-881-length-14053-cov-1.927204_pt1 | contig 14053 bp, 14 predicted proteins | sample MGYA00509971_ERZ791573 | MGnify/ENA primary metagenome ERZ791573 (study PRJEB30046, sample SAMN00791921) | human gut metagenome | study: EMG produced TPA metagenomics assembly of the A metagenome-wide association study of gut microbiota in type 2...
GGGTAACGCGTTTTGGACGAATCGGCGCATACAGTTCGTTTTCAATCTGCAGCACGTTGCTATTGATTTGCAGCCTCTTACCGTCTTTCTCAATACCAATCTTCGCGTACTCTTCCGATGGCGTTTTGATTGCCTGTTTAAGGCCCGCTACGTACTCGTAAAGATCGTTGAAGGTAATACCAAGATTGCTTTGCGATTTATTGGTATAGCCGAGATCGCTCAAACGAAGAGAGGTCGCATACGGCAGGTAATACATACCGCACTCGGTTTTCTCAAACGGCAGCGACGTTGGTTTTCCTTGCAGGAAAGAAGAACAAATCGCCGGAGATGCACCAAACAGATAAGGAATGACCCAACCGAAACGATAGTAATTGCGGATAACGCGGAAATAGCCCGCAGAAATTTTCTCTTTGGCATCAGCGCCCGAGATATCACCGCACTTCGCTTGCCAGAATGCCATTGGCAAAGAGAAATTGTAGTGCACGCCGGAAATGGTTTGCATCAGCGCGCCGTAGCGATTTTTCAGCCCTTCACGATACAGCGTTTTAAAGCGTCCGGTGTTAGAAGTGCCGTACTGTGCCAGTTCGATGTCCTGACCTTCTGCGATGTAGCATGGCATACTTAACGGCCACATCCGCTCATCGCCCATATTGCGCGCCGTATAACGATGCAGATCGCGCATAAAGGTCAGCATATGTTCAATATCACCATCCACTGGTGTAATGAATTCCAGCAATGCTTCCGCAAAATCGGTAGTAATCCATTTGTGCGTCAGTGCGGAACCTAATGCTTCAGGATGACCTGTTGTTGCCAGTGTGCCATCAGCATTAACACGCAAAGTTTCGCGCTCCAGCCCACGCTGTATCCCCTTTAACGCCTGAGGATGTTTTTCCAGCCAGGCCAGCGCCTGTGATACGTCCGGGATCAAATTGACCTCCCGCCTGTCAAAATCGTTTTAATTAGCATAACTGTAATGGTGACCATATGTGCAGGCCTACAATTAGTGCCACCACATCATGCCCTGAACGGTCGCTGCTGCAACTGCAACATAGCGTAACGCTTTACCAAGGCACAAAAAAAAGATTACTGGCCCCCAGGAGATGCGCATCCATCCCGCTAACAGACACAGTAAATCGCCAACCACGGGCATCCAGCTTAATAATAGCGTGACTGCACCATAGCGTTTCAGCCAGCCGGTAGCTTTCTCTTGCCAGCGCGATGTTTTACGCAATGGAAAGAAACGCCCAAGGATAACGTTAGTTAACCCTCCAAGGCTATTACCCATTGTTGCTGTTAAAACTAAAACCCAGGGATGACTGATCCCGGAAAGCAACATTGCCACCAGCACGACTTCGGAGTTGCCGGGTAATAGTGTAGCGCTGAGAAAACTACTGGCAAACAACGAGAAAAGCGATAACGCTTCACTCACAGCAAGCGAACATCCACGGCGTCCATGCCTGCTGCACGGGCCGCCTGAATACCGAAATCGGCATCTTCAAAGACCACACACTGCGTCGGTTGCACGCCCATACGCTGCGCGCACAACAAAAATGTGTCTGGCGCGGGTTTATGGTGTTTGACGTGATCGGCAGCGACGACGGCGTCAAAATAATGGCGTAATCCCAGGTGCGCCAGCAATGCCTCAGCGATGGCGCTTTCACTCCCCGTTCCTACAGCCATTGGGCGACGACCATGCCAACTTTTCACCACATCAACAAGAGGAAGCGGTTCGACGCTATCCAGCAGCATACTTCTTACTGCTTCTGTTTTTTCACGCGCTAACGCATGCGGGTCGAGATCGGCCTGATTCAGCTCAACAATTGCCTGAGCAATACGCCAGGTGGGCGATCCATTAAGCGCAATCATTGCCTGAACATCGTACTGAAGACCGTAGTGCCCTAATACTTCGCGCCACGCTTTACGGTGCGTAGGCTCCGTATCCAGGATTGTGCCATCCATATCAAAAATTAAACCTGCATAACGCTCGTACATGGTCTTCTCGCAAGTCGAAAAATATGACGCTACTTTAGCGTAATTGCTTGATTTTGTCGCTGATGGCGAAGGAGAAGAAAATTCAGGAAATGGATAAAGTAGTTATTTAGAAATGAGATATTTTTGAAGGAAATTTTTGGGAGAAGATGGTGCATCCGGGAGGATTACTCACTGGCGTTCGCCCTTCGGGCCGTTGCTGACGCAACGTTATCCTCCCTGGTGCCTGCGGTTAATACCGCTATCTCTTCGATACCTTCATTGCTGAAGGTTACGGAGAATATGGTGCATCCGGGAGGATTCGAACCTCCGACCGCTCGGTTCGTAGCCGAGTACTCTATCCAGCTGAGCTACGGATGCATCGGGAAAATTTATTTTACTGCTGATATTGATACCGCTACTAAAGCCATATCAATTAAGAGATGGTGCATCCGGGAGGATTACTCGCCTTGCGGCTCGCCCTTCGGGCCGTTGCTGGCGCAACGTTCTCTCGCTTCGCTCGAGTCGAACCTCCCCGCCCCCGGAGGTTCTCATCCTCATGGGCTTCAAATGCAAAAAAGCCTGCTCGCTGAGCAGGCTTTTCGAATTTGGTCGGTGATAGAGGATTCGAACCTCCGACCCCTTCGTCCCGAACGAAGTGCGCTACCAGGCTGCGCCAATCACCGAATGCGGGGCGCATCTTACTGCGCAGATACGCCCTCGTCAATCCCTTAATAGCAAAATGCCTTTTGATCGGCGAGAAAGTCAGCAGGCCGCTTAGTTAGCCGCTGCCTCTTTTGCCTGCGGGATGTGACACCAGTTGTTGTTTTCGTTAATTCCACCATCCGGTGAAGTATAGCCAAGACAACCCATGATGGTATCGTACAGCTCTACGTGACGGCGTGGCACTTTCATGTCGGCTTCTTTTTTCAGCTGCGCAAACGCCTGCGCATTGGCCGGATTTTCCAGATATTTATCTGACATCCAGACCATCATCGGTACGCGGAACTGCTCCGGCGGTGCCAGTTCACGCGGCGTGCCGTGCAGGTGCTCGCGTTCATTAATTGACTCACCGTGGTCAGCTGCGTAGAACACAATCGCTTTCTTATCGCGAACCTGATCAATCACGCTGGAGATAAAGTGATCCACATAGGTCACCGAGTTGTCATAGGAGTTGATCATCTGCGCTTTGGTACAGCCGCTATCAACACCAATACATTCCGGCTTCCACTGCGCGAAGCTACGCGGATAACGCTGGGTGTAGTTAAAATGCGAACCTTTGGTATGCAGAATGATCAGATGCTTACCATCCGGGTTGCGCCCTAGCGATTGCTGCATTTCGTCTACCAGCAACATATCATCTACCGGCTTGCCACGATTACGTGGCTCCGCACCAATCTGCTCACGATAAGCAATGTTGTCCGCCATCGTGTTGCTGTAGAACCACATTTCGCTCTGCATAGCGTAGAGGTCAGAACTGAATCCTAACTGCTTCAGAACCGCGAAAATGTTCTGTTCTTTTAATGTGCGCTGCGGATTATCTTCCGCGCCCCCCTGACGTACAAACATGCAACGCAGTGAGAGTTTGGTTGCGGTATCACAGGAGTAACCACGGAACGCCGCCAGATTTTTCTCCTGGGCCAGTTTCGGCGTGGTATTACGCTCATAGCCGAAAATACCCATATGGTCCCAACGCGTGGTTTCACCGATGATAAACACGACATAAGTGTCATCAACGTTTTGCGGTGCCTGATAAGTGAATTTCTTCGCCGGATTAAGCAATGAATTATTATCGGAAGATTCATCGACCCGCGCCCAGGCATACAGCCCCAACGCAGAAAGCCAGTTTGATGGCAGATAAGAGTTCGCTACGACACCGCCATAACTCGGCAAATCAACGCCGGTCGCCCTCTCCACTTTCTTCTGCTGGATATCCAGCAAACGAATCGGTGCCCAAACCATAATACCCGCCAGTACGACGACCGCCAGGCTGCGAATACGCTGCCCTGGGGTTCGCAGTTGTCGGAGCAAGGTGTAGCGACAGCGGTTATTCCAGATAAGGATAAGAGGCAATGCACTAACGGCGATTAACCAGAGAATAAAGTTCAGACCAACAACTTCTTTTGACAGGTCGATATCGGTGGTCATGACGGAAGCGATGATGCCATAACCAATGACCACATTAAGGAAGGTCATGTAATAGCTGGCACCTGCGGAAAAGAGCACCACCAGCGACGCCAGAATACGCCAGCTGCGGCGGCCAAACAGCGATAGAAGACGTAGTAAAAAGAAGGTCACCAGTACGGTGGCGGCCAGTTCAACAACAGCAGAAATGCCTTTCCAGACGGTAAAATCGTGCGCATAGCTGCCGAAGCGGCGGTAAAAAACCGCGCCATTCATAAAAAGGCCAATATAGATTGCAAGCAAAAAGCTCAGCTTCTGCTGTGTAATCGATTTGATGTATCTCATGCAAACAAACCCTGGACAAACAGGTGATAACACCCTGCTTAGCGGCTTTTCAGGCCCGGCAGGGGAAAAGTGCGGAGGTAGTCAGATAAGTAAAATCTACACGCGCGAATAAGTAGACCACAGCAAAGCGAAAAAGTGTGGGGAAAGAGTGTGCATGAAGCACAAATTTACAAAAATGCAAGTTTGAAAAGAGACTTTAGCGTTACAAAAAGCAGTAAAAAGGGCCAGTTAATTGGCCCAAATTTTACGAGTCATTGTTTATACATTTCGTTGATGCGTTTGATGCACACGGAAGCTGAAGCCCAGTAGCTCGCGGCTGAGCATTAAAGGGAGCCATGCGCCTCACGCAACATTTTCTGCTCTGGCTGACGAATCGTCGTAGAAAGCGCCAATGACAGAATCAGCAGGGCGAAAATCACGTAGAAGGTCACATAGAAGCCGCCAAACAGTGAGGCGATAATCGAACCACAAATGCTACCGATACCGAAACCGAGATAAATCACACCGTAGTTTTTCGCCAGGTTATTGAGGCCAAAGAACTCACTGACCAGTGACGGAAAGACGGTAATAGTGCCGCCAAAGTTAAATGCCACGCAGGCAATCGCTGCAAAGAACGTCACTGCATTCAATGGTGCAAACAGCAGGGCCGCCATACCCACCAGCGATATCACCTGACCAATGGTAATAACACGGATACGGGCGATTTTGTCAGACAGAATACCCAGCACCAGACGACCTGAAAGGTTGGCGATGGAAATAACAGTGACTGCATTGGCTGCGGAAACCACATCAAGGTGTGCCAGACTTTGGGCGATATCTTTCGCTACCCCAATCACGTACAGGCCGCTCATGCAGGCAGTCAGGAACATTACCGCTAACATCCAGTACTGCGGTTTACGCATCGACTCTGCCAGCGTGTAATCTTTCTCCACCACACCATTGCTGGTTTTCACTTCCTGTTTTGGTGCGTCTTTCATTAACGTTGCGCCGAAAACAATCATCAACAGCGCAATCGCTCCCCAAATCACAAAGGTTTTTTCCAGACCCACCGTTTCCAGCAGCTGCGTGTCGATAAATTTGAAACCCAGGCTACCCAGACCATAAGAACCGATAGCGAACGCGGAGATCAGACCTTTACGCTCCGGGAACCACTTCACGCAGTTAGAGAGCGTCAGCAGATAACCCGCGCCATCTGCCAGTCCCACCAGCACACCGGCGCTTAACCACAGCATCATCAGGTTGTCAGAATGCGCTGTCAGGAAGAAGCCTAATCCCAGCAAAATGCCGGAAGCCATGGTGACGCGTTTAACGCCAAAACGTTCCTGTAATTTGCCCGCAACAGAAGATGAAATTGCCAGCCCCAGACTTAACAAGCCGAAAGAGAAAGCGACCTGGCTTACCGGCGCATCCAGCTTGGCGGAAAGCGCGCCATTAAACAGGCTCCAGGTATAAACCGACCCCAGCGCAAACTGGGTAATGATTGTACCGATGAGTGTCAGCCAGCGGGTACGCTGATAATTTGAAGGTGTCATGGCAGTATTCCTGCAGTAATAAAAAGGAAAAATCTCTGCCGACAACCATAACGAAGTGCATTTTATGCCTGGGGAAAAACGGCATGAAATGCCATCAGAACGGAATGAAATGCCTTAGTTCAGGAATGAATGACGCGACAATTATTCACCAAATTTATTATTTGGTAAGTTAGCACCCACTATCGCCACAACTGTTGTTATTCAATGGTTTCAATTGTGACTGTTACGTTAAAATCTGGCGCTAACCCCCATCGTATACAGATAGTCGCTATTATTAGTGGTATTTTCTGCCTGAGTTAGCGCGGCATAGGCGGCAATATTTTGATTGAGCAACATATCAGCGCCTACGGTGACATCCAGCCAGTTGCCGTTCTGGTTTGTCGCCGTCATCCGGCTCAGGCCTGATTGCGCCTTCCAGATATTCTCGCCAAATTGCTGGTTATAGCTGATTTGCGCCCAGGGTCGGAGATCGCCAAGCCGGGAGTCAACACGCCAGCCTAAGGTACTCACGCTGGCATGCCATAACGGATCGGTCAGCGTGGTAGTACTGTCGCCAAACTCGTTATACATCGAGGTGGTTGTGCCATCGTAATGTAATGCCGCGACCGGGCCGGTTGTAACCTGTTCATATAAAGGAAAATTCCAGCCCATACTCATACTGCTGGTCACATCCACAGGGGTTTCTTCCGCCAGATTGACTTCCAGTCCCAGCGCCCTTTGGCTACTTTGAATACGTTGCGACAAAATATCGTTGTAATCAGGTTGATGATCACTATCCCAGGTGTAACGCTCTGTGGAATGTCCGGGTTGCGTATCAACGATATATTCTTGTTGCCAGGCGTAAGCTGTGTTGAGAAAAAAGGCACTGATTACCACGCTCGCCAGCAGGCTTAGCTGCCAGCGACCACCGCTTTTTTTTATGATCATTAACACGACTCCAGGGAAGAGCCGAATTCGGCAATATTATTGTCATTGCATGAAGGATATCGGGCATAGTAGCCCTGTATTAAATATTGACTTTTTCACCGATGCGTCAAGAAAAGCGGCTGAAATTTTTACGATCGGGTACATAGCGAGGGAAAGTATGGAACGTTGCGGCTGGGTGAGTCAGGACCCGCTTTATATTGCCTACCATGATAATGAATGGGGCGTGCCTGAAACTGACAGTAAAAAACTGTTCGAAATGATCTGCCTTGAAGGGCAGCAGGCTGGGTTATCGTGGATCACCGTCCTCAAAAAACGCGAAAACTATCGCGCCTGCTTTCATCAGTTCGATCCGGTGAAGGTCGCAGCAATGCAGGAAGAGGATGTCGAAAGACTGGTACAGGACGCCGGGATTATCCGCCATCGAGGGAAAATTCAGGCAATTATTGGTAATGCGCGGGCGTACCTGCAAATGGAACAGAACGGCGAACCGTTTGCCGACTTTGTCTGGTCGTTTGTAAATCATCAGCCACAGGTGACACAAGCCACAACGTTGAGCGAAATTCCCACATCTACGTCCGCCTCCGACGCCCTATCTAAGGCACTGAAAAAACGTGGTTTTAAGTTTGTCGGCACCACAATCTGTTACTCCTTTATGCAGGCATGTGGGCTGGTGAATGATCATGTGGTTGGCTGCTGTTGCTATCCGGGAAATAAACCATGATTCGGGAAGCGCAACGTTCAGAACTCCCCGCGATCCTCGAACTGTGGCTGGAAAGTACAACCTGGGGCATCCCTTTATAAAAGCGAATTACTGGCGTGACTGCATTCCGCTGGTGCGGGATGCCTATCTTGCCAATGCGCAAAACTGGGTCTGGGAAGAGGACGGTAAGCTTCTCGGTTTTGTCAGCATTATGGAAGGCCGATTTCTGGCAGCAATGTTTGTCGCACCGAAGGCCGTCAGACGCGGTATTGGTAAGGCGCTGATGCAGTATGTGCAGCAGCGCTATCCCCATCTGATGCTGGAGGTTTATCAAAAAAATCAACCGGCGATAGATTTTTACCGTGCGCAGGGTTTTCACATTGTCGATTGCGCATGGCAGGATGAAACCCAACTACCCACCTGGATTATGAGCTGGCCGGTGGTTCAAACGCTGTAAGTGTCAGTTCCGGACCGTTGTATTTTTCCAGCCATGCCAGCGCCGTATTACCCGCACAGCCATTCCCCAGCCGCGAGCTGGGGAGATCTTTGGTCAGCACGTTCACTGCGCCGTTTTTACAAATACCGTCAGCGGTTAAATCCAGATCCGGCCATGCCCCTTCGTGAATGCAAATCACGCCAGGTTTAATTCCCTCGCTAATGACAGCTCCGGCAAGGATCTGCCCACGGGAGTTCCACACCCGCACCATATCCCCTTCGGTTATGCCGCGCGCCTGAGCATCGTCAGGATGAATGGTGACAGGCTCACGGTTTGCTACCGCGTACAATTCGCGCAGAGAACTGTAATTCAGCTGGCTGTGCAGGCGGTGCGCCGGATGGGCAGAAAGTACCTGCAACTGTTCTGGTTCGGCATTGCCCTGCCATTCGTCCGGCTCCAGCCACATTGGATGCCCCGGGCAATCCGGATAAGCGTAATCGGCAATACGCTGCGAGAAGATTTCAATCTTACCGCTGGCGGTTTTTAATGGATGCGCCTGCGGATCGCGGCAAAAATCAGCGAAGCGAATAAACCGCTCGCTGTCCGGGTTTTCCGGCATCTCAATTAACTGGTTGGCTTGCCAGAACTCAGCAAATGGCGGCAATTCAACCTGCTGGCTTGCCCCGCGCTGTCGGGCAACGTTATAAAACGTTTCCAGCCATTGCAGCTCACTTTTTCCTTCCGTAAAACGTGCATAACCGCCCTTCTCCCAGCGTTCACTTAACTCGGCAAAAACATCAAAATCATTACGCGCTTCATAGCGTGGCGGCACCACTTGCTTCATGGGCACCAGATGCTGATTACTGTAATCGCCGGTCATGGTGAGATCATTACGCTCAAAAGAGGTAGTCGCAGGCAGAACGATATCCGCGTGTTTCGCCGCCGCCGTCCAGAAACATTCGGAGATCACCACCAGCTCCGGTTTTTGCCAGGCACGGATCAGACGATTGGTATCCTGATGATGAGTAAAGTTGGCACCGCCCGCCCACCAGATAAAACGAATATCCGGAAAATGTCGGTCCATACCGTTGTGTTGATATGCGCCACCAGGGTTTTCCAGTGCTTCAACAATGCGGGCAACAGGGATTTTATCCACCGCATCGCAGCCACCCGGCAAGCTGCCCTGCATGGAAGAGAGCACCGCAGAACGCCGCGTGGGGTTACCACCATTGGCAAAATGATAAGAAAGACCAAAACCGCCGCCGGGTGTGCCGATTTGCCCCAACATTGCCGCCAGCGTGACGATCATCCAGTGTTTTTGCTCACCAAACTGTTGGCGCTGCATTCCCCAGCCAGCCATCAGCATGGTCGTGTTTTGGTGGAAAAGAGCCGCCAGCTCGCGGATTTTCGCTGCGTTAACCCCACAAATCTCTGCCGCCCATTCGGCGTTTTTCGCTATTCCGTCACTCTCGCCCAGCAAATAAGAGGCGAAGACGGCATAACCTGTGGTGCAACGCGTCAGAAACGCTTCGTCGTGCCAACCATTTTCCACCAGCGTATGGGCGATCCCCAGCATCAGCGCAACATCGGTGCCCATGTGCGGTGCCACCCACTCCATTTTATCGCCAAAGAAATCGACGGTTTCCGATCGCATTGGATCAATACAGATCAGCTTTTTCCCACTGTCACGCAGTGCAGAAAAGTAAGAAAGCCCCTGCTCATCGGATGCATTCCACGCAATTTTCAGCGTATTGAGTGGATTAGCACTCCACAGCACCACGACATCGCTATGTTCCAGCACCAGCGGCCAACTGGTTTGCTGTTGATAAACTTCGCTGCCACCTACGACATACGGCATGATCGCCTGTGCCGCACCAGTCGAATAATCCCCCAGATGCCCGGTATAACCGCCTGCCAGCGCCATATAGCGTTGTAATAATGTCGAGGCCTTATGCAGCACGCCGTTTGAACGCCAGCCGTAGGAACCAGCAAAAATCGATGCCGGACCATAAGCCTCACGAATGCGTTTATGTTGTTGGTGAATAAGATCCAGCGCCTCATCCCAACTCACGCGAACAAATTCATCCTGCCCACGAATGCCTTGCGGGTTTTCCGGTGACGCGAGAAAGCCTTTGCGCACCATTGGAAATCGTACCCGCGTATTGCTGTGAACCTGGTCGCGAACCGCGCTCTGCAAGGAGTTTTCCATTCCTGTGGCTAACGCGCCACGCGAGCTAAACACGGTTTCGCCGTCGGTTTCAACCAGCATGGGCCCCCAGTGGGCGGCAGTCAGAACGGAATATCGTGAGGATGAGTTGGCCAAACCGAAGACTCCTGAAAGGTTAGATGTATTGAGCAGTTAAATATTACTTACAAATTTCCGAGTATTCCCAGGAATAATCTTCATGTTCACGCGGCATAATCTCCCGCCACGGAACCCGTGGCAAAGAATAAAAAGGTTATTAAGGATTAACAATGAAGAAACGTGTTTATCTTATTGCCGCCGTAGTGAGTGGCGCTCTGGCGGTATCTGGCTGCACAACTAACCCTTACACCGGCGAACGCGAAGCAGGTAAATCTGCTATCGGCGCAGGTCTGGGCTCTCTCGTGGGCGCGGGTATTGGTGCGCTCTCTTCTTCGAAGAAAGATCGCGGTAAAGGCGCGCTGATTGGCGCATCACTTATTCAAGGGAAGAGGATACCCCGGCTGCAACAATGCCGGACCAGATTGATCAGGATATAATGGATACGTGGAGGGACGAGCTTATGGCTCTGCAGCAGGAAATATCTATTGACAAGTCAGCACAAATGGTTGGAAAGACTATTGATGTTATGGTTGAAGGCTATATTGCAGAGGACAATACTTATGTCGGACGTTCGTACAAGGATGCACCTAATGTTGATGGAATGGTGTTCTTTGAATGTGACAGGGAACTTATGTCAGGAGATTTCGTATCTGTAAAGATTACCGGTTCAACTGAATATGATTTAATGGGAATAATGGAGGAAAATGTTTAAATGAATTTACCTAACAAACTTACAATTGCAAGAGTTATAATGATACCTTTGTTTCTGATATGTCTGTATCTTAACATTGGATGTGGCAAATATATTGCAGTAGGAATATTTATTCTTGCAAGCTTAACAGACCTTTTAGATGGTAAGATTGCAAGAAAGTATAATCTTGTTACTAATTTCGGAAAATTTATGGATCCACTTGCAGATAAGCTTTTAGTATGCTCTGCACTTATTGCACTTGTTGACCTTGAAAGAATTGCAGCATGGATTGTTATTATTATAATTGCAAGAGAATTTATTATTAGCGGATTCAGACTTGTTGCATCAGATAATGGTGTTGTTATAGCTGCAAGCTATTGGGGAAAGTTCAAGACAGCATTTCAGATGATTACAATTATTATGCTTGTTCTTAATCTTAATGTACCATTTATGAATATTATTAATACTATTCTCATATATATATCATTAGGATTGACAGTGATTTCTCTTATTGATTATATTGCAAAGAATTATAAAGTTTTTCTGGAAGGTTCGGGTAAATAATAATGGTTGATTATCTCGGCTGTCTTGATAAGGCTCTTGTTGAGACGTTAAAGAACAACTCAATGACTATAACTACGGCTGAATCATGCACCGGAGGCATGGTTGCTTCGTCTATAGTTAATATAAGCGGTGCTTCAGACATTTTTAAAGAGGGTTATATTACATATAGTAATGAGGCGAAGGAACGTATTCTTGGAGTTAAGCATGAGACTCTTGAGAAGTATAAAGCTGTAAGTGCCGAAACTGCTGCCCAGATGGCAGAAGGAGCAGTAAGAATATCTAAGGCAGATATCAGTGTTTCTGTAACAGGTGTTGCAGGACCTTCAAGAGAAGATGACAAGCCTGTTGGACTTGTGTATATTGGATGCTGCTATAAGGGTGAGACACATGTTAAAGAATGTGATTTGTCAGGCGACAGGCACACGATAAGGTGTCAGTCTACGAAGGAAGCACTTAAGTTTGTTCTTGATATAATTAAGACTAACAGGTAGAGATTATTGTAATTATTAGTTTTATTATATTATTTGCTATGGCGTTGAAGACCTACTATTAAGCTTGAAAGATGGCTTGAGTAGGTCTTTTTTGCTGGGATTAGCGTGGGCTGGAGCGAGCTGGAATGTGAAGACCTACTAAGTGAGTGAGATGTGAGTGTTGAGTAGGTTTTTAGAGCCGTATTGGAGGCGTGAATGGGTGAGAAGACCTACTAAGTGAGTGAGATGTGAGTGGTGAGTAGGTTTTTAGAGCAAGATTGGAGGCGTGAGTTGGCGAGAAGACCTACTAGATGAGAAAGAAGTGGGCATTGAGTAGGTCTTTATTCTTCAGAATTATCTTTTACCAAGCAGAAATATAAAAAAAGACCTACTACATCATGCAATTCCAAAGATTTAGTGGGTCATCAAGCATAGACACATTGTTTAAAATGTAAAAAAAGACCTACAAAACAAAGAGAATATTGCTTTTAGTGAGTTTTATAACGACATCGGATTCAATATTACAATGAATTGATACAGGTATCATTCGAGAGGTTGTGCAAGTAAAAAAGATTTTGTTAAATTTATGCATAAAATATTATATTAAGATACAATAATATAAAATAGGCGTTTACAAAATATATATAATATGATATATTTTTACTATTCCAGTATACAAACAAACGTAACGAATAAATGTTCGAAAGGTTCTTGACAATGCAGACATAATAAGATATTATTTAGAAAACGAACACATGTTCAAAAGGAGAGTTTAAGGTATGGTTAATGAAGATAAGATGAAAGCCCTTGATGCGGCAATTTCTAATATTGAGAAACAGTTTGGTAAGGGCTCTGTAATGAAGCTTGGGGAATCAACAGCTAATCTTAATGTTGAATGTATTCCTACAGGTTCTTTAAGTCTGGATATCGCTTTGGGAATTGGTGGAGTTCCTAAAGGAAGAGTTGTAGAGATATATGGACCTGAATCAAGTGGTAAGACAACAGTTGCACTTCATATGGTTGCTGAAGTACAGAAGAGAGGCGGTATTGCAGGTTTTATTGATGCAGAACATGCATTGGATCCTGTATATGCGAAGAATATCGGTGTCAATATTGATGACCTCTATATCTCACAACCGGATTGCGGTGAACAGGCACTTGAGATCACAGAGACAATGGTGCGCTCCGGTGCAGTAGATGTGATCATTGTCGATTCGGTTGCAGCCCTTGTTCCAAAGGCAGAGATCGATGGTGAGATGGGAGATTCTCATATGGGACTTCATGCAAGACTGATGTCACAGGCACTTCGTAAGCTGACGGCAGTCGTAAGCAAAACAAATTGTGTTGTAATATTCATCAATCAGCTTCGTGAGAAAGTTGGTGTTGTATTTGGTAATCCGGAAGTAACAACCGGTGGACGTGCATTGAAGTTCTATGCATCTGTTCGTATGGATGTCAGAAGAATTGATACTCTGAAGATGGGTGGAGAGATCGTTGGTAACCGTACCAGAGTAAAGGTTGTGAAGAACAAGGTTGCACCTCCGTTCAAAGAGGCTGAATTTGATATTATGTTTGGTAAAGGTATTTCCCGTGAAGGAGATATCCTGGATCTGGCAGTAGCAAATGATATTGTAGATAAGTCCGGTGCATGGTATGCATATATGGGAGATAAGATCGGACAGGGACGTGAGAATGCAAAGGCATTTCTTGCAGAGAATCCGGCTATCTGTGCTGAGATCGATGAGAAGATCCGTGAGAAGCTTGGCTTAGTTGAAACTGAGGATGCAGAGGAAACAGAAACAGAATAAGTAGAGGGTGCCTGTATATATGCTTGTAACAGATATTAAGAAGATTGATGATAAGAGAAGCTGTCTGTATCTGGATTATGAGGCGTTTGGTCCGTTATATGCATCTGATATACGAAGATTGAAGCTGACGGTCGGATCAGAAACTGATGCAGAGAAAATGCAGCAGTTCCGGTCAGAATATTT
>ERZ791573.900-NODE-900-length-13837-cov-82.579597_pt1 | contig 13837 bp, 11 predicted proteins | sample MGYA00509971_ERZ791573 | MGnify/ENA primary metagenome ERZ791573 (study PRJEB30046, sample SAMN00791921) | human gut metagenome | study: EMG produced TPA metagenomics assembly of the A metagenome-wide association study of gut microbiota in type 2...
ATAGAAACACACACAAAAAAAGGGTGCGTCACAGACTTATGACACACCCTCTTTAAATTTTCCCTTCAATAGAGGTAAAAAGAAAATAGCCAAGCCTATAAACAATATTCCAAGAAAAGCAATTAGAACTGAAACGACAATCAGAATAGTTAATGCCAACAAAGTATTTTTAGAGAATACTTCCTTCTTAAAAAGCCCCCATGTTATTAACTCATCTTTTTCTTTTGCCCTCTTGAGACAATCCACAAAAGTAACAATCAACCATGTTATTATAGCCAATACAATCCCCGTGACCAAACTACTTGTAAAGACGGTTTCCATAGGCAACTTTTCATGAATGCTTTCATAGCCTTCATGCACAGCTTCTTCGTAACTACCTATCCCAATGCAGGAAATAAAGAATACTGTAGTACCGACTGCTGAAGAAATTTCAAATTTTCTATCGTCATCCATATTAAAATACGTTTGTTTACAATTGCAACCTTATGTTGTAGAAATTTTAAAAACTAACCGATTGAAGCTCTAGAAGCAGTTAATAAACCACCCTACAAAGCTCACTGCAAAGGTAATTCATTTTTTTGATAATCAAGCTAGTTTGATAGAAAAAATGCTCCATAACGTTTCAACTTAACATTATTAAACACAGACTAGTTATAATGTAACTATCCCACAGTAAGCCACACAAAATAGCATAAGCATATAAATAAAGTTAAAACGCATTGATAACGACGCTATCATTTGCATTGTTGTGGATTTTTATATATCTTTGCAAGCAAATAATTATCTTTGATAAAATAAAAAATATAGAGATATGGCAAGAAAGTGGACAAGGGAAAATATATTTGAAGAAAGCAAAAAGTATTCTTCTAGATCAGAATTCAAAAAGGGGAGTTCTGGTGCATTCCATATTGCATATATAAATGGTTGGTTAGACGAAATGACTTGGTTGGTTCACCCTGCACCAAAACCAAACAAATGGACGAAAGATGCAGTTTTTGAAGAATCAAAAAAATATTCGTTCTTTAGTGATTTCAACCGCAAAAATGCGTCAGCATATGCAGTTGCAAGAAAAAAAGGGTGGCTTGACGAAATGACTTGGCTTAAAAGAACAAGGGTTGTACGTGGGTTTTGGCAATCAAGAGAGAATATCTTTAATGAATCTCATAAGTATAAAACTTTAAAAGAATTCAGAGAAGCATGTTATACTGCTTATAATTTAGCAAAGGATAACGGATGGCTGGATGAAATGACTTGGCTTGCGAAAGCAGAACGCAAACCTGATGGATATTGGAAAATCAAAGAAAATGTCTTTGAGGAATCTCATAATTATCAATCAGTAAAAGAGTTTTGTGATGCAAATTACCTTGCTTACAAGACAGCAAGCGATAACAATTGGCTAGATCAAATGACTTGGCTAAAGAAAGCAAATCGTATAAAAAAAGGGCATTGGAAAAATAAGGAGACTGTCTTCAAAGAAGCCAAAAAATATAAGTATAAAAGTGATTTTCGCCGTAAAGCTCCTTCTGCTTATGCTACCGCATGGAAAAACGGGTGGCTTATAGAAATGACGTGGTTCCAGCCAAAGGGGTATGAACGTGCCATACAAGGACCTATACATAAGATTTATGTTTATATTGATGAGGACAAGAAATATGCTTATGTAGGAGCCACCAACAATATTGACCGCAGGGATTACGAACACAGAACTAATAGTAATGATTCTGTGTTTAAATATTTCGCAAACGAAGGTAAAGATGTCCCTAAATATAAAATATTGAGAGAAGGACTTACTATCATAGAAAGACAGCGTGAAGAGCGAATACAATCCCTTTATTACAGAGATATACTCCACTATACATTGCTTAATAATATCAATGCTACAGGTGAGAACATTGGCTCTTTGGGTAGTCTCGTATATAAGTGGACAAGAAACAAAGTAATAAAAGAAGCAGAAAAATATAAAACGCCTACAGAGTTTTTTACAAAAGCTGCAGGTGCTTATGACGCAGCTCTTAAATACAAGATGATGAATAAAGAAACTTTTCCATGGTTCTACAGCAAAAGAAAACCGCCTCGTTGGTGGAATGTAAAAGAACATGTCTTTGAAGAATCGAAGAAATATAAAACTTGGAATGAATTCTTTTGGAAGTCATCTGCTGCTCATTATTCTGCAAGGAAACATAAATGGGAATCTGAAATGACATGGCTTGCTCATGATCAAGCCGTTCAAGGTTATTGGCAAAATGAAGAACATGTCATAGAAGAATCTAAAAAGTATTCAACGAGAACTGATTTCCGCAAAGGTTGTCATGCTGCGTATGATTATGCATTCAAACACAATCTATGGGAAAAAATGCCTTGGATAAAAACTAAAGTGAGAGAACAAGGCTATTGGACAAAAGAACGTGTATTCGAAGAAGGTGCCAAATATTCAACTAAAATGGAATTTAAAAAGATGGCGCCAACTGCATATTCAAAAGCTGTAAAATACAAATGGATAGAAGAGATGAATTGGTTCGTTTCTAATGTAAAGCCTAAGGGCTATTGGCAAAATAAGCAGAATACATTGAACGAATCTCATAAATACTCTTCACGCAGCGAGTTCAGATGGGGGAATCCTGGTGCCTATAGGGCTTCTATAGATAACGGGTGGATTGAAGAAATGACATGGCTAAAGCGCCCAAAGAGCTATAATTATAAATGGTCACGTGAAAATGTATTCATAGAATCACATAAGTATGAGTCTCGTGGTGCTTTTAAAAGGGGTTGCCCTGGTGCATACAAAGTTGCATCACAGAATGGATGGTTAGCAATAATGGTGTGGCTTAAAAAGTAAGAGGCCTATATATAGAAAGATTTTATCATTATGTATAATCATAGCTAATTAATGGTTAACATAATAAGTATAAATAATATTTTAAATTAATAATTTACAATGGAATACAAACTGAAATGGCCTGATGTAAAAGGCCGTAAAGAGATTAAAGCTATTGACGTTAAATATGGTGACGTAGTGGCAGTTGCTGAATTTTGTAGAAACTCGTTTACAAACGAAATTGAGTTTGGAAGAACAGGCTTAGCCGTTATGGAAAGTCCTGATTGGGCAATATGGTACATTAACCTATGCAAAGAAGAAGGGCGAGAATGGGTTAATGACCCACTTCCAGACGATGTAATGTTATTTGAACCTACCGAAGAAGAAGAATATTTCGGTAAATTAATTTTGTTACAAGAATTATTTAATACATATTCAAATCCATTTTTTAATGGTCAAGTAATAACAGATGCGACTATAGATAAATATCTAAAACTAGAATTTTCTAGTGTAATCGAATACATAAAAAAATATTCTGAAAAATGGGGATATAGATTTTGGGATGATGCTATTGACGCTATTGCTGAAGCTAAAAAAGAGAGAACGGCACAATTAGCAAATCTAAAATTAATCAAGAAGAGGGTGTAACTGCACACTATAATGAAATGACTATCTCTAAATGAGGATAGCATAATGTAATAAGAATTAGTTTAGATTACGTTTCCATTGGAGAGAGGTTGGGGAATGCCCCACCTCTCTCTAAGTAAGATAGTCTTCCCCTCTCTCAAATACTTCTCATATAACCATCCCTTTTCGCCAGCTTATAATACAGATCCTGGGCGGTATGATAATCGGGATCGGAGCCTTCAAGCCACTCCGAAAAATGGTGGTTGTGGTTCTTCTGCGTTTCCTGCTTGCGAGACGACTCCACAACGCACTACTTTCCCCAATATCTTTCTGCCATAGGCTGCAACCTTTCCTTTATTACTTCCATAACAATCTTGAAATCAAGAGTTTCTTTCCATTGAATCTTTTTCAGAAATGCCTTCCAGCGAACTATACGTGCTGCGTCTGTCGCAAAACTTTCAGTGAACAACTGCAATTCGGGATTGTATGTAAGCCCTCTATTATCGAAAGTCGCCTTAATCGCATCATATAATGTGTCATCAGACAAGTCTCTCTTTGTCAGGAGTTGGTAACAGTCGAAGAAATCTTTCATGCGACTGTTGAGCACATCTCGGTCTATCATCGTATGGAATTTCTCGGCAACAACAGTCTCCAAGGAATATGCCTGTATGTTCACAGATGGAATGTCAGGCAAAAGCAATGGGAAGTCAATAGTTGTTGGATATGGAGTTACAACATCACCAAAGCCAATGTCAACAGACATGTTGTAAGCGATAGTATCCATGTGGGCCGTAAAGTAAAATCTTGTGCCAGGATACTTCTTTTCAACAGTTATAGACTCCAACTTAATGCTGTTAACATCAAACGATACTCCATCCTCATCGCATACAATGCCCAAAATTTCCTGGAACACGTGCGCAAGGAAATCCCTATCACGGCTAATTCTATCTGCCATGAAATCAACATCTACTGTAGGACGTGCCTCAAGTCCGTTCATAGCATAAAGCAAAGAGCCACCTTTCAGCAAAAAATTGTCCTTATATTGGCTTACAGATACTCTGTAAAGCAACCTCTCGTTGAAATATCTTGCCAAGAGATACATATATTTATAGCCTGTCTCATTCATCAGATTGAGCAAGCGGGTCTTAACAGACTTACCGTAGTTTTTCTTTCCCATCTTATTCTATAGCTATTTCAAGATAATTTTTCAATGTATTAAACACTCTGAGGCGTTTGGCGTAATCCTGCAAACGAGTGAGATTGCGATTGGGCTTTCTCAAATAAGAACGAATCACTTCCGCACAAACATCCAGCCCCAATTTGTTTCTGTATTTCACTGCATCACAAACACTTCGCTCCAAGTCGGTTATGCGAACATGAAAACCGGATATTTCTGCTTCCATAATGCCAAACTCCAGATTCTCCTTCTTCCAATAATACAAATCTATCGGAAGCGTTTCAGGAATCTCAACTTTCCGTTTATTGGCGATGGCAATGCAAAAAGCTGGTGGAACAGTTGTCGAAAGCTGATGATAAGCCCAGGCATTGTATAGACACACAACACCTTTAGGTACAATCCGCTCCACATCTATCATTGTATTCAGCAGGGCTTCCGGAACAGCATAAATGCCCTGGCGCAACTTGATCAAGTCGCCACGTTCCTTAGCTCTCAACAATCGCTTATACTCTGCCATATGAGGAATATCAGTAGTAGAGATTGTGCCTCCTAGTGCTTCCACTTTACAAACTATATTGTCCATATCACATTTATATTAATATCTTTGTCGCTGCAAAAATACAATATTTTTTTGGAAAGCGGTAATATTCTACGGAATATTTTTAAAAACGCCGTAGAATATTACCGGAATTATCCTTGTTTTTATACCCAGGGACGATAGTTATCTCTAAATCTTCCTCTCTACTTTCCTATACCAACTCAAATACTTCTCATATAACCATCTCTTTTCGCCAGCTTATAATACAGATCCTGGGCGGTATGATAATCGGGATCGGAGCCTTCAAGCCACTCCGAAAAATGGTGGTTGTGGTTCTTCTGCGTTTCCTGCTTGCGGAACGACTCCACCACACATTTCTTTTCTGCATCCGGAAACATCAGGTTCATGCGGGCGGCAAAGGCTGCCTTGTCCTGATTATCACGCACCATGTGGAACGTATATTTCATCAGGCACCAGACTATGTACCAGCTTTGCTGAGACGTAATGTTGCCTTTTATCCAGAACTTCAACTTCTCCTCCAACTTCACGGAATCTACCCAGTTCACAAAGAACGAGTCGCTGTTACGCTCAAAATCATCAGCCCTGGCAATTTCTGCCTCCCACATTTTATGCTCACCCTGATACTTGAACAGCGTTTCAAAATCCTCGGGCGAAGCCTGCTCCCTGACTAGCGTACGGACGAGTTCTTCTTCCTCATCCTCCTCTCGCTCAAACCAGTCAGAACAAAGCGTATAATTGTTGTATTTATCCTCAATATCATTCATTACTTTCTGCAAGCTCAAAGTGGTAATATCTATTCTTCTCTCTCTCAGATGACGTTTCTTTACCTTTACCTCATGTTTCAGATGGTCAGGTAGCGTGCCCTCGTCGAAAATTCGCTTGATATAATGGTAAATAATCACAGCCTCATGGTCGGTGCGGAAAAGGCGGGTTCTGTATAAGGCTAGAAAATCGGCACAAATAGTACTTACTGTGGAGATGGTTTCTGCCAAAGCCATCTGCAAACCGGTAGAGACAAAGTTCTTGAAATGGGAATCAAAACGGGGGAAGTCGTCTCCGGCAGGAACTTTAAGCTTCTCGCATTGCTCGTAAATAGCCTTAGCATAGGGAATCTGACCATACTCCTCTTCCTTATCGAGCAAATAGTCTAAATGCTTCCGGGCGATGGTCTGAATTTCCTGGAGCACCTTCTCTAAAACATCAGTATAAATCCCCATGAATTCATCATCGTAGCTCTTGTAGATGGAAATGTAGACTTTCTTATGGAGCGTATGAATATATTTAAGAAAATCTGTCAACTGCTCGGCAAGGTTCTGGTAAATATGAAAATAACAGGTAAGACCTTTATGCTTTCCTGCATTCCATTTAAATTCATCTTTAGCATGCTGAATCTCCTTATACAAATGTTCTGCCTCTCTTTTAAACTGACCCACATCAGTAGTTGTTACTGGAGTGTATTTCTTGACTCCTGTTACTTCATCTTCCACAAAAAGATCTTCTTCTGATGAAATCTTCAGAAGAGAATTGTAGTTATTGTCAGTATTTGGTATTTCCTCTGTCTGCATATTCTTTTTCTAGGTTTGATTTGTTATGTTGTTTAAATAAGCGGCGTGGGGTTCCCTGTAAGTACCGGTATTCAGGTACCTGCAAGAACCTTCGGTAAGGCACAAACAAGTACTGCCCACGCCGTAGAGGAGTGGACGCCTTGCTGTCACCGTCTTCTTACCGAATTTCTGAATTGCAGGTTCTGAATACCGTAGAAGTGTCAGATAATCAGCGTCAATATTCTAATATGTTATTTTCTCTTGTTTACTTTCTGTTTCTTACTTCAAATTTTAAAGGGTTTATACTACGTTTTCTTCATCATCCGCCCAGTGGTCGCATTGGCGCATCACGGTTTCCAGCGCTTTTTCTGCACCCTCTGGTGGATACTTATACTTCTTGAGCAGTCGCTTCACCATCACTCGCATCTTTGCCCTCGCCGATTCCTTCCGGTTCCAGTCGATGGTGCGGTTGCGGTGCAAGACTTCCGTCAGTTCCCGGGTCAGCGCCACAAACTCCTCGTCGGAGTAAGCCTGCCGCACTCCTTCCGGCGTGGAGAGTGCATCATAGAATGCCTTCTCCTCGGGCGAAAGTCCCAGGTCGTTGCCCTCTGCCTCTGCCTGCTTCATCTGCTGAGCCATCTTCAACAGCTCCTCTATCACTTCCTCGTTGGTGAGCAAGCCCTTCAGATAGTTGGAGAGACTCTGGCTGAGCATGTCTGAGAAGAGGTCGCTCTGAACCACGTTGGTCTTCTGCTGCTGCTTGATTTTCTCTTTCATCAGTTTGGTGAGCAGTTCCACCGCCAGGTTGCGCTCCTTCATGTTCTTCACCTCCTGGATGAAGGCGTCATCGAAGAGCGAGAACTCTATCTGGCGGTCACCGAAGAGATTGATTACCCCGTCGGTCTTCACGCTCTGACGGAGCAGGTCGCCGATGCGCTCGTTGATTTCATGGCGGCTGATTTTGCCCTTCTGCGAGAGTTTGAGCATCATCACGCGCAGCGCATCCATGTAGCACACCTCCGCCTTCTGCTGCTCATTCAGGAGCGAACGGCAGAGCGTGGTGGCGTTGTGAAGCAGATTGCTGTGCTCCATGAAATTCTTCTTGCGCTGAACCATGGCTGGAGAACTCAGGAAGTTGGCTCCGCTCGTAATGGCGAGTGCCCGCTTCGAGTTGTCCTGTTCGAAGAAGCCGGAATAGTCGAAACCATGCAACTGGTCTCGGCAGATTTCCATCTCTTCCTTCCATTTCAGCCGGGCGGTCTTGGCGATGTCTGGGTCTCCGAAGCGGCGGCGGTCACGGTTGGTGTACTGCTGCATGGCACTCTTCAGCGCCTGCGCAATGCCTACGTAATCCACTATCAGTCCGCCTTCCTTGCCCGGGAACACTCGGTTCACACGGGCTATTGCCTGCATCAGATTATGACCGCTCATCGGCTTATATACGTACATGGTGGCGAGCGACGGAACATCGAAGCCCGTGAGCCACATATCTCTTACGATGGCGATTTTCATCTCATCGTCGTTGTCCTTGAATTTTCTTGCCAGTTCCTTCTTGTAGGCTTCGTTGCCGATAATCGGCTGCCAGTCTTCGGGGTCCTGGTTCGAACCGCTCATCACCACCTTAACTTTCTCCGTCCACCCGGGGCGAAGCTCCAGCATCTTGCGGTAGATTTTGATGGCGATGCTTCGGGTGAGTGCCACGATCATTGCCTTGCCGGTGAGTTCCTGCGCACGGTTCTGCTCGTAGTGCTGGATGATATCCCTTACCAGCGTGTCGATGGTGGCGTCTTCGCCCAGAAGCACTTCCAGTCGGCTGTGCTCCTGCTTCGCCTGCCTGATCTGCTCCTCGGTGGCACCCTCATCGGCCAGGTTGTCGAACTCATCGTTCAGCAGCTTCATCGTGTCTTCGTCGAGATTCAGATTCACCACACGGCTCTCGTAATAGACCGGACGGGTGGCTCCATCGTCCACCGCCTGACTCATGTCGTAAACGTCGATGTAGTTGCCGAACACTTCCTCCGTGTCTCTGTCGCGGTCGCTGATAGGCGTTCCGGTGAAACCGATAAACGAGGCGCCTGGCAGGGCTTCTCTCATCTTCTGGCTGAATCCCTTCTTCATCGTCAGACTCTTGTTGTCCCAGTGCTCCTCGCCGTATTGCGAGCGGTGCGCCTCATCGGTCATTACGATGATGTTGCGGCGGGTGGAGAGTGCCGAGTCGCCTTCTTCAAACTTCTGAATGGTGGTGAAGATGATTCCCCCACTCTTTCGGTTACGGAGCAGATTGCCCAGGTCTTCACGGCTCTGGGCGTTCTGTGGTTCCTGACGAAGGAAGTCCTGGCAGCGGCAGAACTGACCGAAGAGCTGGTTGTCGAGGTCCTTGCGGTCGGTTACTACCACGATGGTTACTTCGGGCAGTCGCTGCACCAGCTGGTGGGCGTAGAACACCATGGAGAGGCTCTTGCCCGAACCCTGCGTGTGCCAGAAAACGCCGATTTTTCCGTTGCCTTCCACTGCGGTACGGGTGCGCTGCAGGGCTTTGCCCACGGCGTAGTACTGGTGATAGGCGGTAAGAATCTTGGCGTATTTGCCCTGGTTCTTGTCGAAGCAGATGAAGTTCTGCAGAATGTCGAGCAGTCGCTGCTGCTGGAACATGCCGAGGAAGAAGGTGCGATAGTCGGCAAAAAGGGTTGACTCGTATGAGCCGTCTATGGTCTTCCATTCCATATAGCGTTCCAGCTTGGCGGTGATGGTTCCGGCACGGGTCTCGCTCATGTCGCTGATTACGTTGAAGACGTTGTAGCTGAAGAGGCTTGGAACGCTCTGCTGATAGTTCTTGATCTGCTTGTAGGCATCTTCTACGGTTGCATCTTCGGAAATGGCGCTTTTCAGCTCCACCACCACGAGGGGCAATCCGTTGACCATCACCACCATATCGCAGCGCTTGTTCTTATACTCTTCCACTCGCCACTGGTTCACCACCTTGAAGAGATTTCTTTCGGGGTGGTCGAAGTCGATGAGCCTCATCAGGGCTGTTCGTTCTTCGCCATTCTGCAGGAATCCCACCTCCAGACCGTTTTGCATCCAGAGTGTAAACTGCTCGTTGTTCTGTTCTAAAGTACCGATGCTGATGTTGGTGATTTGCTTGATTCCTTCATCCATTGCATCGGCTGGCAGTTGAGGATTAAGCCGTCGCATCGAGGCGACCAAATCGGCACGATAGAAAGGCTCCTTGTAGTCGCGCTCCACGTCGTAGCCACATTCGTACGCATAGCCCAGTTCGTCCCGGAACAGGGCAATAAGCGTTTGCTCGTATGCGTCTTCGGTGAATTTCTTGTCGTCTGCCATAATGTTATTTTTTAATATTTTTCTCGTTATATTTTTTCGTTGCTCCCCCTTATTCCGGGACTTCCAGCTCGCCTGACATTAAGCGAGGGAGAAGAGTGTCACGGAGAAGGGAGAGGCGGGAGTTCTCTAGCTTATTCGCTTTGATAGTTTTCTTCATCTGATTGTAGAGATTATTAAACTTCTCAACGATATTTTTACTAGGAATGATAGTTTCAATCAAACTCAAGTCATCATAACTAAGTGATTGTCTTACTCCTCCAATAGCCAAAGAAGCAACAGAATCTTTAAAGAAATCTGTCTTTCGAAACAAATCGAAGTAATTCTCATAGCCATCAAGTACAGAAAATACCACATAAACAGGACTTACACATCCATCAAAATCAAATTCATTTCTTCCTATAGAACCGATATTAACTCGTGCAGGATTATATGCGAAATCTCCTTTATTTACTATTTTATATTTAGCTATGCTCGAACTAAAAACCTGCTTGGTGAAGTATTCTTCTGACAATACAAGTTCTCCAGAAGTAACTGGAGATAGAACTTTTACATCATTTCTTTCCTTCACTTTGGCAGTTTTATTGTTCGTAATATCTCTAAGCGTTCCTACTTTCCATCCTTCCGGAATCATTCCCAATTCACTATCCACAAACTTACCATCCTTGAAAGGCTCAAAGTCAACGAACCAATTCTTGAAAATAGCCTGCGCCATCTCCTCCAAATCAGCATTGATCTTGTTGTTCAACTCTATCTTCCGGTCGAGAGATGAAAGGATGGAGGCAATGCGGCGCTGGTCAGCAAGCGAAGGCATTTTCAAAACATAATCCTTTATTATTTGAGCATTCAGATTTTGTTGTGCTCCGCCGTTAGCTAATGAAGCCAAAGTTGTATAATCGTTTTTCAACGAATAATATACAAATTCGTAGTCTGCAACCTCATCATTTATCGTCAAATTACAACACGCTTGATTAGTTGTCATTGGAACTTTTACGATACATGATTTTCCTGCTGTTGCCCCATACATTGCAACCGTTATTGTGTTCGGAACAATCCATTTTGCAGATGAATTGTTTAAACCGGAATCTGTGATAGTCTTTTCTGTAGAATAAATTCTATTGAAATCTATCTCTTTTGTATTCAACCAAGGAATTTCTCCCCCATAGTATGAAAGATTAGTACTCTTTGGAGTTCCTCCGCTACATACTCTAGTACATATATCCCCCAATCTAACTTCTTTCCACTCCATCCTATTCCCTCCTCAGTTTCTTTTCTAAATATTTTTTTCGCCCATAATACTCCCTTTCGGCAAGACTCATCGGAAACATAGAGTTGCTTTCTATAGCCTCATACTCATCCTGCAAGTCTTGAAGATGATCTTGTTGCTGCTTCAGATAGAAGTATTCTTGATCTTTTTTCTGCTTGTAGTAGTATTTCTCTTGCTCTTTCTTCTGTTTATTGAAAATCATAACAGAAACAACGATAGCAACCACAGATGCCACTACCGCCAACAAAGAGAAAAGCCCAGAATATTCATTTAAAAACTCCATACTTACACCTCCCATCCTATTTTCTTCAACTGCAATCTGATCTCCTCTTCCTGCTTCTTGCTTTCCTCAAACAGCTGCTTCAGCTCACCGGTGAGATTCGTCATTTTCTCCTCGAAAGGCACTCCGTCGCCTTCATCTTCGGCGATTCCTACGTATCTACCAGGAGTCAGGATGTAATCTTGCTCGGCAATCTGCTCGGTGGTGCATACGGCACAGAAGCCCTTTTCATCCTCCAAGGTTCCCTGCTGGAAAGCATGGAAGGTGTCGGTAATCTTCTTAATATCCGTATCAGGCATCAGTTCACGCAATTTGCGAGTCACCATCGTGCCCATGTTGCGGGCATCGATAAACACGGTCTTGCCCTTCTGCGCCTTGTTGCGGCTGATAAACCAAAGACTTACAGGAATACCCGTACTATAGAATAGCTGCGAAGGCAAAGCCACGATTCCCTCTACCAGGTCGGCTTCGATGATGGCTTGGCGAATCTGTCCCTCGCCGCCACTCTGACTCGAAAGCGCACCATTCGCCAGCACCAAACCAATCTTTCCGTTTGGAGCCAGATGGTGAATCATGTGCTGCATCCACGCAAAGTTGGCGTTGCCAGCTGGTGGCAAACCATACTGCCAGCGTGCATCATCCTGAAGCGCACTCTGTCCCCAGTCGCTGAGATTGAAAGGAGGATTAGCAAGAATAAAATCTGCCTTCAGCGTAGGATGCTGGTCATCATAGAAAGTGTCGGCAAAGACTTTTCCTAAGTTCGCATCCAAGCCACGGATGGCAAGGTTCATGTGCGCCATCTTCCACGTATCAGGGTTTGCCTCCTGACCGTAGATACTAATCTTGCGCAGGTTTCCCTTGTGACGCTCTATAAACTTGGCGCTCTGCACAAACATACCACCGCTTCCGCAGCAAGGGTCATAGACTCTGCCCTCGTAAGGCTCCAGTATCTCTACCAGCGTGCGGACAATGCAGGAAGGCGTATAGAACTCGCCACCATTCTTGCCCTCCAGGCTGGCAAACTGCTGCAGACAGTATTCGTAGGTTCTGCCCAGCAGGTCTTTCTCCTCGCCAGCATCGTGCATTTCTATGTTCGTAAAGAGATCTACCACATCGCCCAGACGGCGCTTGTCCAGCTCCGGACGGGCGAAATTCTTAGGCAGAATACCCTTCAGTCTTTCGTTTTCACGCTCAATGGCGGTAAGTGCTTCATCTATTATCACGCCTATTTCCGGTGTGTGGGCAGCAGCACTGATCTTGCTCCATCGGGCTTCAGCAGGCACGAAGAAGATGTTCTCGGCAGTGTATTCGTCCTTATCTTCCGGGTCGGCGTATTCGTCCCCCTGCAACTCCTGGAACTTCTGTTCGAAGCGGTCGCTGATGTATTTCAAGAAGATGAGTCCGAGCACCACGCCCTCGTATTGCGAAGCGCTGAGGTTGCCTCTCAGAATGTCGGCAGCCTTCCATATTTTCTCTTCAAAACCTATGCTGATTGTATCTTGTTTCTTAGCCATAATATGTTTATTTTTCTACGAGCACAAGCTTCCAGTCCTCGTTCTGCAGAACGAGGGTCCCGTTGTTGTCCGTAATGGTGAATATCTGATTATCTATCTGTATTTTATTCTCCTTTATTAAATAGGTGTACTGACCGCAAGCAACGTTTTCGGTGGTAGTTTGGGTTATTTTACCGCCTTCGTCGAAGTGGTTCACTTCCGTCGTTTTGGAGAAAGAAATCGCATCTGAGGTGAAACTGCAGAACAAAGGAGCCTCTTTTACGTCGATAAAGATACTTCCAACGCGCTGATAAAGGGCTGAAATCTGCCATTCGTGGGCTAAAAATGTGGTTTTGTAATCCAAAACCTCTGATTTTTCTGTTTCTTCGTCGCTAGAACAGGCGGTGGAAGAAAGCATAAAAAAAGCGACTATTATCATATAAAAATAAGATAATATTCGCCTGCGGATAAGAACATGATGATATTGGACTAACTTTGCCTGAGCAAAATTACCCCCCCTAAAACCCTGTGCATCAATAAGTTATATCTTTTCATCTTAGTATTGTTATTATGTAGTTTCTAGCTTTCCGGACTATTGCTACGTCAATAATTTGTTAATTGCTAGCAAAGATAATAAAAAGTTGGCAAACCAAAGAATTTTATCACGTTATTTAACGGAAAAATGCAAAATATGGGGGTTAGGAAGGTATTTTACCCCCTCTCCTAAGGGTGA
>ERZ791573.905-NODE-905-length-13797-cov-6.047882_pt1 | contig 13797 bp, 20 predicted proteins | sample MGYA00509971_ERZ791573 | MGnify/ENA primary metagenome ERZ791573 (study PRJEB30046, sample SAMN00791921) | human gut metagenome | study: EMG produced TPA metagenomics assembly of the A metagenome-wide association study of gut microbiota in type 2...
AGGTGCAGCAGGATTATCTTGTAGATGTAATTATGACATGGATTCAAAAAGAAATCGAGGGGCAGGAACATAAAATATGAGTTTTGTTGATTTTATCTGGAGTACATATAAAAGTCAAAATTTAGATAAATTGGAGGGATAAAAGTGCAGATACACTATTTTCAAAGATATCATTCAAAGGAGAATGTAGATACGTCTAATACTATGCTGATGTTATCTCGCTTATATAATTATAATGCAGATAAATTCTTTGCAATGTTGAATGCTTTAATACTGGGACAAGATGAGACACCTGAAATAACATTTGATCTTCAGGTAGTGGGAGATGAAAGCGTTCCAGATGCGATTATAAGCCAGAAAAGTTTTAAAATAGTAGTTGAGACAAAACTACATAATCAATTTCAGCAGAATCAGCTTGAAAAACATCTGACTCAGTTTGGAACAGAGGAGATAAAGGTGCTTTTAACGTTAGATCCAAAACCTATGAAAGAATCATTGATGGATAGTTTTGGCACTGTATTGAAAAAGTATAATGCAGATAGGATTAATGAAATAAAAACACCAATAAGGCATGTAAATATTACATTTGAACAATTAGTTGCTGCAATGGAAGATATTGTAGATGAGAGGGATTCAGAGATAATGGCAGTGCTGGATGATTATAAGAAGTATTGCTTTGATGAAAAACTGATACCTGATGATGAAAATTGGATGAGAGCAATTGTTGCGGGAACAACACTTGAAGATAATTTGCAATATGATTTTTATTATGATCAAGCTTCAAGAGGCTATTCAGGTCATGGATACATTGGCTTATATAAAGAAAAGAGTATTAGAGCAATCGGAAAATTGAAAAAAACAGTTGTTGCAGAGTTAGTAAATGGAGAAGTGTCATATATTAATGAAAGCGGAGAAGCTGCTACAAAAGAGGAGATAGAAAAGATTAAAGAGGCCATTGTTCATGCAGAGTCAGAATATAGATACAATTTGAAAACAGTTAAGCATAGATATTTTATAGTTGAGCATTTTTATCCAACAGATTTTAAAAAAGCAAGTAAAAATCCGATTCAAAAAAGTAAATATTTTAATCTGGCTGAAATGTTCAAAAGTAAAACGTTGCCTAAAACAGATGAAATAGCATCAATACTGGATGGAAAAACATGGGAAGAGTTTTATTAAACAGTGGATTTTCATAATAAATATGAAGAAAGAACTGTTCCAGAGTACTGATGGAGTGATAATCCAGAGGCAACGGATAAGCAGATAAGGAAGCTATTAAAGTAATACAGGCATGGATAAGGAGGTGCCACAATGCCATTTAAGATTGTTCGCAACGATATAATAAAGGTAAAAGCAGATGTAATCGTAAATACTGCTAATCCAAATCCGATATGTGTAAGTGGCACGGACTTAGCAATATATGAGGCAGCAGGAAAAGAAAAGCTTCTCGCAGAAAGAGCGAATATCGGCAAAATTGCAAGAGGTGATATTGCTGTTACCGGTGCATATAATCTAAAGGCAAAATATATTATTCATACAGTAGGTCCGGTATGGACGGATGGATTGCACCATGAATTTGAAATTCTGGAGAATTGTTATCGTAAACCATTGCAAAAAGCATTGGAACTTAAGTGTGAGAGTATTGCCAGAGAAAGCATTCTATGAGGAGATGCTTCCAAGAGAGGCAGAAGATAACTATCCACTGGAGGAAGATACAGGGTTAGCAGAGCCTTGTATGCTGTCAGCAGACATTTCTTTGGAAGACCAGCTTTCAAATATTGGTGTTTCATTTCATGATAAATTATTTGAGCTGATCGACGAATCGCATCTTGATAATAAGGATGTGTGGAAACGGGCAAACCTTGATAGAAAACATTTTTCAAAAATTCAATGTGACCAGAATTATCATCCAAAGAAGAAGACTGTGATGGCACTTTGTATTGCACTGAAGCTTGATCTGGAACAGTCAAGAGATTTACTTGCGAGAGCAGACTGGGCATTTAGCCCAAGCAGTAAGGTGGATCTGATCGTGCAGAAGGCTATTATAGATAAGCAGTATGATATTATGCAGCTGAATGTGACATTATTTAAGTATACGAATGAAATTCTTGGAGTATAAATTGCTTACAAGTAAATATTGAGTAGTAAATGTTACGTCGGTACTCACATAGTATCGGCGTTTGTTTTTTATCTTAAAAGTGTCGCCCGAACAGCGACCATATAAAGATGTCATTCAATTATACTCATATTGTAACAGAGAAAGAGAGGTGCCGGAAGCAATCATCGCATTTCTGGAATCAAAGGATTTTGAGGACGCAGTGCGTAATGCAGTATCACTTGGTGGAGATACGGATACACTTGGAGCCATTACAGGAAGTATTGCAGAAGCATTTTATGGAATCCCTGCTGTGCTGATTGCAGAGTGTAAAAGTCGGATTGATAAGGGACTGATGACGGATATTCTTGATGAATTTGACCATGTACTTGGCAGCAGGAGCGTTTTTTGAAACAACAGAGGCGATTAAGATGAAGTTTGGAATGAGAACACCGAGTATAAAGAAATCAATAAAGGCAAGAACAACAGGAAAAGCCAAGCGAGCTGTTGTCTTTTTGTTATTTAGGGAATAAATACACTTAAGTGCGTAGAAAATAAAGGAAAGATAGTAATCAAAATAAAAAATGAATTGTTTTTTTGTCACGAAAAATGTATAATAATCGTGACAAATTTAAGGAGCGTGTTGTTATGGCAAGTGGAATTTATGCAGAAATCAAAAAGAGAATATTAGATGCCGAATATGGCGCAGTATTTGTGACATCAGATTTTACTGATATTGCAACAATTACAACAATACGAAAATGTTTAGGTAGACAGGTAGAAGAGAAAGCAATTCGAAGAATTATCGATGGAGTTTACGAAAAACCTGTATATAGCAATTTACTTAAGGAATATGTTCCTGCTAATCCGGAAAAAGTAGCCTATGCAATTGCAAGAGGATATCATTGGACAATAGCACCATGTGGAGATGTAGCGTTAAATAAACTGGGATTGTCAACGCAGGTTCCTGTTGTATGGTCCTATATAAGTGATGGTCCATATAGAAAATTTGCATGGGATAATGTTAATATCGAATTTAAGCATAGGACCAACCGTCAGATTTCATTTATGTCAGAGTCAACAACATTGGTAGTAGAGGCTATAAAAACACTTGGAAAAGAGCGAATTGATGAAGGTGTTATTAACAACTTGAAGAATAGAGTTCCTGAGGATAAAAGGAAACAGCTTCTTGAAGAGGCAACTGGCGTAAGTGAGTGGATATACGAAGTAATTAGAAAGGTGTGTTTAGAATAATATGAGAGAAGTTGCAAAGTTACCAGTAAAAGATAGGACTGAACTATTTCAGGCAACGGCAATAAAAATGGGAATGCTACCTAATGTAGTGGAAAAAGACTTTTGGGTATGCTTTATGCTAGACCACCTTTTTCATGATTGCCAATATAAAAAAGCTTTTGTATTTAAGGGTGGAACGAGTCTTTCGAAATCATATCATGTAATAGAGAGATTTTCAGAAGATATCGATCTAATTTTGGATTGGAGAAAAATAATTACTGATGAGGGAAATCCTTGGAGTGAAAGGTCAAAAACAAAGCAGGATCAATTCAATAAGCAAATTAATGCAGAGGCGGCAAAGTTTTATGAAAATGAATTTGTTCCAAAACTCAATAAAGAACTGGAGAAAAAACTAGGGGATGGAGAATGGGTAGAAGTTGATTCAGAAGATGAAATGGTTGTTAATTTCTATTATCCACAGATTTTTGAGAGTGAATATCTTCGTTCCTGCGTAAGATTGGAAATAGGTCCATTAGCTGAATGGATGCCATCACATGAGACTGTAGTAAGTCCTTTTGCAGCTGAGAAATATCCAGATGTATTTACACAGAAAGAGACAAGTGTTTTGACCATAGATGTAGAGCGTACATTTTGGGAGAAACTAACTATATTACATAAAATAGCAAATTTTCCAGAAGGAAAAGTGTTACCAGCAAGATATGCAAGACATTTATATGATGTTTATAATCTAGGTAATTCCTGGGTGAAAGAAAGTGCTTTTGCAAGAAAAGAATTGCTTGAAAAGGATGTTGCATTTAAGCAGAAATTCTATTACGCAAAAAGTGCACATTATGAGACAGCAACATTAAATAGTATTGAGCTTATGCCAAGTGATGGTGTACTTGATGCATTAAAGGCAGATTATAATGCAATGAGGAATATGATATATGGGGAGATACCGGAATTTGAAGAAATATTAAATTATCTGAATGCATTGCAAGAAGAAGTGCATAAGCTTACTGTAAATTAGAAGGTTACAATAACTTGTCCGTTGTGTAACTTTGGTATTATGGCATGGCTTGAAGGAGAGATTGATGAGAATGGAGATCCAGTGAAAAAGAGTTCTAAGTAAAATTCAAGTTTAACAATAGAGAGGAATTATGATACGAGAAATTGAGAATAGAAGAAGTATAAGAAAATACAAGCCGGATCAGGTCTATTGTATTTCCTTCTATATCAACGGGAGTATATAGTTTCCCGGTTGAATTGGCAGCAAAGATTGCAATGCATACAGTTATTTTCGAAGGAAATAAATTTTCTATCGAGGAGGTTGTAGATTGGATCATAAAAAAGAGAGGGGTCTGCTTGAGTATCAGTATAATGCAGATGCATTTGAGGACGTGGGAGAGATTCTGCGTCTTTTTTTGTAGTTTTATTGCAATAAAGAACAAAGATTCGACGTGCGAGGGCATACTTTGGGACTCGTAAAATGCTAAGCTATAGCCATCATAAGAAACAAGCATTTAATTTACGAAAAACAGGAGGACAGGACAAAATGGAAAAATTTATTTACTGGATAAAAAGGACACTGCATCATTCAAAGCACTGCAACAGCTTATGTATGCTGTGCAAGTATTATGATGAATGTAAAATCGACGGACCGGTATAATATCAGGAGGTAATACCTATGGCAATGTACGACTGGAACCACAACGGAAAAATGACATGCAGGACGATTATTTAGAGTATATGATTTACAAGGACTGCATTAATGATAATAATTCAAATACTAATCACAGTTCATATAACAGCGGCTCATCTTTTGGCATAAATGTGTTCGTAGTAATTGCTGTAATAGTCATATTTGCATTTATTGGTAATGCTATGGAAGAGAGTACACCCAAATGCATAAAGCCGGGATGTAATAATGAACAGACCCAAAACAGCAGTTACTGCTACTTGCATAAGCCGTATTCAGGCGGATATACATCATCAGGAAGCAGCTCATCTTATTCGGATAAATCATATAATAGCAGCTCAGGCTCTGCAGGTTCATCATCAAATGCATATGGCGATGACAATAGCGGAAGCTATTCAGGCGGATCAACAGGTAGTTCATCATATCACAGCAGCTCGAGTTCTTATGATTCATATGATGAAGGATATGATGATATCTATATGAATGGTGACTATGATTATGACAGGTACGACAGTGATGATGACTATGCGGCTGGTGTAGATGATGCAATGGATGAGGCTTATGAAGAGTGGTAAAAAAGACAGGAGGACACGACAATGAAAGAAATGTATTTTACAATAGCAGGATGTAACCATTATTATGGAAGTGACTTCATGAAAAAAGGCATGAAGGTCAAGCTGGTCAAGGATCCGGACAATGAGTATGACAACGAAGCAATACAGGTAAAGATTAAAGGACTTGGCAAAGTGGGCTACGTAGCCAACAGCCCATACACCGTGAAGGGTGAGTCAATGAGTGCCGGCAGACTGTATGACAAAATCGGTGGTAAGGCAAAAGGAAAGATTGTGTTTGTGACAGACGGCGGAGTGATTTGCAAAGTAATCAGTGATGGTAAGGACAAGCCGGTGATGATAGAGGAAGCTAAAGTAAATGATGAAAATCTCTAAAAAAACTGTATGACTCAAGTACTATGTGGTAAAATAATAAGCAGGACACTGAGGAGGTACATATGAATTATCTGGTAATCGATTTGGAAATGTGCAGGGTAAAGAAGCTCTATAGAAAAACATATAAATACGCCAGTGAAATAATACAGATTGGCGCAGTTCTCTTAGATGAAGGATTCAACAGAATAGCCACAATTTGCGAGTATGTAAATCCTGAATACGGCGTGCTGGACAATTTTATAGAGAGCATGACAGGCATAAAAAACCGCGATATCAAACAGGCTCCTAAGCTGACAGAGGCACTTGAGCATCTGTCAGACTGGCTTGGAGACAGGGAGTACAAGGTCTATGCCTGGAGTGACTCTGACAGAACGCAGATACTGCGTGAGATAAAAGCAAAGAATATAGAGAGCGCAAAGATAGATGACTTTATGAAAGCAGACCGCTGGATTGATTACCAGGAAGTGTTTAAGAAGCGATTTCATTTGGACAGGTGCTACAGCTTGGAGGATGCACTTGAAAGTGCAGAGATAGAGCCGGAAGGCAGATTCCATGACGGACTGGACGATGCAGTAAATACCGGAGCACTGATAAAGAAGCTGGAGCTGAATCCGGAGTATGAGATTGCCAAGTACGCACTTCCGGAGTCGGACGAGCATCTGAGTTGTACTATTGGGGATTTGTTTGAGGGATTGCAGTTGAAGTTTGGGTAATAAGTTACGTGAGAGGATTCAACTATGATTAAAACACCATTTGGAGCAAATCCAACGTTTATGCATAAAAGCGTTAGGTGGTCAATTTTGGAGGGTAAATTGAATTATGATTGATATGTTTTGAATCATTGCGTGTAATAAATTTACTTCCTTTTTATAAGTGTGTGTCTAATGGATAAGTGTCAAGATGCTGTGAGAATATGCAAGTAATAAGATATAAAAAGATAATAATTAGTAATACAGAGTATATCAGTCACAATGAATGTGTATACGCATATTGGGTTTGATGATGCTGAGGAAGAATTGAAACGAATGGAAGAGTTTAGAAATGCGCAGGCAGAAGTTGAACAGAAGATGTTTAAGGTAATTTGATATCGAAGAGAGATGACGCTCCAGCATAGACTTGGGCGTTATTTTTGTAGAAAAAACTCGTTTTTGAGGGTATAATATATTTTGAAGAATTTTATTACAGAGGAGACTGATTTTATTTATGAAAAAGTATGAAATGCTACCTACAGAAGAAAATCTGATAGAAACCATGTATAAGGATACAATCAATAGAAATAAAGATATTGTCTATTTTTATAATATTTTGCAAGCTCAAGAGTCAGCGAGTACAATCGCAATTGATGGAAGATGGGGAAGTGGTAAAACTTTTTTTGTTTGTCAAACAAAATTGGTTATCAATGCATTAAACCTATCGTGTGATATGGACGAAGATGAAAAAGCAAAAATTACGATTAGACTTCCTTTTCCTAAGAACAATGAAGAAAATGAAAATTGTAGTATAGCTGTGTATTATGATGCTTGGGAAAATGATAATGATACTGAACCCGTATTATCATTAATTTACGAGATTACAAAACAATTGAGTGTTGATTTTTCCTTATCTGATAAAAGTATTGTTAAAACAGCAGGAGCAATTATTGAAGCGATAAGTGGTCATAATGTTAATGGAATAATGGATACTCTTACATCAGAAGATCCATTTACAAAGTTTAAAGAGCAGAAAGTTGTACAACAAAAAATCAAAGATTTTTTTACTGGCTTATTAGCCGAAAGAGGAAACCGATTGGTTATTTTTATTGATGAATTGGACAGATGTAAACCAACTTTTGCAGTTCACCTTCTTGAACAAATAAAGCATTACATATTTGATGACAGAATTACATTTGTGTTTTCTGTTAATTTGGAACAGTTGCAACATACAATAAAGCATTATTATGGGGCAGATTTTGATGCGTGTAGATATTTAGATAGATTTTTTGACTTGAGAATTTCTATGCCTCCTATTGACCTAGATAAGTTTTATAGTCAATTTGGACTTGAATCTAGATACTATGTTGATATTGTAACAAAACGAGTAATAAAAATGTTTAATTTTGAATTGCGTGAAATCACAAGATTTTATTTACAGGTTAAAGCAGCAGTGTATGAACCAACTCATAACAGCTCCAAATATGATTTTTCATTTTCAGATGGAAAGGGAAGACACATTATTCTGGTGTATATTGTTCCGTTGCTAATTGGACTAAAAATTGCAGATATTTCAAAATATGATGATTTTATTAATGGTAGAGATATTGAGCCATTAATAAAATTGTTTGATATGGATGAAGAAAATCGCTTGTTAGAAAACATGTTAAACCATGATGAATCTTTTGAAAAAGCAGAAGGAAAGAAACTAGTTACACAGGAAGAAATTATTAAGCGATTTTATGATGCTATTTTTGTAAATCAGTATAACGGAAGTGAATGTAGTACTATTTTAGGGCAATATGAGTTTTCAAAAGAATCAAAGCCGTTTGCTCTTAGTGCCTCAAGTATGATGTCAAATTTTGCTGAACTATCGTAAACTTAATATGAAAGTGGGTGTTATTTTGAGTATTACCAAAAAGCAACATTATGTATCACAGGGCGTTCTTAAGCATTTCGCTGATGAACATAGGAAAACTTATGAATTGTTTATCGATAAAAATTTAGTATCAAAAAAGAGCATTGTGGATACAATGTCGCAGAACTATGTTTATGAGCATCCAAAGATAGAAACAAATACGATAGAAGATATTTTTGCTAGTTTTGAATCCAAGGCATTTCCAGTAATTGATTTATTGATATCTGAAATTAATGAGGATTATAAAACTGAAAGAAGCATTAAGAAATATGAAGAGAAAATAAAAAGCATTATTCCTTTTGTTTTATTATTTTATTTCAGAAGTGGAGCACTATTGAAGGAGTATTCGATGGATTCAGAGAATCCCAAAGAAGTAAAAGTTGAAAGAATGCTTTTGAATATAATGGATATAGGATATATAAGAGGTCTTAGGAATACAATCTGCGATTGCTATAAATGTGCCATAATATGCGATGACCAAGAAAGATTCTTATTGAGTGACCAATATGTGTCTACAGTTGCATTGAAATATAAAAACCGTTTTTCAAATGCATCAAATAGGCAAATAGGCATGAAGGATACGATGATATTAATTCCTCTCACATCAAAGTTTTATATAGTTTTCTTTGAAGGAAGATGTCCACAATACATTAAAGAAAATGAATTCAATGTTTTGGATGAACACGAGGTTCAATTAATAAACGATGTTATTTATCAGAATTCATATGTAAAATGCGTTGGAAAAAGTGAATTAGAATTGGAACGAGTGAAGCAAGTTAGTTTTGAAACATTCAGTCCGACTAAATGTGTTACGAAATTTAGTGATGGAAACATTCAAAATCGTATAGTAAAAAGAGAAGTCTTTTACTATGAAGAAGATAGAGATATGAATGCGCATTGCTTTGAATACATGTCTACATATAAAACTAATATTGAAGGAAAGATAGGAAGAAATGACAAGTGCGTTTGCGGGAGTGGGAGAAAATATAAAAAATGCTGTTTAAAAAAATATGAAGAAGCAGCAAGAATTCTTAGAGATGTTTACAATCAGAAAAATATTGATTATACAATTCCGGGAGCTCGAATTGTGGAAGATTCCATTTTAGAGTATGAGGGACCACAGGACAAAATGAAAAACAAGCATGATAAAGAAATAATTGAACAGATAATGGATTTGATTGAACAAAACAAATCAGAAAATCTTTAGTAGTAAGTTTTTCCGTTTTATTACCAATTTTATGACTAACAGGTATTAACAACTTGCTAAATTCTCCTCTGATTCACCACAATCTGTAATTCCAAAGCATATTACCATAATCCCGGAAATCCTTGCAAAACAGGGCATTCCGGGACAAATCAAAGAGAAACAAAACTATGATTAAAGTTTTATTCATCTGTCACGGCACTCCAGTTTTATGATAATGCAGACCTTCACAGACTGGGGCAACACAGGGCAGAATTTGGTGGAAAGCCTTGGAATTACTATGATTTAGATTACTAAGCGATGGCATACATATAAAACTTTAAACATATAATGGCACAATCGTGGGGGAAGCGTGACTTGCTATGGCGGATTGAGTGAATTGATAGTATTGTAAACATAGATTTCTTCAATGTTTAATGGTATAATATTCCTAGTGTGAATTTGTAGAAAATGAAGGAAATAGACATACATGAGCAGTTTGGCATTGGTTCAAGTACTATTCTTGATTTAAGGATGTTTTTAAGACTTGTGGGGTAGAATAAATAGCATGCAATTTTTAAATGAATTTCAAATAATTACTATAATTGTTCTCGTTATTCTAGTTGGAATAATATTACCTCACTTTTTACCGGATATTAAGGGAAGAAGAGGTGAAAAAAGAACCAATGATGTATTGTCATATTTGCCGTCTGATGAATATACTATTCTCTATAATGTGATGCTTCAAACAGATCGGGGAATTTCACAAATAGATTATATAGTAGTATCATTATATGGTATTTTTGTAATTGAAGTTAAAAATTATCAAGGTTGGATTACAGGTACAGAAAGAAGTAACCAATGGACGCAGACAATATATAAAAAGAAAAGTCATTTCATGAATCCAATTTATCAAAATTATGGTCACATGAAAGCAGTTCAAAAACTTTTAAACAATCAATCTGTTCCTATTTATCCTATTGTTGTTTTTGCCGGTAATGCTGAACTAAAAATAAATATTCAAAAATCTAGAGTTGTGAAATTGAATTATTTAATTCCAACAATACAAGAACTATCTACAACTCAGGTAATGAGTGAATATCAAATGAACAATATTGTTTCCTTGATATTAAATTCTAATATTGATAGCGATGAAGCCAGACAGAGACATATAGATGAAATAAATCAAAAGAAGGATGCTGTTAGAGCAGGAATATGTCCTAGATGTGGCGGAGAGCTTGTGAGGCGTAATGGAAAATATGGAGAATTTATTGGATGCTCAAATTTTCCCAGATGCAGATACACACAGAAAATCTAATAGGAATAACAAGAGAGGAATGTTGATATGGGAATTTTTTCAAAACCGGAAGTTATTATTTTAAAGGAATCAAATGCCGCAAAAGATCATTTAGATAAACTTGAGTCATTACTTCCAAAAGCTAATAAGGATGTCAAAGATACAATACAAAAAGAAATTGCAGTCACTAAGGCTGGTATAGCTGGTGAAGATAATATAATGTTTGAACTTAAACATAGCAATATGGATATGGTAGTCTTACATGATATTAATTTAGAAACTAAAAGTGGATTAAAAGCGCAGATAGATTTTATTGTAGTTACATCAAAGGTTATATTTTTGATTGAGTGTAAGAATCTGGTAGGAAATATAGATATTGATTCAAAAGGAGCATTTATCAGAACTGTTGCATACGGAACAAAGAAACAGAAAGAAGGAATATATTCGCCAATTACTCAGGGTGAAAGACATCTATCTGTTTTAAAAGAGGCCAAACTGGATAATGCAGGGCTTGTCACAAGTCTTGCAATTAAACGAAATTTTGACAGCTCTTATAAATCATTAGTAGTATTAGCTAATCCTAAAACAATCGTAAATGACCGATATGCTCCAAAAGAAATCAAAAGTCAGGTTATTAGAGCAGATCAGCTTGTTTCAAATATGAAGAATATTATAGCTGCGTCAAATGATTTTGCATCTACTAAAAAAGAAATGATGTCAATTGCACAGGGAATTCTTGACATGAATATTGAAAGTCGTAAAGATTATGCAGCCAAGTATGAAGAACTAGTCAAGGAAAATGAGCTTTCTGATTCAGCAGATACTAAAAATGAAATTTCTGATAGTAAGCAGAGTGTAAGTGATGATAAATTGATTTGTCCTAAATGTGGTTCAAAACTGGTGCTTAGAACTGCAAATAAAGGAGAAAATGCAGGAAAACAGTTTTATGGATGCTCAAACTTCCCTAAATGTAGATTCATATTGAATATTAAACAGTAGATATTTATATGCTTCATATGAATTTCGGAGCAGAAGGTAAAATAACTCATGATGAACGAAAACAAAACCTTGGAATATTACAACAAAAATGCAGATAATTTTGCAAAAACAACACTAAATGTGGATTTTTATGAGACACAAAATCGCTTTAGCACGCTGTTGCAGGAGCACGGATATATATTGGATTTTGGCTGTGGTTCTGGAAGAGATACAAAATATTTTTTGGAACAGGGCTTTTATGTAGATGCCACAGACGGCTCAGAGGAAATGTGTCATATCGCAAGCAATTACACAGGAATACAAGTCAGAAGGCTGCTATTTGAGGAGCTTGATGAGAACAAAAAATATGATGGCATATGGGCCTGCTCGTCAATACTTCATCTTCCTAAGAATAAACTTAAAGCCGTTTTTATGAAAATGTTTAAAGCGTTAAAGGAAGACGGCATAATCTACACATCCTTTAAGTATGGTGACTTTGAAGGAGAAAGAAATGGCCGCTATTTCACAGATTTCACGGAAAAGACATTTGAAGAGTTTGTTGGTGAAATAGATAATCTGCAAGTGAAGGAAGAGTGGATTACAGGCGATGTAAGACCGGGGCGGGGAGAAGAAAAATGGCTGAACGTAATACTGCAGAAGAATTAGATGATGTATATGAAATAAAATATTCGACAGATGCAATGACCGGAGGCGCGGATAAGAGAATGTATCTGTACTATCAGCTCGCAAACAGTATAAAAAAGGCTGACAGTGTGGATATTATTGTTTCGTTCCTGATGGAATCTGGCGTGAAAATGCTGCTCGGTGAGCTTGATGATGCACTTAAACGTGGTGCAAAAATCAAGATTCTGACAGGAAACTATCTTGGCATTACGCAGCCATCAGCACTGTATCTCATAAAGCATAAGCTTGGTGAACAGGTCGATTTGCGCTTTTATAATGAGAAAAACCGTTCATTTCATCCGAAATCATATATGTTTCATTACAAGGATTACAGTGAGCTATACATTGGTTCCTCTAATATTTCAAGAAGTGCACTGACATCCGGTATCGAGTGGAATTACAGATTCAGCAATAAAACAGATCCGATTAATTATGAGAAGTTTTACAATACTTTTGTAGACTTATTCGAAAATCATTCCATAGTAATAGACGATGAAGAACTGAAAAAATATTCAAAGAACTGGCACCGTCCGGCAGTATCAAAGGACTTGGACAGATACGATTTGCAGGATGATAAAGAGACATCAAATCAGATACCGCTATTTGAGCCGAGAGGCGCGCAGATAGAGGCTTTATGTGCGCTTGAAAATACGAGAGCAGAGGGAGCAAGGAGAGCCTTGGTTCAGGCTGCAACCGGTGTCGGAAAAACATATCTTGCGGCGTTTGATTCAAAAAATTATGAGAGAGTTTTGTTTGTTGCACACCGCGAGGAAATATTAAAGCAGGCGGCAGAATCATTTAAAAATGTACGTGATTCAGATGATTACGGATTCTTTAACGGAGATAGTAAATGCACTGGAAAGTCGGTGATTTTTGCATCAGTTGCGACTCTTGGCAGAGTGGAATATCTGAATGAAAATTACTTTGCACCAGATTATTTTACATATGTTGTGATTGATGATGAGCGCGTTATAATAAGGACAAAGTTAGAGAAACCCAGTAAAATCAAGGGGTTAGCACTAATTTAGTCCTTATTTTTATACCATTTTAGCGGTAAAGATAGGGCAGCGCTGC
>ERZ791573.925-NODE-925-length-13392-cov-2.197646_pt1 | contig 13392 bp, 18 predicted proteins | sample MGYA00509971_ERZ791573 | MGnify/ENA primary metagenome ERZ791573 (study PRJEB30046, sample SAMN00791921) | human gut metagenome | study: EMG produced TPA metagenomics assembly of the A metagenome-wide association study of gut microbiota in type 2...
TTATCACCACCGACTATTTGCAACAGTGCCCTGTGGAGCACGATCAGGATGGCAGAGGAGAAGCTGAGTTCTTATTACCGGAAATCGATTATTCCCCGGTATCTGGTAACTGGCGCTCCCTTCCTTCTGGCCTGATGTATAGGCTCAGCGAACTCTCTGTTCTCAGCTACGAAGCTGTCGTGTGTGTAGATAATGTGTTTGTTGAAGATACTCCTTATGGTGGAGCGGGTGAATATAGTTTGCATAAAAACGCAGCTATGTTGGGAGTAAAAGCACTGCGGTTATCACGAGAACTGAGAATGTTATGTGGCCTCCCTCTGCACGGCCTTTCCGATACACTATCGCCAACGAGGTTGGTATTGTTGAAAGCCAGAGGTAAAACACTCCAAAAGGAGTACGAAATGGTAAAGAAGTCTAAAAAGACCGAGCAAGAGATTGAGGATTTCATAAAGGGGACATCATGAGTGGCCCACAATTGCTTTCCCTGCCAGGTTCTTTTTTAACGCCTCCGGCAACATTACCTGTTGCCATTGATTACCCGGCTGCGCTGGCACTACGTCAGATGGCACTTGTGCAGGACGAATTACCAAAATATCTGTTGGCGCCGGAGATCAGCGCCCTGCTCCACTATGTACCGGATCTGCACCGCAAAATGTTGCTGGCCACCCTGTGGAACACGGGCGCACGTATAAACGAAGCGCTGGCGCTGACGCGGGGAGATTTTTCTCTGGCGCCGCCATATCCGTTCGTACAGCTGGCCACGCTCAAACAACGGACTGAAAAAGCGACCAGAACGGCAGGCCGTGTCCCTGCTGGCAGTCAGGTGCATCGCCTGGTTCCCCTGTCCGATACACAATACGTCAGCCAACTGCAGATGATGGTGGCCACGCTGAAAATCCCGCTGGAGCGCAGAAACAAACGAACCGGAAGAATGGAGAAGGCGCGCATCTGGGGAATCACTGACCGCACAGTTCGCACCTGGCTGAATGAAGCTGTAGAGGCCGCTGCGGCCGACGGCGTGACGTTCTCTGTTCCGGTTACCCCACATACTTTCCGCCATTCCTACGCGATGCATATGCTGTATGCTGGTATTCCGCTGAAGGTGCTGCAGAGCCTGATGGGGCACAAGTCGATTAGTTCGACAGAGGTGTACACGAAGGTGTTTGCGCTGGATGTGGCTGCCCGGCACCGGGTGCAGTTTTTGATGCCTGAGTCCGATGCGGTGTCTATGCTCAAAAGAATTCCATAAGCGCTGACTTTTTTAAATCCCTTTCGGATATCTCATGGATATATTATCGGTATTTCATATTCTGTTGACATGCAGGACCGGTATAGAGTAAAAAAACATCTATTGAGTACCTCTTGGATATCCGAAAGGTGTCTTAGGGGGTCTTTATGGGTATTACATGTGGATTCTGGAGATACACTATGCCTGTTATTGCTAATACGCATCCCAAAGGTGGTGTGGGTAAGACAACTTCATCCGTAAACATTGTTGGTGAAATGAAGTCTGATACAGTTGATCTGGATACTCATACCGGGCTTTCTATCATTCTGGGGCTGAGACCTGAAGGAAAAGAAATTTCCGTGAAAGTACCCAAAACAGTGGATGAGTTAATCGAAATTATGACTCCCTACAAGAACAGCGATAAGACGTTACTTATTGACTGTGGGGGATTTGACTCAGATCTTACCCGTACTGCGATTGCCTTTGCAGACTGCGTTATTGTCCCTTCAAAAGACTCTCTGACTGAACGTATTGGTTTGATGCATTTTGATGGAGTACTGGACGAAATCAGCTCTATCATGGGGACCGATATAACTGCTCACCTGTATCTCTGTAAAGTTAATCCTAACAAGAAGAAATTCCCTAAGCTTGATGCAATCCTGCCATCGTTCAAACATCTGAAGCTGATGAAGAGCCGCATTTCTGCTCGTGCAGAGTTTGAGGATGTCATTGAGACTGGGATGGGAATCACTGAGTCTGTTCATGGGCGCTATTCGGCAGGAGGTAAGGAAGTTATTGCCCTGATCGAAGAAATCAATCATCTGATTGAAAATAACAAACAGTAAGGTGTGTCCATTGGGTATCCATATAGTATCCTTTGGGTTTTTAATGGATATCTTTTAAGTATCTAACAAACATCCTGGGTTATCTTATGAGCAAAGCGAAATTTAGTGCACAGGCTGAAAAACTGAAAAACCTGGTGGATTCTGCCAGATTACAAACTTCTTCTTCTGCCGTAACAGCAACAGCCCCGTCTCAGCCAAATGAAGGTGCAGAGGAAGTTTCAGGTCGTCCCGTGGCTGCCAGGACGAAGGCTAAGAATCTTAAGGCCATACCGCTGTCGTATTTTGAAGCTCATGCGGAACTTAAAGCGACCAGTAAAACATCTCTGGATTTTAGCTCATATATTATTGAGGCTATAAGAGAGAAGCTTGAACGTGATGGTGCAATAGGTCAATAAACTATCGGATACCTTAAGGGTATCTGATGTGTGTCTTTTAAATGTGTTATGGGGATTCTTCACGTACCTAAAGAGTCCCCATTAGACATCTTTCTGTTTATGGTGACATGATTCGTCACCGCTTTCCTTTCCTCTCCGTTTCACCATTTCATTCCTTTTCCCTTAACCTGAACCATGATGTCAAAGATGTTTTTATATTGCATTTATGTATCACTTATAACCTTCATAATGTTTTTGTATCTATGATTTCCTCTGGTCTTAAAGTTGTGTGTACAATGTACATGTAATTTATCGTGTTTTTATGTTGCATTTGTCCTTTCAGAAAGACCATTTTTTCATTATAATTGAATATACATTGTATGTATGAAGCATGTTTGTTTTTTCTATTTGTTTATGAGCAACGGAGACTGGTTATGAAAATCTTTATTGATGATGGTTCTACCAACATTAAACTTGCCTGGTTGGAGGATGGTGACGTGAAAACGTTAATCAGCCCTAACAGCTTTAAACCGGAATGGTCTTTTAGTTTACTGGATGATGCTGCCCCGGCTAATTACGAGATCGACGGCGAGAAGTTTTCATTTGATCCATTAAGTGCTGATGCTGTCGTAACGACTGAAACACGCTATCAGTACAGTGATGTGAATGTTGTGGCCATTCAGCATGCGCTACAGCAGACCGGCCTGAAAGCGCAGCCTGTTGATGTCATCGTCACATTGCCGATCTCTGAATACCTTGACGCCAACAATCAGAAAAATAAGCAAAACATTGAAAGAAAGAAAAAAAATGTGATGCGTGAAGTACGGGTGCAGGGGAGTGATGCATTTGTTATTCGCAGTGTTTCCGTTCTTCCTGAAAGTATTCCCGCTGGTTTCAGTGTTCTTGCGGGGCTTGAGGATGATGAATCCCTTTTGATCGTAGATCTCGGTGGTACAACTCTTGATGTGTCGCATGTTCGTAGCAAAATGACAGGGATTACAAAAACCTGGTGTGATCCGAATATCGGCGTGTCCCTGATTACATCCGGGGTTAAGGAACAGATGGCTGTACATGCTAATACAAGAGTGAGTTCATTCCAGGCTGACAATATCATTGTGCACCGTAATGAACCTGACTACCTTTCCCGTCGCATTTATAATGCTGAACAGCGTGAGTCTATCATTAATGTTATCAATGAACGGCAGAAGTTGCTTATTAAACGAGTTAATGATGTCATCAGCCGTTTCACCGACTATACACATGTAATGTGTGTTGGTGGTGGGGCTGAAATTGTGGCCGAGGCTGTGAAGAACCTGACTAAGGTTCCTGATGAGCGCTTTTATCTGAGCTCATCCCCGCAGTTTGATTTAGTCATGGGAATGATAAAAATGAAAGGTGGTGTGACTAATGAGTGATGAAAATAAATCCAGACGCTGCTCATTTGAACTTTTCCCGGATGAACGGACAGGAGATAAGATAGCAGATGAGCTCATTGCAAATGAAAAACTGAAGGAGCGGGGACGTTTCATGCGCGCGATGTTAGTTACTGGTGCGGCGTTTGCAGCTATAGATAAACGTCTTCCTTTGCTGATATCGGAGTTACTGACAGAAAATACGACTCTGGATGATATTAATAAGGTGATTTCCAGCGTGATACCAGGTGCTTTTTCGGTTGAAAAGAAATTGCTTGAATTACTGGAAAAACAATCTGGTCTCCATACGTCTGTGGATTGCAGTACTCCTCTTACAGAGCAGAGTCTGTCGAGAAATGACGGTGAAGACCAGACCAGAAGAAACGCTGAAAATATGTTCGGAGATGACTGAACTAACCCAGCCTGGCCAGGGGAATATCTCGCCATTTAGTTGTATAACACTGACTCAACATTTCCCGTTTCATTTGCCATTCAGGGGCGGTTCCTCGCCCCGCAAACCACACTTTCCCTTTTCCAGACTGGTTCAGTTCATCGAGTGTTTTCATTAACTTTTCGCTGTTTTTACGGGGCTGGATCTCATCAAATAATCCCGGCTGCGCTATACCAGATGGTGTGAAATCAGCCAGCATGACTCCTGCCTTCATATAGCGGTACCCTTCACGCCAGACATGGTTTAACGCTCTGCATGCTGCGGCAATAATGTCCCGGCTGTCCTGTGTGGGCAATGGAAGCTTTTCCACAGCGGCATTGCTGTAACAGGGTTCTTTTACTGCAAAGGGGGATGTCCGTACAAATGTTGTCACCTGCCGGCAATACTGACGCTCCCCACGTAGTTTCTCTGCGGCCCGCTCTGCATACTGAACAACAGCCTGGTGCATGGCATCTTTGTCTGTGATTCGTTCACCAAAACTGCGACTACAGACAATCTGCTGTTTTGCCGGTGGTGCTTCTTCCAGGGATATGCAGGACTCGCCGTTGAGTTCGCGTACCGTACGCTCAAGAATGACGCTGAAGTTTTTCCGGATGAATGCCGTGTTAGCCTGCGCCAGCTGCAGTGCTGTGTTAATACCCAGCGCATTCAGCTTTTCCGTCAGTCTGCGTCCTACTCCCCAGACCTCACCAACTGGCTGCAGCCCCAGTAGCTTCAAGATCCGATTACGGTTTTCTGCCTCCAGCGCGACCACACCGGAAAACTGTGGCCATTGCTTTGTTGCCCACTGTGCACTTTTAGCCAGCGTTTTTGTAGGCGCAATGCCCACCCCCATGGTGAGTCCTGTCCAGCTCTTTACCTGTTCCCTGAGCTGATGACCAAAAACCTCCGGAGAGATGCAATGATTTATCCCCCGCAAATCAATGAACATTTCATCAATTGAGTAGGGCTCAACTGCGGGAGAAAGCGACTCCAGAACAGTCATAACCCGTTGGCTCATGCTGTGGTACAGCGCATAATTGCTGGAAAATACATGTATTTTCTTCTCCAGGCGCATCTGTCTCACCTGAAACCAGGGCTGCCCCATTCTGATGCCAAGGGCTTTTGCCTCCGGGCTGCGCGCGATCACACAGCCATCGTTATTGCTGAGTACGATGACCGGTTCGTTGCGAAGGTCCGGGCGGAAAACTTTTTCACATGAGGCGTAGAAACTGTTGATATCAGCCAGTGCAAACATCAGCGTAACCCCCGCGTCCTGTGTATCACGTGAGTGACAACACCAAAAATACAGATGTTTTCCGGATACAGTGTGCGGAACTCCGGGCTGTCTGAAACCGGCTCCAGTGCCGGGCGTGGGCGCAACAGCAGTCGTTTGACGGTGAACTCACCGTCGATCTCAGCGATAACGATGTCCCCGTGTTGTGGTTTTTCGGCCCTGTCCACTACCAGCAGATCACCATTCTGCACGCCAGCCTGGTTCATCGATTCACCGCTGGCGCGCAGAAAGAAGGTGGCTGCAGGTCTGCTGATGCAATAGCTGTTCAGATCCAGTTCCTGCTCAGCATAATCAGTGGCAGGCGAAGGAAAACCGGCCTGGCAACGATCGGCAAACAACGGTCGCACGTAACTGTCATCGCCTGAAGGGTCAGCCGGACGGTGATAAACGGTACTCATGCTGCAGGCAGCCAGCTGTCGTCCTGCCAGATTTCTTCCAGCAGAGACATGATACGTTCTTTATCCTTGTCGTTGCGGGCTCCTGTGACAGATACAGACGGGGCGCTGCCCTGGTCTATACGCAGCCAGATTTCCGGGTAGTGTGGTTTCAGACGTTGTTCGATTTCATTCTGTAGCGCCTGAAGTGTGCCTGATTTGAGGTTTTTTGTGCTCTGGCGGTCGAAAAGAATTTCAATGCGGATCATGTTCTCATCTCCCTTTTCTTTTGCTGTATGTATATACAGTATTCTGATAACTGAATCCACACACAGTCAAATGTCATTATTGTGATTAAAAAACGCTCAATTCTCTGAGGGTGTGGCTGTATGCCTGCTGTAGACGGCTGTGTCCAGCTTATCCACAGCATTTTGTGCACGGTTCTGTGGACAAAATACCTGGTTACCCAGGCCGTGCCGGCACGTTAACCGGGCTGCATCCGATGCAAGTGTGTCGTTGTCGCCGGCCTCCTCACCCGGTCACGTTTCGTCGTTCCTCCTCCACGCGCTGCGGCTTCGGGGCCGCACCTGCATTCGTATGCGGTCGCCCGGTTACAGGTGCGGCACGGCCTGATGGAGGCCGCATGTGAGAGGAGAATTCCCATGCCAAACTGGTGCTCGAATCGTATGTATTTTTCTGGTGAACCGGCACAGATTGCCGAGATTAAACGGCTGGCCAGTGGTGCAGTCACACCGCTTTATCGCCGCGCCACAAATGAAGGTATTCAGCTGTTTCTGGCCGGAAGTGCCGGACTTCTGCAGATCACTGAAAATATCCGCTCTGAGCAGTGCCCCGGAGTGACGGCTGCCGGACGTGGTGCTGTATCGACGGACAATATCGCGTTCACCCGCTGGCTGACACACCTGCAGAACGGTGTACTGCTGGATGAGCAAAACTGCCTGATGCTGCATGAACTCTGGCTGCAGAGCGGTACTGGACAGTGTCGCTGGGAAGGATTACCGGATGATGTCAGGGAAACCATCACTGTGCATTTCACCGCAAAAAGAGATGACTGGTGTGACATCTGGGGTAGCGAGGATGTATCGGTGTGGTGGAACCGTCTGTGTGACAACGTAGTGCCGGAAAAAACCATGCCGTTTGACCTGCTGACGGTTCTGCCGACCCGCCTGGATGTTGAAGTGAACGGCTTTAACGGTGGTGTTCTGAACGGTGTTCCTTCTGCATATCACTGGTATACCGAACGGTATGGCGTGAAGTGGCCTTGTGGGTATGACCTGAATATCAGTAGTCAGGGAGACAACTTCATTCAGGTGGATTTCGACACGCCGTGGTGTCAGCCGGAAAGCGACGTTGTTGCAGCATTAAGCCGCCGTTTCGGCTGCACGCTGGAGCACTGGTACGCCGAACAGGGCTGCAATTTCTGTGGCTGGCAGCGATATGAGCGTGGAGAGCTTGTTGATGTGCTGTGGGGGGAACTGGAATGGTCCTCCCCGACAGATGATGATGAGCTGCCGGAAGTCATCGCGCCGGAGTGGATAGTCGACAAGGTGGCGCATTACGGTGGATGACGTATGACGGAGACGGGCGTGCAATCGCCCGTTTCTTTTCCGACAAAGGATGTCGCCGGGCTCCTCTTTTTACTGCGCCAGCTGACGCGGCGCGGCATAAACGCTGCCTGTGGTCAGTATCCCGCGTCCGGCCGGGCACGGGACGGGCGCTTTTACCGCTCCCGGCTGGCGTCGGTGACAGTGTACGCCAGCCTGTCGCCCTTTTCTGATGAACGCCCTTCAAGCCGCTTTCGCGAATGAAAGGGACATCTTATTCGGTCTTTACGCTGGGGAGTTACTTTGGAAGACTGCGTCAACACGATGATAAGCGTACAAAGCCATTGTTAAGGGATCCTCTATGACTGTTGTTACTGTTGGTATTGATTTAGCTAAAAATGTGTTCGCTGTGCATGGCGTTAATGCTGCAGGAAAAGCTGTTTTAGTTAAGCCTCTTGTGCGTCGGGCTAAATTGCTTGAATTGATTGCAACACTTCCAGCATGTCTGATTGGAATTGAAGCATGTACAGGCGCACATTACTGGGCAAGAGAGTTCCAGAAAATGGGGCATACAGTTCGAATTATGGCGCCGCAACTGGTTTCTCCATACCGTATGGGTGCCCGTCATGGGAAAAATGATGCTGCAGATGCCGCTGCCATTTGTGAGGCTGTTACCCGTCCTAATATGCGGTTTGTTCCCATAAAATCAGTTGAGCAGCAAGGGCAGTTATTTGTACACAGAGCTCATCAGGGATATGTCAGTGAGAGAACAGCATTGATTAATCGCATCCGGGGATTGCTCAGTGAGTTAGGTATTGTTCTCCCGCAGGCGTTTAAAGCGTTTTTATCTGGGGTGGCTCAGGTCCTTGAGGATTTGCCCGGTTACTGTAATCAGGTTATTGGTGATCTTCTTAATGAGCTTTATCACATAGAAGAAAAGATTAAAAACAGTGAAAAACTCATTCAGCAACTTGCCAGAGATAACTCAGCAGCACAACTACTAATGCAATTCAGGGGGATAGGCCCGATGACTGCAACAGCAATCGTTGCCAGCATAGGTAATGGTCATGATTTCAAGAACGGACGTCAGTTTAGTGCCTGGCTGGGGCTAACACCAAGACAACAAAGTTCCGGGGGGAAAGCACGATTAGGGAGAATAACTAAAGCCGGCGACAGCTATCTCAGAACACTTCTTGTTTTGGGAGCGAGATCTGTATTGTTGGGAGCAGCTAAAAATGATGATCCGGTCAGTCGATGGGCCCTGCAGTTAAAAGAAAGGCGAGGATATGGACGAGCGCTTGTTGCGATAGCAGCAAAAAATGCACGTATGTGCTGGGCAATGTTGCACCTGAGAGATGAGTTCAGATTTCCTGCTTAGTTTACTGATTATTAATGAGTTTATGAAATTGATTTCCTTCCTTGCATGACGACTGCGCGATGATGATTTAAAAGGTTTGGACCTGCGCCATGGTTTACTCGAGATATGCAAGAGGCTGCCATGTTTATGTGGATATCTGTTTCGCGGATGGAGTCCATGGCGTGCGTCTTTCGTCAGGGTTCGTTGCTAACAACAGCACGTTAATAACCGTTTATAGGCTCGCTGTCCGTAACCTTTTACTCTGACTGTGCAAGTTGTGTGCAGAAATCAATCTCATGATAGATAAAAGAATTATTCCACTGTTGCACCTGGAGTGTTCGGTGCTCGCTTTGCTGCGCTCCGCCTCAATCCAGTTGCAACAGCGTTTAAATAAAAGCATTCAGGCTTGTGCCATTGCGTACTTGAGATATGCAGGAGATCTTTACTGGTTCTCTGTTTCGCGGATGAAGTCTCTGGCATAAGTCTTTCTCTCATAAAAATGGGTATATTTCATATAGATAAATTAATTTCATCATCATCGTTGACTCTACAACAGATGTCCTTATAGGCATATCCTCGCCGTCAAAAAGACGACGGCTGCGGTATTCCACGGTCGGCCTGACCCGTTACCGGACGCGGTGAACAGCCCACAGGCAGCGGGGAACGGGCACCACAGGGGTGCCCTCCCGGTGCCCTCTGTAAGAGAAGGAGTGTTGTTATGTCCCGCTTTGTCCTCGGTAACTGCATCGATGTTATGGCCCGTATCCCTGATAACGCCATTGATCTCATACTTACCGACCCGCCTTACCTGGTGGGGTTCCGTGACCGTTCAGGGCGTACCATTGCCGGCGATAAAACCGATGAATGGTTGCAACCGGCCTGTAATGAAATGTACCGCGTGCTGAAAAAAGATGCGCTGATGGTGAGCTTCTATGGCTGGAACCGCGTCGATCGCTTTATGGCCGCCTGGAAAAATGCGGGATTCAGCGTTGTTGGTCACCTGGTCTTCACCAAAAAATACACATCGAAGGCCGCATATGTGGGCTATCGCCACGAATGCGCCTACATCCTGGCAAAAGGCCGTCCACGTCTGCCACCAAACCCGCTGCCGGACGTGCTGGGCTGGAAATATTCGGGCAATCGTCATCACCCGACGGAAAAGCCCGTTACCAGCCTGCAACCGCTGATTGAGAGCTTCACACACCCGAATGCGAGTGTGCTGGACCCATTTGCTGGCAGCGGCTCAACCTGCGTCGCCGCCCTCCAGTCCGGACGCCGGTATATCGGTATCGAGTTGCTTGAGCAGTATCACCGTGCCGGACAGTAACGACTGGCTGCCGTACAACGGGCCATGCAGCAGGGGGCCGCGAATGATGACTGGTTTATGCCGGAGGCTGCGTAAATGAACTATGCCGGACACGAAAAACTTCGCGCCGAAGTGGCGGAGGTGGCCAATGCCATGTGCGACCTGCGTACAACCATGAATGAGATGGAGCAGCGGTACAGCTTTAATGCCGACACCCTGCCGGAACGTCTGGTGCGTCAGACGCTGTTTCGCGCAAACCGCCTCCTGATGGAGGCATATACCGAAATTCTGGAACTGGATGCGTGCTTTAAAGATTGAGAAGGAGACGAGAATGTACGGAACATGCGAAACACTGTGCCGGGAGCTGGCAGCAAAGTATCCGGGAGACACGCCGCTGATTCTGGTTATCTGGTCCCCGGAAGAGATTCAGGCCCTCGCTGACGGAATGGATATTTCCCTGTCCGATCATGAAATCAGAACCGTCCTGGCGCGCCTGGAGGACATCCCGGAAGACCAGCGGACTGAATCCGGTATTTCTTCCGGCGTGGCGATGGAGATCATCAATAACGTGAGCGAAAACCGCCAGGTGACCGTCCCTGCTGAACTGCTGGCGTCCCTGATTCAGACCGCTGAACAGGCACTGTGGAAACGTGAGTGGGCCGCCCGTGATAACGGCCTCGCCGTCCCGGAATGCGTCACCCGCCGTCAGGCGGTGATTAATCAGGCCCGCACCCTGCTGAAAAACAACACACGCGAAAACGACTGATGTTATCGCCGCCTGCGGGCGGCGATTCAGGGAGACCATGAATCATGAACGAAACGCTGAATGCACTGATTTGTCGCCACGTCCGTAACCTGCTGCTGGCGCAGGGCTGGCCGGAAGAGACGGATGTTGACCAGCGAAATCCGAACCATCCGGGCTGGATCAGCATTTACGTGCGGCTGGATGCGCCCCGGCTGGCGACGTTACTTATCAACCGTCACGGCGGCGTACTGCCGCCGCACCTGGCCTCTGCCATTCAGAAACTGACCGGAACCGGGGCGGAACTTGTTCTGTCCGGCAGTCAGTGGCAGTCGCTGCCGGTACTTCCGGCAGACGGAACGCAGGTGTCTTTCCCGTATGCCGGTGAGTGGCTGGCAGAGGACGAAATCAGTGCAGTTCTTGATGCGGTACGTGATGCAGTACGCTGTGTCAGTTACCAGGTGGCAGAAGATGCGCAGCGTATCCGGGTGGCGCTGACCACAACTGGTCAGACGTTACTGACCCGCCAGACGCGCCGCTTTCGTCTGGTTGTGAAGGAAAGCGATCACCCCTGCTGGCTCGATGAAGATGACGAAAACCTGCCCGTGGTGCTCGATGCCATCGTGAACCAGGGAGCACGTTTTTCGTCGGTGGAAATGTACCTGGTCAGCGATTGTATTGAGCATATCCTGTCCAGTGGGCTGGCCTGCGATGTGCTGCGTATACCGGATGAACCGCCCCGCCGCTGGTTTGACCGTGGTGTTCTGCGGGAGGTGGTCCGGGAAGCCCGGGCCGAAATCCGCAGCATGGCGGATGCCCTGGCAAAAATCCGGAAATGATGACGTTGGCAGGGTAAATCCCCGCCTTTTTCCTGCCGGTCCCCGGACAGAGCACAAAGGAAGTCGCCGCCGGCTCCGCTTTACCCGGCCATGCAGGGCATGACCTTGTGGTTTTTCAGTTATGTGGCCTCAGCGTCGTGTGCGGGCTGTGCCGTGCCTCCATCTTAGCCGGGCTGGCGTTGATGCAAGGGTACGCTTCGCCGCTGCGGTCACCCGGTCCCTCCTTCCCGTCTGCCGTGATTTTCCGGTCGGCCGTCCGCAAAAACGCGTCCGTCCCCTTCAACTCCCGCCAGCCGTGTGCGTCAGGCTGCGGCTTCCCTTGCGCCCCTGCATCCCCGCCTGTTCGCCCGGCTTTTATGGAGGCACGGCACCGCCCGGTGTCGCGGAATATGTGAACAACGGAGGAAAACATCATGCAATATGCGAAACCTGTCACTCTGAATGTTGAAGAGTGCGACCGTCTCTCCTTTCTGCCGTATCTGTTTGGCAACGATTTTCTGTATGCCGAGGCGTATGTGTACGCGCTGGCGCAAAAAATGATGCCGGAATACCAGGGCGGCTTCTGGCACTTTATCCGTCTGCCGGACGGTGGCGGCTACATGATGCCGGATGGCGACCGTTTCCACATGGTGAACGGTGCAAACTGGTTTGACCGTACCGTGAGTGCTGATGCCGCAGGCATCATCCTGACCTCCCTTGTGATTAACCGCCAGTTGTGGCTGTACCACGACAGCGGGGATGCAGGACTGACCCAGCTTTACCGGATGCGCGATGCGCAGTTGTGGCGTCACATCGAATTTCACCCCGAATGCAACGCGATTTACGCGGCTCTGGACTGATTAACGGACGGGGCGGCAATGCCGCCCCTGTAAAGGAGACGAGAACATGTACTGTACTGTTAAAGAAATTATCCGCGAAGTGCTGGATACAGACGTGCCGGACAGTGAATGCGTTTTTGCCGTAGTGCTGACCCGTGGGGATGTGCGTCACATAGCCCAGGACTGGAGTCTGACAGACGATGAGCTGGAAACCGTCATGCAGCGGCTGGACGATGCCTTTGAATATGGTGCGGATGTCAGCGTTGTTCACGGCGTTGTTCGTGAACTGATGGAAGAAAAGCGCGCCAGCCGTCAGGTGACAGTCCCGGCGGTGATGCTGGAAAAAGTGATGGCGCTGGCAGGCAGTGAAATGAAGCGCCTGTATGCCGTCGGGAGTGTGAACGGGGGAGACGGTGACGCATTCGTCAGGGAGGAACGCGAAGCAATGGACGTTGTGTTACAGGCGCTGGACGGGGAGAACATGTCATGAATATCAGCACGGAAACCCGCGAAATTCTGCGTAAATACAAAGCCGTGATTAATGCGCGGCGTCGTGAAATGGGGCAGAAACCGCTCACCACCGCGCAGATTGTTGATGAAATCTGCGATTTTGTGGCGAATCAGCAGGCTGTTTTCCTCGGCGGTCAGTACATCCTTCAGGGCAACAGAAACAGGTGATACAGGGGCAGGCGGTGGAAGCCGCCTGTCAGCCCGCGCGAAAACCCCTGGCAGGCTGACGCCTGCCGGAAGGGAAGCGGGCCACGCTGGCGCGTCGCCCGTTACCCTTCCCGTTTATGATGTGTCA
>ERZ791573.933-NODE-933-length-13257-cov-2.246175_pt1 | contig 13257 bp, 12 predicted proteins | sample MGYA00509971_ERZ791573 | MGnify/ENA primary metagenome ERZ791573 (study PRJEB30046, sample SAMN00791921) | human gut metagenome | study: EMG produced TPA metagenomics assembly of the A metagenome-wide association study of gut microbiota in type 2...
AGTCCATTTCTCTTTATGTAGGTAGCACTTCGGGAATGGAGTTGCGGATTTAAGGCTGATATTCTCATTGCGACTGATTATCTAAATTCATTCAATCCTCATAAGATAAGAAAATACTATGATGATAAGTTATCAGTTAATGGAATTGCAAATTATGTATATGATATAGTTAGAAGAGAGTTAGTTTTATATTAACTGGAATTTTATTGAAAAAGATAGATTATGAATATTTTCATTGAATTATTGTTAAGAAGGTTAAGGGTGCTTTATCTGAGAAAACATCCTAAAACCTATAGTATAGAACGTGAGACAGATCCGCAAAAATCTTCTGATATAATATATGACTTATTATGTAGTTCCAATCCGTGTATGATAGCTCGTTATGGTATGGTTGAATTTAATTGCTTGCTGAACTATTTAGGGGTAAGATATGGAAAAAAAGATTATTGTGGATTTATAGAGGGGAAAGTTTTTCCATGGTGGTGGACTAGAGATACTATTTTTAAGATGACTAATAATGCTGGTTTTTTTCCGTCAATACCGGGGAGTCTTGAACGTTTTTCAAAGTTATTATTAGAAGATACAAAAGATTTGGATGTTTTAGCAAGTTGGATTAATGACGAGAAAACTCTCGAACAAGATCTCCAAAAGGTAAAAAAGATATTTCTTCCTTATTTGGAACCTTATTGGTCCAAAGAACCATGGACAAAAGCATTAAAAGGGAAGAATGTACTGGTTGTGCATCCATTCTCATCTTTGATTGAACAGCAATACAAAGAAAAAAGAAAATATTTATTTAAAAATGAGAATGTGTTGCCAGAGTTTAATCTAATAACTTTTAAGGCTATACAGAGTATGGGAGGAGATGGAAATGGATTTAATTCATGGTTTGAGGCATTGCAATGGATGAAATCTGAAATATCAAAAATTGAGTTTGATATATGTATTATTGGGTGTGGTGCGTATGGTTTTCATTTAGCTGCACATGTAAAAAGATTAGGTAAGAAGGCTATCCATATGGGAGGGGCTACTCAATTATTGTTTGGTATCAGAGGTAAGAGATGGGATGATGTTAATTACGGTGTTAATGAATGGGGATTGCCTTCAGGATTTTATGTCGATTTGGTAAATGAATATTGGGTACGTCCTGGAGAAGCGGAGCGACCTAAAAATGCAGATTCTGTTGAGAATGCATGTTATTGGTAAAATATTATGATTTTTCGTGTAATTAGAGATAAAGTAAATCGATTTATTAAATTTTATCAAAACAAAAAAAAGTATCCGGAGGTAAAATTTAATTTATCTGTTGAGATTGATTCTTCTTCTATTTTGGAAGGGGCCAATAGTATCGGAGAAAATTCAATTTTTAAAGGAACTATGGGGTATGGTAGTTATATGGGATGTAATTGTTATATCCATGGTAATATTGGCCGATTCACTTCAATAGCGAGCGATGTTCAATGTAATTTAGGGATTCATCCATATAAACATCCATATGTTTCTACATCACCCATGTTTTTTTCTTTATTGAAACAAAATGGACAGACTTTTGCACAAAAACAGATGTTCGATGAAATCAAATCTCCTATATCCATAGGTAATGATTGTTGGATTGGTCAGCGAGTCTTTATAGCCGGTGGAGTTAAAATAAACGATGGTGCTGTTGTTTATGCTGGTGCTGTAGTTACAAAAGATATTCCTCCATATGCAATTGTGGGTGGAGTTCCAGCTAAAATTATAGGTTATAGATATCCAGATGATATTATAAATATACTTTTAGAATTTAAATGGTGGAATAAACCAGTTGCATGGCTTAAAGAATATTATGAGAATTTTTCAGATATGGATAAATTCATATTATTGATACAAAAAGAAAAAAATAATGAGCAGCTTGAAAATTAGTATTATAACGATAAATTTTAATAATAAAAAAGGTCTCGAAAAAACTATTGAATCAGTACTTCAGCAGACTTATCAAAATGTCCAGTATATTGTGATTGATGGAGATTCAACTGATGGCAGTAAAGAAGTTATCGAAAAATATAAAGATCGTATATCATATTGGATAAGTGAACCGGATAGTGGTATATATAATGCTATGAATAAAGGTGGAATGAAAGCGACGGGAGACTATCTCTTATTCTTAAATTCTGGAGACTCCTTGTATAATGCAGATGTTATTGAATATATGGTCCATCGTTTTAATGATGAAGATCTTGTGATGGGATATATTTTTTCTGAATTATCAAGGAAAATCTGTTATGATGATGTTAGATTTCCACTTACTTTTTTAGATTTTTATAAAAGCAATCCTATTCCTCATCCTTCGTGTTTTATAAAACGAGATTTATATCAGGGCTTGTTATACGATGAAAGTCTTCGCATAGTTTCCGATTGGAAGTTCTTTTTACAGGCTGTAATTTTTAAGAACTGTAGTTGTAAAATGATACCATATGTGGTGACAAGTTTTGAGGATGGTGGGCTGAGTTCAAATAATGTGTTATGTAAAAAAGAACGTAATAAGGTTTTAAGTGAATTATTCCCTGAAAGAGTTCTTCTCGATTACTTTAAGTTTACAAATGGTGAAGGCTATAACGATAGTGATTATGATACATTATTTGTTACAATAAGGAAATATAATTATGCCTCTATCGTGTATTTCTTATCACTTTTAATTGTTCGCTTCATTTCGTTTTTTAAAACGAATGCTTCTTTTTCTAGAAAGTTATCTTTATTTTGGAAATCAAAACATATATAGACGTTTGTACTATGAATGAATTTGACTATACAGCCGTTATTCGCACATTAGGTACAGCAGGATATAAATATCAAACCTTATTGGATTCGTTGAATAAGCAAACCATTCAGCCTTCAAAGATTTTGGTATATATTGCAGAAGGCTATGCTATACCAAAGGAAACAATTGGTAAAGAACAATATATTTATGTAAAAAAAGGTATGGTGATGCAACGTGCTTTACCATATGATGAAGTTGATACAGAATATATTTTATTCTTAGACGATGATGTATATTTGCCAAAAACGGCTGTATCGCAGTTGTATCAGTATTTAGTAGATAATGATGCAGACATAATATCTCCTGATGTTTTTCCAAATGCTGAACGGTCTATTATAGGTAAATGGATGATGAAACTTTCCGGAAGAATGGTAGACAGACGGGATGATGGAAAGTGGGGATATAAAGTGATGCGTAATTCGGGTTATTCTTATAATGCTAATCCTAAGCAGGGAGTATATTTATCTCAGACTAATGCTGGTCCGTGTTTCTTTTGTAAAAAAGAAGATTTTTTGAGGATTCATTTTGAAGAGGAACTTTGGATGGATCAGGTGAAATATGCTTTAGGGGATGATCAGGTGATGTATTATAAGATGTATTGCATGGGATTGAAACAGTTAACCTGGTTTCATAGTGGAATAAAGCATTTAGATGCAGGTTCTACAATGATGAATGAAGAAAAGGAAAGAATGTTGATTTATTCTGACTTTCGCTTTAAAACCATTTTTTGGCATCGTTTTATCTATTTACCCGATATATGTTTGTGGAGTAGAGTTTGGAGTATGATTTGTATTGGCTATGCTCTTTTATTTACACTACAGATATCCTTACTAAAGGGAAGAATAGATATTTTTAAACTAAAAGTAAAGGCGATAAAAGATGCTGTACATTTTATAAAAAGTAAGGAGTATAGTGCTTTACCATTAATTAAAAAGATTGTGTGATGAAAATAGTTCCTATCGTATTTGCTTTTGATAATAATTTGGTTTTACCAGCTTGTGTTTGTATTTCTTCTTTGTTGATGAATGCAAAGAAAGATACATTTTATGATATTTTTATTATTCATTCGGAGAAAGAAAAACTTAATAAAACAGAATTGGATAAAATCCCCCATTATTTCCCTGACTGTAAGATTCAATATAGGGTAGTGGATGAAACTTTTGATGAATCTTTTGAAATAAGAGGAATTACTACTCCTGCGTATTATCGTTTATTGATTCCTGAGCTCATTCCGGAGTATGATAAGATTATTTATTCGGATGTGGATGTAATCTTCCGTTCCGATTTATCAGATTTTTATCTGAGTACAGACATGAAGGATTATTATATTGCCGGAGTCAATTCTTTTGCGCATTTAATACCCGAAAATTTAGTGTATTATAAAAGAATGGGAATGGATGCTAGAGGTATTATCTATTCTGGAAACTTGATCTTTAATTCTAAGAAGATAATTGAAGATGAAATTATTCCTAAATTCAGAAGTTTGGCACTCAACAAATATAAGTTTCAGGATATGGATATCCTGAATATCATATGTGAAGGAAAAATAAAATATTTATCTCCAGAATTTTGTCTGACAACATATATTTCTAATTGGACTATTTATAATAGGTCTGAGTTGAATAAGTTTTGGAAAGATGAGATTATAGATAGAGCCTTGTCAAAAGGGATTGTCCATTATAATGGTCAGAAACCTTGGAAAGGTTTTTGTGTTAATTTCGATATTTGGTGGGAATATTATCGCAAATCTCCTTTCTTTGATGAAAAATATTACTTTGACTTTTTCTATAATCATTTGAATGAATTAGACCAGCTTTCGCTTTGGAAACGAATCAAAATTTTAATTCGTTATTTTGTGTTTGGTAGAAAAAATCTATGAAAATTGTATATTGTGTTCCTTCCATGTATCGTTTGGGAGGAGTAGAACGGATTGTTGCAAAAAAAGCAAGTTTGTTGGCCAAAAGAGGCTTTGATGTCTCTATAATAACCACAGATCAAGGAGAACGTCCTTGTTATTTTGAGATAGATGATAAGGTAAAGTTTTATGATTTGGATATTAATTATGAAAAGAATGGAAAGCGTTGCTTTTTGAGTAAATTATATTATTTCTTTTATAATAATTATTTACATAAGAAGCGCTTAAGCCGACTTTTATTGGAATTAAAGGCTGATATTGTTCTTTCTACTTTTTTTAATGAAATGGGAATTCTTCCTAAAATAAAGGATGGTAGTAAGAAAATTGTAGAAATACATTTTAGTAGGAAAATGTTTAATTTTGCTCGGCGTAAAGGGTGGAGTGGAAGTGTTGATGATTATATGATGTCCCAGTATATAAAAAGTTTACGTCAATATGATCGTTTTATAGTGTTGAGTAAAGAAGACGCTGAAAACTGGCATGAACTGGATAATGTAGAAGTAATTTATAATGTGTGCCCAATTGAAATTTCGCAAAAATCACAATTGACAGCACATCGGGTAATATCTATAGGTAGATATGAATTTCCTAAAGGCTATGATAGATTGATAGATGCATGGGCTCTTATATCAAAACAAGTGTCGGATTGGACTCTACATCTTGTAGGAGAAGGTAGTTTAAGAGAAGAATTGGAAGCTAAAATTAAAAAAATGGGTTTGGAGGATTCTGTTTTTCTTGATGGAGCTTCAGCTGATGTGAGTAAAGATTATTTAAATTCATCTATTGCTGCATTTACTTCTCATTGCGAAGGTTTTTCATTGGCTCTTGTGGAAGCAGAATCTACAGGGCTTCCTGTAGTTAGTTTTGATACTCCGTGCGGTCCGAAAGATATTATCCGTAATGGGGAAGATGGCTTTTTAGTGCCTAATGGGAATATTGAAAAACTTGCAGAAAAACTTCTCTTATTGATAAAAGATGAGAGTTTGAGAAGAACAATGGGAAATAAGGCTTATGACAACTCCCGCAGATTTACAGAAGAAATAATAATGTCTCAATGGGTTTCTTTATTTGAGAATGTGGTAAAACAATAGTATGAAAGTTTCGGTTATCATTCCAATATACGGAGTAGAAAACTTCATAATCCGATGCGTTGAATCATTGATGGAGCAGACTTTGCAGGAAGTTGAGTATATTTTTGTAAATGATGCAACTCCCGATGATAGTATGAAAATGCTTCGAGAAGTTCTTTCTCGTTATCCGAATAGAAGTCAGTCGGTTAATATAGTAGAACATGAACTGAATGAAGGTCTCCCGGCAGCACGTAATACAGGTCTGAAATATGCACAGGGTGAGTATATTTTCCATTGTGACAGTGATGATTTCGTGGAGAAAGATATGTTGGAAACGCTATATACAATGGCAATAACTCAGGACGCGGATATTGTGTGGAGTGATTGGTTCTTGTCTTTTGAGCAAAACGAACGATATATGAAGCAGCCCGACTGTGCTACTGCTAATGATGCATTGAAAGCGATTCTATCCGGAACAATGAAGTATAATGTATGGAACAAGTTGGTAAAGCGCAGTCTTTATACAGAAAATGATATTGTTTTTCCTGCCGGACATGGAATGGGGGAGGATATGACCATGATTCGTCTTTTTGTATGTGCAAAGCGCGTGGCATATTGTCCTCAGGCATTTTATCATTATGTAAAGATGAATACAGGAGCAATGACTGCAGCGTATTCTGAGAAACACTTGTCTGATTTAAGGTATAATGTAGACCAGACCATTGATTTTATTCATCGGAAATGTGGAAATGAGTGGGATGAATATATTGAATTTTTCAAACTCAATGTGAAGCTACCTTTCCTGATAACAGATCGTTTTTCCATGTATCGGTTGTGGAGTGAATGGTATACAGAATCGAATCAATATATTAACAGAAATAAATCGATTTGTTTACGTACCCGAATGCTGCAGACTATGGCTGCAAAGAAACAATATTGGGTGGTATGGTTGTACTATAAGCTGGTACAACAATTAGTAGGTTCTTTTATATTAAGATACAAATGATAAAAATAATATGCATGGTGATTACGATGGTAATCACAAGTTTCTATTTTTTCCCTTTTGAATTCGTTTTTCTGCCGGGTGTCAATACCAAGATGGCAATGGCAGCGGTAGGACTCGTCTTATTGGGAGTGCGGATGGCTCAGTCACGTGATGCTGTATTGAATAAGGATTTTTTTACGCTAAGCTTTTGGGCATTGGGAGTATCCTTGGCTGGATTTGTATCAGTAGTCTACAATGATACCCATGATTATACCTACACAACGTATGCTATGTCAATGTGGGTGTGGGCTGGAGCAGCTTATGTAGTAATGGAACTCATCAGGAAAGTACATGGAAAGATATCAGTGGAATTGGTGGCTCATTATTTGATAGTAGTATGTGTATTGCAATGTATTCTCGCCCTTCTGATAGATAGGATTCCAGCTTTCGAACAGGCGGTAAATAGTGTAGTGTCAGGATTGGGATTTGTGGAACTTAGTATGTTAGATAAGTTGGATCGTTTATATGGAATAGGAGCTAGTCTGGATGTAGCTGGTACACGTTTTTCTGCTGTTTTGGTAATGATTGCTTTTTTGGTGACTAGGCTTGAAAACAAAAAGCAGAATTTATATTTGCCGTTTTATATTATAGCGGTTTTTATCATTGGGGTGGTAGGTAATATGATGTCTCGTACTACTACGGTTGGACTGATTCTGTTTATAGTATATTTGGTTTACAAATCACGGATTTATGTACTTAAAATATCTCCTGAGGTCAAAACTATTTTTTATTGGTTGATGGGGAGTTTGTTAGTTTTGATACCGATATTGATTTACCTGTATCATGCTGATATGGATGTAAGAAATAATTTACGCTTTGCGTTTGAAGGTTTTTTTAGCTTAGCAGAAGAGGGAAGATGGAATGTACATTCTAATGAGATCTTGAAGAATATGTATGTATTTCCTGATAATCTGAAAACTTGGATTATTGGGGATGGTTATTTTGATAATCCATATTATTCAGAGCCTTATTATGTCGGACCTAAAATGGGTGGATTCTATATGGGGACTGATGTGGGATATTTACGTTTTATCTTTTACTTTGGTCTGCTTGGTTTGTTTCTGTTCTCTTTCTTTATGTGTCTTTCTGGAAAGGTCTGTATGCAAAAATTTAAGAAGGAAAAAGCGTTGTTTATATTGTTGTTGATGGTGCATTTTATTGTGTGGTTTAAAGTTTCCACAGACATCTTTTTGGTTTTTGCTCTTTTCCTTGTATGTACTCCGGAAAATGAAGAAAATTCAGAAGAGAAAAACGCGACTTGTATCGAAGCCTGATGATACTTGTATCATGAGCCAACGATACTTGTATCGTAAGCTCACGATACAAGTCGCGTTTTTGAAAGTTTCGAACTACCCTTTTTTATCCCTTGCAAACTTCTATACGACTTCATTTCTTAATACAAAACAAGAATGCCTCCATATACTCAGGCTCAAGCCCAACCATACAGAAGCATCCTCAAAAAAATATATACTACTCTCTATCGCACCCATTCTCTCTCCAATTCCACAAATCTCGGGAAAAGGATATTATTTTCTATATGAATATGCTCAAACAAAGCATCTACAAAAAGCTCCAGTTCTGCAAGCATCAGGCGATAGCTTCCACAAGCATCCTCGGGGACGCGGAAACCATGAGTTATTTCTCTGATGTGCAAATAGCGATTGCCTTCATTCTCATGCTCCATATGCATGACTCCAATCGGGTTGGCAATACTTCCACAATGCATTGCTCCGATACTATGTTCCTGCTGTGCAGCTTCAAACAAGTCGTACAGGTAAGGGAACAGGACATTTTCCTCTTTCTGCAAATGCATTTCCAAGTCTTCGAGAGATGCACGGACCAGTTCGTACAACTCATTCAACTCGGGGTGAGCTTCCCCATGCACTCTTCTCACCTTTGCGATTAAATCCAGCAACTCCGGCCCCTTGCTACGAATGCCACGATGGTGTATTTTCAATACATAATCTATCAGCAAGTCCAAAGGCCATGAAGCAAACTGAATTTCTCCTCCAGCTATGGCAGTTTCCTCCTTTTGTAAAGCATCCAATATCTGTTCTGTATCCACTCCGGCATTAGCACAAGCTTTTTCCAGAGTCACACCTCCATGACAGCAAAAATCAATACCATAGCGCTTAAATACTTGTGCGGTTGAAAAACGTTCAGCCACAATATCTCCCACATTTTTATGTAATATATTCATATTTTTTATTTTATAAGATATTAAACAATTTCAGATCTTCGTCTACAGTTCCTATACCGGCTATACCAAACTGCTCTACCAGCACTTTCGCCACACCCGGAGAAAGGAAAGCAGGAAGCGTAGGTCCCAAATGGATATTTTTCACTCCCAATGAGAGTAAGGCAAGCAGAACAATGACCGCTTTCTGTTCGTACCAGGCTATGTTATACACAATAGGCAATTCATTAATATCATTCAAACCAAACACTTCTTTCAGCTTCAGTGCAATAACAGCCAGTGAATAACTATCATTACATTGTCCGGCATCAAGTACACGTGGAATACCATCAATGTCGCCCAATGACAATTTATTGTACTTGTACTTGGCACAACCAGCCGTCAGAATGACACAATCGTGAGGAAGTTTCTGGGCAAACTCTGTATAATATTCCCTACTCTTCATCCGTCCGTCACATCCTGCCATTACTATAAATTTACGTATGGCACCTGTCTTTACCGCCTCTATGACCTTATCTGCCAATAGCAAAACCTGATGATGGGCAAAACCACCTATTATCTGACCTTCTTCAATCTGCTCAGGAGCCTTACACTGACGGGCCAACGCAATAACCTCCGAGTAATCTTTCTTTCCGTTTGCATCAGATTCAAGATGACGACAGCCGGGGTAACCGGTTGAATTGCTGGTAAAAATACGGTCTTTATACGAAGCCGTAGCCGAAGGAGGAACAATACAGTTTGTAGTAAAGACAATCGGTCCATTGAATGAAGCAAATTCTTCACGCTGCTTCCACCAGGCATTGCCATAATTTCCTACAAAATGGGAATATTTCTTGAATGCCGGATAATAATGAGCCGGCAACATTTCGCTATGTGTATACACATCCACACCGGTTCCTTCTGTCTGTTTCAGAAGTTCTTCTATATCATGCAGATCGTGTCCGCTAATCAGAATACCCGGGTTTTGACGAGTACCAATATTCACAGCAGTGATGTCAGGATGACCATAACGCTCTGTGTTGGCTTTATCCAACAAAGCCATTACTTTTACCCCGTATTCTCCTGTTTGTAAGGCTAAATTCAACCACTCTTCAACAGATAACAGATTTTCTGCCATACATCTTAAGGCATGGTTCATAAAAGCATGAATAGCCTCGTCATTATATCCCAAGCGCATGGCATGTTCATGATAAGCTGCCATTCCTTTCAAGCCATACAGAACCAATTCCTTCAATGAACGCAAATCGGCATCCGTTTCACGAAGAACGCCTACACGCTGCGCTTTTTCCTTATATACCTCACGACTCCCCTGCCAACTCAGTTCATCCACTTTCGGCAAAGCAATTCCAGCCTCTTCTGCTTTTTGTATCAGGCGGTTTCTCAGCACAAGCCCTTTGTCTACTCTCGCCAGAATACTTTCTTCATCAAAATTTGCATTGGTAATGGTAGAAAAAAGAGCATCCGTTACAAAACCGCAAGTTTCATTGTCGGCTTTCATTCCATTGTCATGCAAGACATCAGCTACAACCGATACACCTCTTACTACAAAAAGCAGTAAATCCATTGCGGCAGACGTAGTATTGTTTTTTCCGCATACACCTTTCAATGTACACGCAATTCCTTTAGCCGCCTCTTGACACTGAAAACAGAACATCTGATTATTCTCCATAAAAATATATTTAAATAAATACTTTACTAAATATTGCTTTATCTTTGCGCAAAGATATTCCATCGGATACAGATGAAGTGTAACCTATGTTACACCCGACAAAAAAAGAAGTTAAATCCTGTTTTCCCTATAAAGCCATGAGCAAATTCTACGAGTTACGCGACTTTCCCTTATTTACAGGATGCGCAATAGAAGAGTTTCTGCAACAAACATCCAACCGTATCAGCACTTATAAGAAAGATGACTTGATAGCACTTCAAGGAGCACCCTGTCTCTCATTGATGCTTCTATGTGCCGGAGAACTTTCTGCACGTATGGTTAATGATGAAGGTAAAGAAATTATCATTGAAAGACTGAAAGCTCCAGAAGTATTGGCTCCTGCTTTCCTATATAGCAGTGAAAACTTTTTTCCTGTCACTCTAAAAGCAGAGACAGAAGTACGTATCTGGACACTCTCAAGAGAGGGTTTCCTCGACTTAATGACAACAGACAAAAATGTTCTTCGCAATTTTCTGCAACACATATCCGACCGTTCCGTTTTTCTAAGCAAGAAACTGAATGAATTTGCCTTACAGAACTTAAATGAGAGAATTGTAAATTACCTGAAACGGCACGGGCAAATACAAAACATACAAGAAGTAGCTTCCATCATAGGAGTAGCCCGTCCTTCACTTTCAAGAGCTATCTCTGTATTAATAAATGAAGGAGTCATAGAAAAGGAAGAGAACCGGTATAGACTGAAGGCAGAATAAGATTCCAACTCTATAGCCCGAACTGCGCTAATTCAACGCCATCTATACGGACACCAGTCTTCAACTATTGCCGACAATAACAACTATACAATCAGCGCCGCCGATTGCAGAGCCAACATCAACAGCTATACAAACAGCGGCGCTGATAACAAACCATCATTCATCACAACCGGTTATTGTCTACTCATACGTACAATACGTAAATAATCAACTTTTTGCTTTCTGTGACAAATCACTACGGGAACGACTGATAGTAACCATATATACTCCGCCAAATATCAGTCCTACAGAAAGCACTTTTACCCAGTTGAATGAGTCCATACCCCAACATACAGCTACAATACTTGCAATGATCGGCTGCACATAATTATACATACCGGCCACCGTAGGACGCAGGTTCTTCTGCCCTACTACTACAAAAATATAGCTGAAGAAAGTGCTTCCTACTACAATAAAAGTCAATGAAGCAATTTCAGTACAAGTCAGCATATCCCAAGATGCATTCAGCAAATCATGATACGAAAACGGTAAGGCGCAGATAAAAGCATAAGTAAACATCCATTTCATAATAGTAAACAGAGAATATTTACCTACAAAGTCTTTAAAAAGCACGATATAAAGTGCATAACTGCATTGCGCCAACAATACCAGCAAATCGCCCCAGATATAATGTTCTCCAGTCTTTTGAGCCGTATCGGTATGCTGGCTTCCCATAATAAGCAATAAAGCTCCTGTAGCTCCCAATGCAATACCCAATACTTTCTTTCCAGTAATAGGCTCTTTCAGATAAATAGCAGCCAGCACCATTGCTATAAGCGGCATACTGGTGGTAATAATCGAAGCATCGGCTGGAGAAGTCAGTCCCACTCCAAAAATAAAGCAGCCCTGATTAAACACAATTGCCAACAAAGAAGCCACAAACAATTTTGCAAGATCCTTATGCCCTACATGCTCAGGCTTTCTGAAAAACGAAGCTATCCAAAACAAGATCATTGCACCAAAAATGCGCAAATCTGTCACAACAAGAGGAGTTACCGCCCCTCCTAACATAACAAGTTTTGCCAAAGGAGACATTAACCCCCACATGGCATTCGCACAGAACATGGCTCCATGTCCTTTCCACTTTTGCCATTCCATTTCTTTCTACCTTTACTAATACTTTAATCTTTTATATATAAATCGACTGCGATGGGTAAATGGTCACTATATCCGCCATGATACCTTTTCCCCCAATAAGTTCGATAAGGAGTATCACCTCCATAGCGTTCATCTTCCTCCAACAGGAAAGGGAAAGTTAAAATCCGTGCTTCCTTGTAGTTTGTCCGAATCCGGGATTTTTTATTCAGCATCATGCCGTTCACTATCATATGGTCTAAAATCCCCCATTCTCCACGATAACGATAAGTTCCCCCTTCTTTTCCATCCATCAAATTATACAAAGTCGTTTTCTGTATTTTTCTACCAGGTTTTACAGCTCCCAGCACTTCGGCAATAGAACGGTTGGAAGGATAATCATTAAAGTCGCCCATAATAATAACATGTGGAGCCTTTCGGACTCTCATCACAGAATCGGCTGCCTGACGAAGATGGCGTGCCGTAAACAGACGATAAGGTTCACTCTTGACTTCCCCACCCGAACGGGACGGCATATGGCAGACAAAAACATCCAACGTATCTCCGCTCACTACCCTTCCTGTGACATGAAGAATATCGCGAGTAGGACGACGGTTTATCTCTTTATAAGGTATACCTATATATTGTGATCCGATAAGACGAAAAGTAGCCGGCTGATACAGCAAAGCCACATCTACC
>ERZ791573.934-NODE-934-length-13243-cov-2.468001_pt1 | contig 13243 bp, 10 predicted proteins | sample MGYA00509971_ERZ791573 | MGnify/ENA primary metagenome ERZ791573 (study PRJEB30046, sample SAMN00791921) | human gut metagenome | study: EMG produced TPA metagenomics assembly of the A metagenome-wide association study of gut microbiota in type 2...
TCCTGGTAGACAACAAGGGTAATGATTTCTTCAAACAAATCAAACCTCGTTGCGCGGGTAACTGCAAATAAGTAAAATATCTCTGTCTGGCCCTGTAGGGCACAGAAGTTATTGATATCGGCTGCCATTCTCTGTCTGTTGAAGACGGAGGATGGCAGCCTTGTTTTTACGAGGAAGAAAGGGGAAGGAAAGTGCCGGAGTATCTGTTTACAAAATGTCAGCGGACAAGTGAAGAAAAAACGGCAGGTATAGCTTTGGCAAAATGTCAAAACAGAGGGCTCTACACGGCGATATTTGAGCTCCGGTACGAGCGTGATGGAAAAAACAGCCGTTTTAAGGCTTTGTGGAAATTCAGAAAGATAGCTGCATCTGGTGTTTCTTTTAATAAAAGGCGATGAATAAGTAGAACGCTGTCTTTCCTCTGTAAAAGAACAGAAAATAAAACCGATATGCTATTGAAATTGTGTAAGCAAAAAGAGGAGAAAAAATAGACTTGGAGCTTAAAATGAGGTATAAAAAACGTTGTTTGTATCATTGGATTACGCTATTAATACCGTTGCCCGATGATACAAGTATCGTTGGTCGGTGTTACAGGTACCGTAAGCTACCGATACAAGTCGCATTTACACCTGTTACGAGTTGGTTGGAATATGCTTTATAGCAGAATATAAGGGCTTTTTGAAATAAAAAAATCCTCCTTTTCTATGCGTGAAGGAGGATTTTGTATCAAATACGCGTTAGCTGAAAATGTATATTCTTTTAATAAAGACAGAAAAAGAATGTTTTTTGCATCATTGTGTTATCTGATGACAGGTAAGTTTATTTGCTTCCTAAATACAGGAAGAACATACCAATCAGTACAAACACAAGGTCGATTATTTTACTTTTCAGATTCTTTTCGTGGAACATCATGGCTCCAAACAAGAAGGAGACAATTACACTTCCCCGTCGTACCATCGATACAATGGATATCATAGAATCTTCCATGCTCAGAGCATAAAAATATACAAAGTCGGCAGCGGTCAGGAAAACGGATATCAGCAGAATGCACCAGCTCCAGTGAAAAGAAGTGGTAGTTTTACGCTTGGGAAGCCAAAGAAAGAGAATGACTCCTCCCATCATAAACAACTGATAGATATTGTACCACGACTGTACCACCATGTTGTTGAAATGATTCATCAGGTACTTGTCGTACAATCCGCTGGCTGTACCGAATAGTGCTGCCAGAACAATAAACCAAATCCATTTGTTGTGTGTAAAGTTGATACCTTCTTTTTTCCCGGAGCGGCTGAGCAGGAACAGGGATATGATGGCCATAATGACACCAATCCACTGGTATACATTGAGTCGTTCGCCAAAAATCAGCATGGCACCTACCAGTGTCATAACCGGTCGGGTCGCATTAATAGGACCTACAAGGGTGAGCGGCAAATGTTTCATTCCAAAATAGCCGAAAATCCATGAACTCAATACGATGCACGACTTCAGAATAATGAATTTATGCACTTCCCATCCCGATTCGGGTACGAAGAAAATGGTGTCTTGCAGACTTTCCGGTTTCAGATACGAAAGCAAGATAAACGGAAGGAATATCAGACTGGAAAAAAGTGTATTCAGTCCCAGTACGGGGAGTACGGCATTGCCTGCCAATGATTTTTTCTTGAATACATCGTAGAAGCCCAGCAGTGCTGCCGAGCAGAATGCTAATAATAACCACATAAAAGTACGCTTGATAAAACGCCTGCAAAGTTACGATAAAAATCCGAAAGATTTGCAGAAGAGACTAAGTCTCATTATTTTTGAAACTTCATAGCGGAAGAAAAGGCGAGATATGAACGAGCAAGTAATACAAAAACTGAAGATACTGACAGAATCGGCCAAATACGATGTGTCTTGTTCCTCCAGTGGTACGGTTCGCCGTAATACGAAGGGAGGAGTAGGAAATACCGTAGGGGGCTGGGGAATCTGCCATAGCTTTTCGGAAGACGGACGCTGTATTTCCTTGCTGAAGGTGATGCTCACCAATTATTGTATTTACGATTGTGCGTATTGTATCAACCGTATCAGCAATGATATTCCGCGTGCTACCTTATCTGTGTCCGAACTGGTGGAGCTGACGATGGAGTTTTACCGCCGTAACTATATCGAAGGACTGTTTCTGAGTTCCGGTGTGGTGCGTAATCCCGATTATACCATGGAGCGGCTGGTGCGTGTGGCAAAAGATTTGAGGGAAGTGCATCGCTTCAATGGTTATATCCACCTGAAGAGTATTCCGGGAGCGAGTAGGGAACTGGTGGCTGAGGCAGGACGTTATGCCGACCGTCTGAGTGTAAATCTGGAGATTCCGACGGAAGAAAACCTGAAACGTCTGGCTCCGGAAAAAGACCATCAGAGTGTATATCTTCCCATGCAGTATATCCAGCAAGGGGTGTTGGAGAGTGCTGAAGAACGTCGCCGTTATCGCCGTGCTCCCCGCTTTGCACCGGCCGGACAGAGTACACAGATGATTGTGGGTGCCACTTCCGAAACAGATAAGGATATTCTGAAAGTGTCGTCTTCGCTTTATGGAAACTCTACCATGAAGCGTGTGTATTATTCCGGCTATGTGGCAGTCAACACGTACGACAAGCGTTTGCCGGCACTGAAGCAGCCGCCTTTGGTTCGTGAAAACCGACTTTACCAGGCCGACTGGCTGTTGCGCTATTATCAGTTTAAGGTGGACGAGTTGGTAGACGACGGGCATCCTGATTTGGATTTGGAAGTAGACCCGAAGCTGGCTTGGGCGTTGAGGCATCCGGAATGTTTTCCGGTGAATGTCAATACTGCCGATTACGAGATGTTACTGCGCGTGCCCGGTATCGGAGTAAAGTCGGCCAAATTCATAGTATTGTCCCGCCGTTTCTCGCGTATCGGTTTTTATGAGTTGAAAAAGATGGGAGTAGTGATGAAAAAGGCGAAATATTTCATCACTTGCAATGAATTGCCGGAAAAAACAATACAGGAGTTGGGTGCTGCTGCCATCCGGCGTCTGCTGTTGCCCAAGTCACCTAAAAAAGACGATGGTCAGCTGAGTTTTAATTTTACCTTCGACTAATAAGGTTTATTTGAACCTTTGTGCGTGTATTCTGTTTAGTATTTAATAGAACCTTGTAATAATAATGCCGGTTAAACTGTTTCTTAAATCTGTGAATTTATGAAACCTTCGAATCTTCTTTTATAGAAAGAACCGGGTGTATTGAATATTTCCAAACTGAAATAGAAAACTGAAGGCTTATGTGGAATCTGATAAAAGAATTGAAACGGAAAGACCACAAACGGTATTTGGGTGGTCTGGACTTTTTTAAGTATATAGGTCCGGGATTGCTGGTGACGGTAGGGTTTATCGATCCGGGAAACTGGGCTTCCAATTTTGCAGCAGGGTCGGACTATGGATATGCTCTGTTGTGGGTAGTGACACTCTCTACTGTCATGCTGATTGTGTTGCAGCATAATGTGGCCCATTTGGGAATTGTGACCGGACTTTGTCTGAGTGAGGCGGCTACCCGATATACTCCCAAATGGGTGGCGAGACCTATATTGGGAAGTGCGGTACTGGCATCTATTTCTACTTCTCTGGCAGAAATCTTAGGAGGAGCCATTGCGCTGGAGATGCTATTCGATATTCCCATTATCTGGGGATCTATTCTGACTACGGTACTGGTAGTGATTATGCTTTTTACGAACTCTTACAAGCGGATAGAGCGGGCAATTATTGCTTTTGTGTCTGTCATTGGCTTGTCTTTTTTATATGAGTTGGTTTTGGTAGATATTGACTGGGGACTTGCAGCACGTTCGTGGGTGGTACCCAGTATTCCGCAAGGCAGTCTGCTGATTATTATGAGCGTGCTGGGTGCTGTTGTGATGCCTCATAACTTGTTTTTGCATTCGGAAGTGGTACAGAGTCGTGAATACAACCGGAAGGATGAGGCTTCTATCCGGAAACTTCTGAAGTATGAGTTTTATGATACTTTGTTCTCTATGGGAGTAGGCTGGGCTATTAATAGTGCCATGATTCTTTTGGCGGCCACTACTTTCTTTGCACATCAGACTCCGGTAGAGGAGTTGCAGCAGGCAAAGTCTTTGCTCGATCCTTTGTTGGGAAATCAGGCCGGTATCATCTTTGCACTGGCCTTGCTGATGGCAGGTATTTCTTCTACCGTTACCAGCGGAATGGCGGCAGGCTCTATCTTTGCCGGTATCTTTGGAGAGTCTTATCACATTAAGGATATACATTCCCGCCTGGGAGTTCTGCTTTCACTGGGAATAGCACTGGTTATCATCATGTTTATAGAAAATCCTTTCCAGGGATTGATTATTTCTCAGATGATACTGAGCATGCAGCTTCCGTTTACTGTTTTTCTACAGGTGGGGCTGACTTCTTCTAAGCGTGTGATGGGGCAATATGCCAACTCCCGTTGGAGTACATTTGTCTTATATACAATAGCTATTGTAGTCTCTGTCTTAAATATTATGCTATTGTTCAGTTGATTTGTTGCCAAACTCATTAGAATCAGCTAACTTTGTCCCCGTTTTTTAATTATTAAAAGGAAATATATATGGCAGGATATCTTTCGGGAGATGCGCGGAAAGTAACCACACATCGCCTTATTGAGATGAAACAGCGTGGAGAAAAAATATCAATGCTGACCTCATACGACTATACCATTGCACAGATTGTTGATGGAGCCGGAGTTGATGTGATATTAGTGGGTGATTCGGCATCCAATGTAATGGCCGGTAATGTGACTACATTGCCTATCACTGTAGATCAGATGATTTATCATGGAAAATCGGTAATGCGTGGCGTGAAGCGTGCATTGGTTGTAGTAGACATGCCTTTTGGTTCGTATCAGGCCGACCCTTTCGACGGTGTACGTAATGCCATCCGTATGATGAAGGAAACCGGAGCTGACGCGTTGAAGTTGGAAGGAGGCGAAGAGGTAATTGATACCATCCGCCGGATTATCGGAGCAGGTATGCCGGTAATGGGACACCTGGGACTGATGCCTCAGTCTATTAATAAATATGGTACTTACGGGGTACGTGCCAAAGGTGAAGAAGAAGCTGAAAAACTGATACGTGATGCTCATTTGCTTGAAGAAGCCGGTTGTTTTGCTTTGGTCTTGGAGAAAATTCCGGCAGAGTTGGCAGCCCGTGTGGCAAGCGAACTGACTATTCCGGTAATTGGTATCGGAGCAGGAGGTGCTGTAGATGGTCAGGTATTGGTGGTAGCCGATATGTTAGGAATGACGAAAGGGTTCAGTCCTCGTTTCTTGCGTCGCTATGCCGATTTGCATACCGTGATGACTGATGCCATCGGGCAGTATGTGGCGGATGTGAAAGCATGCGATTTCCCCAATGAATCAGAACAATATTAATGTATAAACTTTTCAGAGAATGACAGAAAGTCGCGATGTAGGTGTCTTTTGTTATTCTCTGAATATTTTTAATCCTATTTTATATGGGAGAATCATTGAATCCGTTTGCAAATGCTATTTTATGGAATCGTAATTTTTGCCTGCTGATTGTTGCAAACTTTCTGTTTTATACGGCTGTATATATTCTCTTTCCTCTTCTTCATCAGTGGATGGTGTCCGATTGGGGATATTCGGAGATACAGTCGGGCTGTATGCTGGCGGTTTTCGGACTTGCTCTTTTTTTGCCAGGGGCATTCAATAACTATCTGGTCGATGCTTTTAGCCGTAAAGGAGTAGCGATTCGAAGTATACTTTTGCTGGGAATATTGACTTTGGCCTATCCTTATGCCACTGCAGAATGGATGGTCGTTGGTTTTCGTCTGTTACAGGGAATGCTGATGGGAATTGCTGTTATGGCTACAGGAGCTACATTGGTGATTGATGTAACTCCCAGCAATAAAAGGAATGCAGCCAATCGGGTGTTTGCCTGGTGCAGTATTTTAGGAATGCTGATAGGGGTGTTGTTGGGATTGGAAATCGGACATTGGCTCATGTTCCAGTACGTATTGTATGTCTCAGCATCGTTGTGCGGTATAGCAGCACTTCTTGTTTCATGGGTGGTGGTTTGCTTCAGGGCACCGTTGAATCTTCCTCTGCTTTCTTTCGACCGCTTTTTGCTTTTCCGTACTTTGGTGCCGGGAATAAATATGCTCTCTGTACCTGTTATTTTAGGAATCTTGTTCGTTACGGTTTCCGATACTTTTTTTTATCTTTGCATAGGAGGGGGATTTTTGATTTATTTATTAATCAGACAGATTTATACAGCTCCTTTGAATGGGCGTATACAGATCCTAATCGGCCAGTTGTGTACAGCAGCCGGTTTGCTTGTCTGGTGGATGAAAAGTGGTGACTCTCCATATTATGCCGGAGCATTGCTTATCGGTGTCGGTACAGGATTCTCTATCGGTCAGTTCCTTAGGATGATGATTCTTTTACCGCGTCATTGCGAGCGTGGCACGGGATATCATACTTATCAGTTGCTATGGGAAGCTGGTATTGCCGGTGGTGTATTACTTGGAATGTGTGCCGATGCCTGTAGAGTAGAACAGGTGCATTTGTGGGCTTTGGGTATTTGTGTGGCTGGAGCTTTGCTGTACGAAGGGTATGTGCATCGGTATTTTGTAAAGAGAATAGACGAAAAAGAATGACTAATTTAATATAAAAAGAATATGGCAGACGATAAAAAAATTATCTTTTCAATGGTTGGAGTGAGCAAGTCATTCCAAAACAACAAGCAGGTATTGAAAGACATCTACCTTTCTTTTTTCTATGGTGCTAAAATCGGTATCATCGGTCTGAACGGTTCGGGTAAATCTACGTTGATGAAGATTATTGCCGGATTGGATAAGAACTATCAGGGAGAGGTGGTATTCTCTCCGGGATATTCAGTAGGATATTTGGCACAGGAGCCTCATTTGGACGATACAAAAACCGTCAAAGAGGTAGTGATGGAAGGAGTACAGCCTATTGTAGATACATTGGCTGAATATGAAGAAATAAACAATAAGTTTGGTTTGCCGGAGTATTATGAAGATCCGGAGAAGATGGATGCTTTGTTTGCACGTCAGGCCGAGCTGCAAGATATTATCGATGCAACTGATGCGTGGAACCTTGATTCCAAACTGGAACGTGCAATGGATGCATTACGTTGTCCGCCCGAAGACCAGTCGGTGAAGAACCTTTCCGGAGGAGAGCGCCGCCGTGTGGCTTTGTGTCGTTTGTTGTTGCAGAAACCGGATATCTTGTTGCTCGATGAGCCTACCAACCACCTTGATGCTGAAAGTATCGACTGGCTGGAACAGCACTTGCAGCAGTATGAAGGAACGGTAATTGCGGTAACACACGACCGTTACTTCCTGGATCATGTAGCTGGATGGATTCTGGAACTCGACCGTGGAGAAGGTATTCCATGGAAGGGGAACTACTCAAGTTGGCTGGAGCAGAAGACCAAACGTATGGAGATGGAAGAAAAGACTGCAAGCAAGCGTCGTAAAACTCTGGAACGTGAGTTGGAATGGGTACGTATGGCTCCAAAAGCTCGTCAGGCTAAGGGTAAAGCTCGTCTGAATTCATACGATAAGTTGCTGAATGAAGATGTGAAGGAAAAGGAAGAAAAACTGGAAATCTTCATCCCGAACGGTCCTCGTCTGGGTAATAAGGTTATTGAAGCGCAACATGTGGCAAAAGCGTACGGAGACAAGTTGCTGTTTGATGACTTGAACTTCATGCTTCCTCCTAACGGTATCGTAGGAGTAATTGGTCCGAACGGTGCCGGTAAGACTACTTTGTTCCGTTTGATTATGGGACTTGAAACTCCGGATAAAGGAAACTTTGAAGTGGGTGAAACTGTGAAGGTGGCTTACGTAGACCAGCAGCATAAGGATATTGACCCGAACAAGACTGTATATCAGGTTATCAGTGGTGGAAACGATTTGATTCGCATGGGAAACCGTGATGTAAATGCTCGCGCATATCTGAGCCGTTTCAACTTCTCTGGTTCCGATCAGGAAAAACTTTGTGGTATGCTTTCGGGTGGTGAACGTAACCGTCTGCACTTGGCTATGGCTTTGAAGGAAGAAGGTAACGTGTTGTTGCTCGACGAGCCGACCAATGATATCGACGTGAATACACTGCGTGCGCTGGAAGAAGGTTTGGAAGACTTTGCCGGATGTGCAGTAGTCATCAGTCACGACCGCTGGTTCCTCGACCGTATTTGTACTCATATTCTTGCATTCGAAGGAAACAGCGAAGTGTTCTTCTTCGAAGGTTCGTATACAGAGTATGAAGAAAATAAGATGAAACGTATGGGTAATGTAGAACCTAAACGTGTACGTTACCGTAAACTGATGGAAGATTAAGTATAAATATCTTGTTTCATTATATGAAAAAAGCTGTTCCTTTTGAGGGAACAGCTTTTTTTATTGATGTTTGTGATGTGTGTATGGAATCAGAACATATAGTTCAAACTTAAGCCGAATACTTTGTTGGTACGGCTGTAAGTATCGGTTCCTGGAACTTTTGTTCCGTTGTAGTCGTCTGTAGATTTAGTATAGTCACTGTAGTTGGTCCAGAAGTAAGCTATATCCATGTTGAGTGATTGAGTAAAGTGTACTCTTGCACCGAATCCGATAGAATAAGAGTCGCAATAGAAGCTTGTATCTGTCTGGAAGTCATCACTCAATCCGTAGTTTGTCTTTTGGAAACCACCGCTGACGGTAAGTCTTTTGATAACATCCCATTCTACACCGGCAAGGTATTCATGTGTACCGTGCTTAAGAGTCTTTTGGCGGTTGTTCAGCATACCTGCATGTTTGTCATCGAAAAAGTGATATTCTACAGAAGCACGCAGAGTAGGCAAAATTTCGTATTGTGCTGCTACACTCAGGAACGAAGGAATATCACTGGGAGTTTGTTCACCATCGGCATAAGGCTTGATTACTTCATCAGGAATTCCGGCTGGAACATTCAGCGTATTTGTTTTGTTTTCTATATTCAGATTCGTCTTGAATTCGTATTTTGCTGCCAAATTCAGTTTGCCAAGTTTAGCATCTATACCCAATATCGGAGTAACACCCCATCCGCTTTGCTGGCAGTCCAAGTCCATAGTCATCAGCTCTGCTCCTCCAAGTTCCTTGATAAGGTTTGCTTTAAGGTATCCTTCATAGCTACTCTTCACATAGTTCATTCGTCCTCCTACGTATGCAGACAGCCAGTCGTTTATTTTATAGGAAATACCCAACTGTGCACCATAGATATATTGTGTACCGTCAAGAGCACTGTTGATTGTAACCATTTCTGCTCCAATAGGCTGACCGGCAGCAACAGATTGCTGGAAAATACCTGCCTTTACGAGTGAGTTGAACATAGGAAGACCGTTATCGAATGAGGCTTTACCACCTCCACCTGTGATTGCAAATCCTGCAGAGATTGTCCAGTCTCCTTTTTTATATAATCCCTGAAATGAAGGTATGAAAGGTGCTGATGCTGTACCTTCATAATATTCGTTTGCATTCATCAGTTCAGGCTTGCCATTGCTGACGCCTTTGAATGTGGTGTAGTTAGCATGAATACCGCGTGTCTGATAGGCACTCTGTCCAGTCAGAGAAAGGTGAAACCCGTCTCTTTCAAGAAAAGCCAGACCGGCTGGATTGCTGTATACTCCGTCTACATCGATAGAAGCACCGCGTGCTACCATACGCAGAAAGGCAGCATGTTGATTCGTATTTGTCAGATAATCCCCTGCAAAAGTTGGAATTGAAACAATTAGTGCAGCTGCGCTAATAAGTAGTTTTTTTCTCATTTGTTAGGTATTTAGTAAAAATTCGGCGCAAAGATAGGATAAAATTGCACATTAACAAAATTTATGTGTAGATGATACTGCTTGATAATATTATTTGAAATAGTTTTTATTGAAATTAATTTGTTGTTCTCGCTAGGAGATGGAATGGATGGATAAACATTGCTTGACAAAATAAGAAAGAAATTGTTTGAATATTTAAAGGCAATGGAGTATGGTGAACATTTTCGGATTTTCAAGAATGAGGCCTCTTATATCAATCTATCTCTTTTGTTCCTTTTGATGATAAATACGCATAAAAACCGTATCTTTGTGCAATCTTACCGTCATTTAAATCATTTGTACATGATGTATACCAATAAAGAAATCTGGAATGTGACCTATCCGATTTTTCTCGGACTTTTGGCACAGAACGTGATAAATGTAACTGATACGGCTTTCTTAGGACATGTAGGTGAAGTAGCCTTAGGAGCTGCTGCGATGGGAGGATTGCTGTATATTTGTATTTATACAGTCGCGTTTGGTTTTAGTGTAGGTTCTCAGATTCTGATAGCCCGACGCAATGGTGAAGGTAATTACCGCTCTGTTGGACCGGTGATGTGGCAGGGAACTGTCTTTAGTTTTGTGATGGCAGTGGTATTATTGGGAGTCATGTATTTGTCTGCAGCTCCTTTGGTGCGCATGCTGATTACTTCGGACGATATTTTTCATGCCACATACGAGTTTTTTACCTGGCGTATATGGGGATTCTTGTTTGCTTTTGTCAACGTAATGTTTCGTGCCTTGTATATCGGCATTACTCAGACCAAGGTTTTGACAATGAATGCCATTGTAATGGCAGTGATTAATGTGTTCTTAGATTATGTACTGGTCTTTGGTGCTTGGGGATTTCCGGAGATGGGAGTACGTGGAGCAGCTTTGGCTTCTGTTATAGCGGAAGCTTCTTCTATGCTGTTTTTCTTTATTTATACCTATTGTAAGGTAGATCGTAAGAAATATGGTTTAAATCGTTTCGGCCGCTTTGAACCGGCTATGGTCATGCGTATTCTACGTATTTCCTGCTTTACGATGGTACAGTATTTTTTAGCGATGGCCATCTGGTTTGTATTTTTCATGGCACTCGAACGTTTGGGGCAACGTCAGTTGGCTATTGCCAATATTGTACGTAGCGTATACATTGTATTACTTATTCCGGTACAGGCTCTTTCTACTACAGCCAATACATTGGTAAGTAATCTGATTGGTTCGGGTGGAGCTTCTTTGGTTATCCGTTTGTTGCATAAGATTTCCAGGATGTCATTCCTTATAATGATAGGATGTGTAGCGCTTTGTGTACTCTTTCCGCAGGTAATCTTGTCGGTCTATACTAATGAAGAAGCTTTGCTGCGGGAATCGGTGTCGGCTTTGTATGTGGTTTGCGGAGCTATGTTGATATCTTCGATGGCTAATGTCTATTTTAATGGAATATCCGGTACGGGTAATACACAGGCCGCTTTGATTTTGGAAGTCTTTGTGCAGGTGTTTTATGCCTTGTATATTGTAGTAGTAGGAATGGTATGGAAGGCTCCTGTAGATGTTTGCTTTACTACCGAGCTGATTTATTATACTCTGATGCTGGCAGGTAGCATCATTTATCTGAAAAAAGCAAAATGGCAGAATAAAAAGATTTGAGTATAATGATTTTTTTGTAATTTTGCACCTCGTTGTAAAAGAAGAAATTAAGATAAATAAGAGATATGTTCGACAATTTAAGTGAAAGACTGGAACGGTCGTTTAAGATTTTGAAAGGTGAGGGTAAGATTACCGAAATCAATGTAGCCGAAACCTTGAAAGATGTACGTCGTGCATTGTTGGATGCCGATGTGAACTATAAAGTAGCAAAAAACTTTACAGATACAGTAAAAGAAAAGGCATTGGGACAGAACGTGCTGACAGCCGTTAAACCCAGCCAGTTGATGGTCAAAATCGTACACGACGAGTTGACTCAGTTGATGGGTGGTGAAACCGCTGAACTTGAACTGAAAAACCGTCCGGCCATTATCTTGATGTCTGGTCTTCAGGGATCTGGTAAGACTACTTTCTCAGGAAAGTTGGCCCGTATGTTGAAGGCGAAGAAGAACCGCAAGCCGTTGCTGGTAGCCTGCGACGTATATCGTCCTGCTGCTATCGAACAGTTGAAGGTACTTGGACAGCAGATTGAAGTGCCTGTATATAGCGAGTTGGACAGCAAAGATCCTGTACAGATTGCACTGAATGCCATTCAGGAAGCAAAGGCAAAAGGTTATGACTTGGTGATTGTCGATACAGCCGGTCGTCTGGCTATCGATGAGCAGATGATGAACGAGATTGAGGCTATCAAGAAAGCGATAAATCCGGATGAAACTTTGTTTGTGGTCGATTCAATGACCGGTCAGGATGCGGTGAATACAGCTCGTGAGTTTAATGAACGTCTGGACTTTAACGGCGTCGTGCTGACCAAGTTGGATGGTGACACCCGTGGCGGTGCTGCTCTTTCTATCCGTACCGTGGTAAACAAGCCTATCAAGTTTGTGGGTACCGGCGAAAAGTTGGATGCTATCGACCAGTTCCATCCTGCACGTATGGCAGACCGTATTCTCGGTATGGGTGATATCGTGTCTTTGGTAGAACGTGCGCAGGAGCAATATGACGAGGAAGAGGCAAAGCGTCTTCAGAAAAAGATTGCCAAAAACCAGTTCGACTTCAATGACTTTTTGAGCCAGATTCATCAGATAAAGAAGATGGGTAACCTGAAAGAGTTGGCTTCCATGATTCCGGGTGTGGGTAAAGCGATTAAAGACATTGATATCGATGATAATGCATTCAAGAGCATTGAGGCGATTATTTATTCCATGACTCCGCAGGAACGTACAAATCCCGAAATCCTGAACGGAACACGTCGTACGCGTATAGCCAAAGGCAGTGGAACCAGCATTCAGGAGGTAAACCGTCTGTTGAAACAGTTTGACCAGACTCGCAAGATGATGAAGATGGTGACCGGCAGTAAGATGGGTAAGATGATGCCTAAAATGAAAAGATAATCATTCAATAGATCCAAACTGATTATAACAAAAAAGAGGAAGTTTCGACTTCCTCTTTTTTGTATCCGGAAGCCTACGGTAGAAAGTAGTTTCTCCACTAACAAACTGATAATATACTGCTCATCTCCTGACAAAAATTCCAATCCTTTTGGAGAGTTCAGTTATTTATTTTACTTTTGCCTATCACCAATAAATACTCTGAAAATATGACTCTGATAGACGGAAAAGCCATTTCCGAACAAGTAAAACAAGAGATTGCAGCCGAAGTAGCCGAAATGGTGGCTCATGGCGAAAAACGCCCGCACCTGGCCGCTATTCTTGTAGGACACGATGGAGGTAGCGAAACCTACGTTGCCGCCAAAGTAAAGGCA
>ERZ791573.945-NODE-945-length-13104-cov-20.731780_pt1 | contig 13104 bp, 10 predicted proteins | sample MGYA00509971_ERZ791573 | MGnify/ENA primary metagenome ERZ791573 (study PRJEB30046, sample SAMN00791921) | human gut metagenome | study: EMG produced TPA metagenomics assembly of the A metagenome-wide association study of gut microbiota in type 2...
GCCAAAATATGGCATAAAATCATTTAAATTAATTTTGAACACCTACTTAAGTAAATAAAACAGGTTTTAAAGATATGATTTCATTTCAAAGCGATTATAACAACGGTATGTTGCCTGAGATATTAGAAGCTCTGGGCAAAACAAACGACGACAAGACGCCGGGCTACGGCTTTGACCCCTATACGGCAGCGGCAAAAGAGAAGATACGCAAGGCGGTGGGCAATGACAAGGCCGACGTGTATTTGCTGACGGGCGGAACGCAGACCAACACCACGGTCATCGACTCGGTGCTGCTGGGATGTGAGGGCGTGATATGCGTTGAGACAGGACATATCGAGGTGCATGAGTCGGGTGCCGTGGAGGCGTTCGGACACAAGGTCATCACACTGCCCTCCGACGACAGCAAACTCGCCCCGCAGACGCTGTCGGCTTACATGGACACGTTTCTGGCAGACGAGTCGCATCCGCACATGGTGCAGCCTGGCATGGTGTATGTGTCTATGCCGACAGAGTTTGGCATGGTGTACACGAAGAATGAGTTGGAGAATCTTTACGCCACTTGTCAGAAGTACAATCTTCTGCTCTTTATAGACGGAGCACGGTTGGGCTACGGACTGACGTCGGAGGCCTGCGACTACGACCTTCCATTCCTCGCGGCGCACTGTGACGTGTTCTACATCGGTGGCACGAAGGTGGGCGCAATGATGGGCGAAGCGGTTGTTTTCTCTAACATGAAGGCTCCAAAATATTTCTTTACAAACGTGAAGCGCCACGGGGCACTGCTCGCAAAAGGCAGGATGCTGGGCTTACAGTTTGACACGCTATTCACCGACGGGATGTACTTCAAGGTGGCGCAACATGCCATCAACATGGCAACACGCATACGCAGCATCTTCACAAAGCATGGCGTCGAAATAGCATACGACTCGCCTACCAACCAACAGTTTGTAATTCTCTCCCCCGCTCTGTATGATGCGCTGTCGAAGGAGGTGGCGTTTGAGATTTGGGAAAGGAAGAGCGAAGAGGAAATAATTTGCCGTTTCGTGACGAGCTGGGCTACCAGAGAGGCGGAACTTGACGAGTTGGACAAGGTGTTGGGAGCATTAGTGAAAGCCTGACGGCAGGCTTTCGACCACGATAACAGGAATCGCACGATGAATAATGAAGTATTGATCAAACTTTTCAATGTTGTTCTTTACTTGACGTTTTTTTAGCTTTATAAATTGTCAACAGGAGCAGAGACTGTTGACAATTTTTCTTAAAAACTCTGTAATGTCTTTGCAACAAATATATCATAATTTTGCGGCGTCTAAGAGATCTACTTGAAAAAAACAAGCAAGAAGACAAACAGGAAAGCAAGCCAAAAGCGAGCAAATAAGCGAGCAAATAAGCGAGCAAATAAGCAAGCAAAAAGCGAGCATAAGGTAAGCAAAAAAGCAAAATTAAATATAAAGTAAGGACAACGTATGAAAAGTTTTGAGACCTCTGGTAGCCGCGTAGCTACCCTCTTGGCAGCTGTCATCATGCTGCTCGGAAGCTTGCAGTTGCAAGCACAGACCCCCAAAGAATGGAAACAGCTGAAAGGCGACGTTACGCTCTACATGGCCAACGACCTTGGACGCAACGGCTATTATGACCAGAAACCCATTGCCGAGCTCATGGGCGAGATGGCAAAGACCACAGGCATGGAGTGTGTGCTCGCTGTTGGCGACATACACCATTTCAACGGTGTGGCATCGGTGAACGACCCGCTGTGGATGACCAATTTTGAGCAGGTCTATTCGCACCCAGAACTGATGCTCGACTGGTTTCCCGTGCTTGGCAACCACGAATATCGCGGCAACACACAGGCTGTGCTCGACTATAGCAAGGTAAGCCGCCGATGGATGATGCCCGCCCGCTATTACACTAAGGTGTTTGAGGACAACGGCACAACCATACGCATAGTGTTCCTCGACACCACACCTCTCATTGACCGTTACCGCGAGAACAGCGCCGTCTATCCCGACGCTTGCAAGCAAGACCCGCAGGCACAGCTCCTCTGGCTCGACAGCACCCTTAAGTCGGCACACGAAGACTGGGTCGTGGTCGTTGGCCATCATCCCATCTATGCCTACACCACCAAGGCCGAATATGAGCGCACCGACATGCAGAAGAACGTCATGCCCATTCTGCACAAATATAATAATGTGGCGATCTACGCCTGTGGACACATCCATAACTTCCAGCACATACACATGCCGAACGATGATATCGAATATGTCGTAAACTCGTCTGCCTCGCTGGCTCGCTCTGTTGAGAAGACTCAAGGCACCGTGTTCTGCTCCTCTGCCGATGGTTTCTCCATCATCTCTGCTTCAAAGAAGACTCTTAAGATGTCGATGATCGACAAGGATGGAAAAGTGATACACACGATAGAGAAAACGAAAAAATAGAAAAGTAGCCATCACGATTGGCCCTTTTACAGAAGAAAGAATATGAAAAAGTTTCTAATCAGTGCAGCTCTCGTTGTCTCCTCGGCAATGGCCTCTGCCCACACCGTCGACGGCATTGTCAAGGACAACCGCACGGGTGAGCCGCTCATCGGCTCTGTGGTAGAGGTGAAGGAGCTGCCCAACATCAAGACAACAACAGGTCTCGACGGCTCGTTCAAACTTAGCGAGCTGCCCGACAAGGGACGCTACACGCTCGTTGTGCGTTACATCTCTTACAAAACACGCGAGGTGCCCATCGAGGTTTCCGACAAGGGTGCCGTCACCATAGCCCTCGACGAAGACCTTCGCGAGCTGAGCGAGGTGGTGGTTAAAGGCCATAAGGAATATCATTCCGACCGCAGCGCCATCGACATGGAGAAGACGGCGGGCAACGTGCTCAACGTCATGAGTCAGCAGAGCATACAGCTCTCGCCCGATGTCAACGTGGCGAGTGTGCTGCAACGTGTGTCGGGCGTGACCATGGAGCGCGATGCGTCGGGAGAGGCTTCCTACGCCATACTGCGAGGCATGGACAAACGCTACAACTACACGCTCGTCAACGGCGTCAAGATACCGAGCCCCGACGACAAGAACCGTTACATACCCCTCAACATGTTTCCCTCCGACCTTATGGACCGCCTCGTGGTGTCGAAGTCGTTGACCGCCGACATGGAGGGCGATGCAGCAGGTGGCGTGGTCGACATGGTCATGAAGGATGCGCCTTCTCATTTCCAGATCCAGGCCAACGCCGCCATCGGTGCCAGCGACTATTTCTGGAACGACAGCCGCAACTATCTCTCTTCCAACCGCGGCAGCTACACCCACACCTCGCCCTACGAGGCTCACGGTGCCGACTATAAAGCCACGACTGCCGATTTCAGCAACGGCCCGACACAGATAACCAAACACTCGCTTCCCGCTCCCAACTTTATCGGAGGCCTCTCCATCGGCAACCGCTTCTGGAAAGACCGCATCGGCGTGATGCTTGCCGGCAGCGTGCAGAACATCTTCCGCGGTGCCGAGCGCACCTACAACTCGGTGAAGATGGCATCGGGCGAACAGGCCATGTACATCTACTCGCTTCAGCACCGCTACTATTCTATCCATGACCTCACGGCGGGCTTTCACGCCAAAGTCGACTTGCAGCTTGACAACAACAAGCTTGAGTGGTACAACATGTATGTGCGCACCAACTCGAAGGGCGTGCGTTACAACAACTCCATAAACACCGAGTATATAAGCTCCGACACCTATACCCAAGACGACGAGACACGTTCGCTCTCGCAGACCCAGAGCGTGTTTGCCACACATCTCAAAGGCACACACCACCTCACGCCAAGCTTCACCGTCGACTGGGCCGGCATCTTCTCTCAAGCCAAGGAGGAAGACCCCGACCGCACATACCTCACGCTCACCAACACCGTTGAGGCTCCCGACGGTGTGGACGGCTCCCTGTGGTCTGCCGGCAAGAACATCCTCAAGACCATGCCCAAGGACATGGAGCGCCGCTTCCAGCACAACACCGACAAAGACTGGGCTGGCTACCTCAACCTCTCTTACGACACCCGTTTCTCCCGCGGCATCAGCGCCCTGTGGAAAGCCGGCGCACAGTATCGTCGTAAGGAGCGCGGCAACCGCTACTATTCTTACGTCTTCAGTCCCACCGACATCTCGCAGCAGCTCGACGGCAACGGCTTCGACCAGTTTGCATCAATCAACTGGACCTGCAAGACACCCTATTCGCAGGCATCGCAGCTCAACTACGACTCGAAGGAACACATCGGTGCCGCCTACCTCATGACCACCGTGAAGACTCCGTGGGGTGAGCTCAACGCCGGCGTGCGTGCCGAGCATACCAACCAGATCTACACCATGCTTCAGAAGTTCCGCAACATGGGACAGGTCGGTGAGCAGAGCTATTGGGATTGGATGCCGTCGGCATCAGTAAAGTGGACACCCACCAAGAAGATGAACGTGCGCCTGTCCTACTATCGCTCCATCAACCGCCCCGGCTTCTATGAGATCGTGCCTTACCAGATCATGGGTGAGGAATATCAGGAGAAGGGTAATCCCAACCTTAAGCGTGCACGCATCGACAACGTGGACCTGCGCTGGGAGTGGTTCCCATCACCCACAGAGCAGGTGCTTGCCGGCGTGTTCTACAAATATCTGCAAGACCCTATCGAGCAGGTCTTTGTTTCAGCCGACGGCAAGATAGGCAGCGGCGCCGATGCCTATTACATGCCCGACAACCTCGGCAACGCCAAAAACTATGGCTTCGAGATTGACGTGGTGAAATATATCCGTCACTTCGGCATCAAAGCCAACTATACCTACACCCACTCGTCCATCACCACCACGAAACGCGAGTATAATGTCGGCAGCGCCGAATATAAGACAGGTGTGACCCAGACACGTCCTCTCGTCAACCAGGCTCCTCACACAGCCAACCTCTCCTTGCTCTATAAGGACACCAGCTATGGCTGGAACGCACAGCTCGCCGCCTCTTTCACAGGCACCAAGCTCGCCCTCGTGTCGCCCTTCAAGGATGCCGACCAGTGGGACAAGGCCATGTTTGGGCTCGACTTCAGCATGGAGAAGAAGTTTCCATGTGGCGTGTCGCTCTTCCTCAAGGCCAACAACCTGCTTGACGCCAAGCGTGAGCGTTTCCTCAAGACCGTCAACGAGAGCAACCTCCAGTATGAGGGCCAGCGTTCTGACAAGACCGTCGTGGGAACATACAAATATGGTAGAACATTCCTTCTCGGTGTGAGAGTGAAACTTTAACAAAAACAACAATTATGAAACTTTCAAACAAAATTGCCTGTCTGCTTTTTGCAGCAACAGCCGTGGTCGCAGCATCATGCGAGAACGACAACATAAACCCTTACGACTATAACAACAATGGCGACAACAACCAGAACCAAGGTTCCACCGAGGTGTTGAAGACCGCCATGGCCGAGTATCCCGTCGGCTCACTCGTCTGGACCAAGGACACCACGCTCACAGAGAGCGTGGAGATTCCCGTCGGCACATCGCTCTACATCGAGCCGGGCGTCACCGTGACCTGCAAGTCGGACGTCAAGGTGCCCGTCGAGATTGTGGTTCTCGGCAACCTCTATTGCATGGGAACAGCCGAGAAGCCCGTGACCATTACCTCCGACACCAAGAAGCCCGCCGACTGGGGAGGCATAATCTGCGGTTACAACTCTGAGGAGGTGGTGCTCAACCATGTCGACCTGTCTTATGCCGGAGCAACGCCCACCGAGTCGTCGGTGTCGTTCCAGAACAAGCTCTTCAAGACAACGCTCGATGGCGGTGTGCCTGCTTTCCACTTCTGCAACGTGAACGGCAAGTTTGTCGTGGCCGACTGTTTCTTCCACGATGTCTATAATGACCAGACCTATTTCACTGGTGGACAGGGCGTGATTTACAACAACATCTTCGCCGACAGCGGCAACGCTGCCGATGGCGGCGAGGCAATAAACGTAAAGGCGGGATGCAAACTCGACATCGCCAACAACATCATCTACAATGCCTGCACCAACGCTTTCAAGCTCTCCAACGCCGGAAACAGCGAGACCGTTCCTCTCACACGGCTCACAGCCTACAACAACACCATCGTCAACTGTGGATGGCGTCGTGCCAAGAACAAAAAGGGTGGAAGCATCTGGCTTGAGAAAGCCATCGCCCCGACATTCGTCAACAACCTTGTCTACGACTGCCGCTTCGGCATGAAGCAGCCAAAGAAGGACGGTGCCGACCTCGCAAACTCTAACGTCGCTCCCAACTATTATTTCGCTTCTACCGAGACCGGCGTCAAGCAGATGTCGAAAGATGCCGACCTTATAATCTGGAACGACAACGACATAAAGAGCAGCGTGGCAGGACAGCTTGACCCTCTGTTCAAGAACTTCAAGCGCACCGATGGCATGAACATCAACTGCGAGGTCGACGATGCTGCTAAGGGAGCGCCCATCGCCTTCGACCGATCATGGGATCTCAATCTTCAGCCCACAAGTCCTGCTCTCTCAGGAGGTGCCACCGGTTTCAGTCGTGTCTTCCCCACAGGTCTCGCTTTCTTTGGCATGAAGAGAGTGATGTTCTTCGACAACAGCAACGACCAAAACTATTATTTCACAGCTCCTCTGCCCACCTCACGCTTCGGCGCTGCGATGTAAGCAAGGTATCGATGGCGACGCCCACCGTGAGCCATCAATGCTATGTTGGCAAAAATTTCGTGAAACGTATAAAAACAAAAAATGAGCTTTCGCAATAAACCATGCTTGCGAAAGCTCTATCTAAATTTTTTCATCTAAAGGCTTTTCCAAAAGGGCCGATCCCAAAGCCTGGCCTTAACAAAATGAAAGCTCCAAGCTCTGTGTACTTTCCCACCACATCTTAGCAGATGATGGCGATGATGGACGGCGTGAAGAGGGAAGTGAAGATGCCGTTGATGGTCAGGCCCAGGCTGGCATAAGCGCCATGAATGTTGCTCACGTCCATCGATGTGGCGGTGCCGAGAGCGTGCGCCGCCGTGCCCATTGACAGTCCCTGCGCCTTTGCGCTGCGCACATGAGCAAAGCCCATCGTCTTATATCCGCACACGGCACACAGCAAGCCGACACTCACCACCACCGCTGCTGTGAGCGAGGGTATGCCGCCCACCGCCTTCGTCACCTCCATGGCGATAGGTGTGGTCACCGATTTCGATGCCAACGACAAGATAACCTCTTTTGAGGCACCCATCTTCTGCGCAACATACACCACCGAGATGATGCCCACCACGCAGCCCGCCAGCTCGCTCAGCATGATGGGCACAAGGTCTTTCTTTATCTTCTCAAGCTGCATGTACAAAGGCACACCCAGCGCCACCACAGCCGGGCGCAGCCAAAACTCGATCATGTGGCCGCCCGCGTTGTAGGTCTCATAGCTCACGCCCGTGACCTCCAGGAACCCGATGACCACAACGATAGCCACCAAGATGGGGTTCATGACCACCCATCCTGTGCGTCGGCGCAGCAGCTTGCCAACGAAATAAGAGCCGAAGGTGAGGGCTATAAGGAAAAACTCGTTGCTGAAATAGTCTTTAATCATTGTTCTTCTCCTTTCTTTTCTGTGATTTTCTCATGTTTAACGGTGCGTCCATAGATCTGGTGAACCCATCCCGTAATCGCCAGCACCAAGACGGTGCTCACCACCGATGCGGCGACGATAGGCACAAACTGTGCTTTGATGATGTCAAAATAAAGCATTATGGCCACGCCTGGCGGCACGAAGAAGAACCCGATGTTGGTGACGAGAAAGTCGGAGATGCTACGCACCCACTCCAGACGTATCACCTTTAGCTTAAGCAAGAGCGTAAGCAGCAACATGCCAAGAATGCTCGATGGAAGAGGAATGTGCGTGAGCGTAATAATTAGTTCGCCTAAGGCGAGGCAGCCAAACAATATGGCCAGTTGTCTAATCATCATAAGCTGAAATACCTTTTCTTTGTTTAAAACCTATCCTTTATATAAAAATTCTGTTTTTTGTCCGTTATCCTTGCAGGGCGCCATCGTCATTCCAAGCCGTTTCGATTGTCCAGTTTTTTTTATGGCGAAAAAGCGTGGTGCAAAGGTATACTTTTAAGCGCATAGGCCCTTCGCTTTTTCCCGATTTTATGTTTTATAACATGTTTTTTTGATTTAAATTATCTTCGTTCCATTAGCTTATCTTATGTTGTAAAACATAAAAAGCGCCTTTAGCTCATTAATATTAATGTAATGCGCCCAGACCTGCCGCCGCACCGTCGGCCCGTGAACACGGTGTTTCAGAAATATGCCCTCTTCCCGCATCTTAACGTGTTCGACAACATCGCTTTTGGTCTGAAGCTTAAGAACACCCCCAAGGACACCATCGTGCAGAAGGTGAAGAACGCCCTGCTCATGGTCAACTACTCGCCACAGGCCACCGCCGCCTGTCCCGTCGCCACCGCCGCCGCCATGTGGTTGCTTACTGATTTTATTTTCGCCTCTCGCTTGCGTTTTGTTTAACGACAATAGAGACAATTTTTTTAAAGATTTTTTTTAGAAACGAAATATAAAAGGGACAATTTTTTATGTGCTGGTCTTGTTTCCCCTGACACATAAAAAATTGTCCCTATTGTCTTTAAAACAAAAATTTCTTAAGAAAAAATTGTCCCTATTGTCTCTATTGTCGTTTGAAACCACGCTATGACTTAAAACGTCCCTCATTGAGGGAAATAATCGGCTGCATATTTAATAGTTCAACCCGAAGCACCACAGCGGAATGATGTTGCCGAAGCCTGTTTCTATATCGTCCTTCACGATAAAGGCATTGTCCAGGCCTTCTATCTGCTGTTTGCCCTTCTTGCGACCGCCAATCTCGAAGGTGTATTTGCCAATGACGAAATCAGACTGACGTGAGGCTGTCACAGCATTGCGCACACGCATCTGATTGTAGAAGAATGTCTCGCGCAGATTGCCTATGTTTGGCGTGCCACCGGCAAGAACCGTCATCAGACTTGGATTGTCGATATATACTTTCTCTATCTTTCCAAGATTGCGTATGCCAGAAGTGTCGTCGCGAAGCAGTCCTATCATACCCGACTTCTCAAGATAAGCCAGATAATCGGGTATGCTGTTCTTGCTTGCGCCTATCTCCGACGCCAGACTGTCTGCTACGGGCTTATATGGGGCCAGATGCGAGAGGATGGCAAGCAGCTGCTTCAGTTTGCGGGCTGTTGAGGCTTTCATGTCGGCATACTGAGGTATGTCCACTTCTATAGTCTGCGTCACCACTTGCTCCATACGCATCGGGAAATCGCCCTGGACGGAGAAGGGATAATAGCCACGACTCATATAGTCGCGGAAGAGAGGCAACGGATGTTCTACGGCATCAAGCACAGCGCGGTTGCTGAGGATGTCGTCGAGGGCGTAAACCGGGCTGTCTATGCCATGGAAGAAAGACAGATACTCTCTGAACGACAAGCCATACATGAAATAGAGCAAGGCACGACGACTGAGGTCGGACTCGCCACGATATATGTCGAGCACCGAAGAACCGGTAAAGACGATGTGCAACGAAGGGTGCATGTCGTACATAAGTTTCAGTTCTCTGCTCCAACCGCTATACTTGTGCACCTCGTCAATATAAAGATGCGTTCCGCCCTCCTTCACAAATTTGTCGGCAAGGTCGAAGAGCTTATGGTCGGCAAAGTAGATGTTGTCGGCTGTGATGTAGAGGCTATGGTTTTCGGGCGTGTTCTTTATGCGCTGCAATATCATTGTCGACTTGCCGATGCCTCGCGGGCCAAGTATTCCCACCAAACGACTATCCCAACTAATCTCGTTATACTTATAACGCACGAATGTGGTGGGCGTCTGCTTAAGCAATTCGCGCATGTATTCATAAAGTTTCATTTCTATCATAGCTTGTAGACGTTTGATTAATGATGCAAAGATACGAAAAATCCCTCAATGAGGGAAATTTTCGATAGATTTGTCCCTCTTAGAGGGATTTTTATATAATTGATTATTCTGTATTGGTCTGTTTTTTTACACCTTTTACGCTATCTACGGGTTACAATAGAGGCTTTTTCTATTGTCACCTAATGTCTCGTCATTCAATGCATAAATATACGTTTTAGTCCGTATATTTATTCAGTTTCCCATTAAGCCCATTTGACAAAATGAAAGTGCCCATTTGACGTTGTCAAAGAGGCTCTTTGACAGCCTCATTAAGCCTCTTTGACGACCTCAAAGAGGCTTAATGACAAAGCAAGGGTATATTTAAGAACCGTTAACAATTTGTGATTAAAAATTAACCAAAATTTTGTACGTTTTGATAGGATAAGGCTTTGTTTGCTATCTTTCTGTCATTCTGTATATTTATGCAAAACCGCGGTAAAAATGCTCCCGTTTTAACATTTTTGCATCCTTTGCAAAGCATGCTTGTAAGCCAAAACCACGTCACTTGAAGATTGTAAACATGGCACTGTTGAAGCTTAAACAAGATTCTATTGTTTTTTAAAACCGCGCTATGCTTGCGCTTTCTTTCTAATCTCAAGCAAGCGTCGCCTTCTTGCTTTGGCAAGCGACAAAGTCGAGCGCAGCGACGCTTGCTTGAGATAACTTCCATTTTTAAAATGCGAAAGTTCAATATTTGATAATTCTGTATTGGTCTGTTTTTTTTACACCCTTGCGGATGCAAGTTTACAAGTTATGAACCTTATTTGTCTTCCCACACATCTCTTATGCTCAGTTGGGTGGTGTTGCCTTTACTGCAAGCATCTTCGTTTGCATAACCAGGTCCAATTTGAACTTGACTACCGGCACAAATGCCTTGAATGTCTACATAGCGCACAGCTATCATTGGTTTGTTGTATTTTTTCATAATAAAGCCTCATGCGCCGAAGGCGCAATTTTGAATGTTTAATTTAAAGCCCCACCCCCGCGCCGCTTCGCGGCTAACCCCTCCCCTTAGGGAGGGGAGTGAATGGCCAGGGCTATAGGAATGTTGATTTTTGAATTTTGAATTTTGAATGTTGCGCTCAGCTCGTAGAGACGCTTGCCTAAGCAAGAATTTTTCTCTTTAAAAGGGGTATCGAATTCTTCACTCTTCGTTCTTCACTCTTCCCTTAAAAGAGGCTATTGAATTCTTCACTCTTCACTCTTCGTTTATTACGGCGTCAGCCTTTTTACTTTTTTACCTTTAAAAATATAGACCTGTCCCCTCTGTGGTGAGCTGATGCGTCGTCCCGAGAGGTCATATATTGTGGTGTCGGCAGACTCGGTAGCGGGAGCGTTGACGTCAGTTATTCCCGTTGTCTCGTCGTCAAACGACATGGTGACGGTCTTTGCCTCGCTGCCCACCTTGCTCATGTTGAGATAAGCGCGGTAGGCACCGACCTTCAGCGATTTGTTGCCGCTGGCAACGCGGTGGAACATGCCGTCGGTCTGCAAGATGTAGCTTCCGCCGGGGGCTGTGATGCTCTTGAACGAGCCTCTCATCATGCCGCTGTTGACGGGAGCCGATGCCTTGGCGTCGGTAGCGTCGAAGCTGACGGCAGCGGCAACGGGCGTGTCGGCGGTCAGGTCGCGGTGGTAGATGTATGGCTTGCCCGCCTCAATCTTGGTGACCTGCTTCAGCTTCACCGCTGTCTTGTCTGTTCTGTCGGCATCCACCTCATAGAGCTTGTCGAAGCCAATGAACGTGCCCTCACCCAATGTTCCACCTACGGGCGAGCACAGCGTGCCATATTCTGCCTTGTCGTTGACGGGGAAATAGGGCTTTATGCTTCTGGAGATGTAACCGTAAGCAAATGTCTTGTTGCCGGTGTTTGCCAGATAATCGTCTATATGGCTGTACAGTTGGGCAGGTGTGTTCTTGAACATGTCTGCACAGTAAGCCTGGCTGTTTGAGAATTTGCTGCCAACAATCACCGCTTTCAGATTTGTACAGCTTGAAAACATGAACCCCATCCTTTTAACATTTGCTGTTTCAAAATTTGTCAAATCAATGGTCTTTAATTTTTGGCACAGGGTAAACATTGCCCACATAGTTGTTGCCGCTGATGTGTCAAAACTTGAAACATCCAACGATTCTAGTCTATTACATCTCCTAAACATATAACCGAAATCTTCAACATTTGATGTCTCAAACGCTGACAAATCTAATGATTTAAGACTGGTACATTTATGAAACATGCTGCACATCGTCGTTACCTTTGATGTGTTCAAATAATGAAGATTCTCTATTTCCTCAAGCTTAGTGTAATCATTAAACCAATTTTCGCATGATATAGGCTGGTACAAAGCGAAGGACTCGTCAAATGTTGCCTTTGTGAATGGTTTACTTTTGTCTTTATTTTTATTCGTCCAATCAATCAGTTCATACTCTCTTGTACCAAGAGTCTTTTTATATCCGTAATATAACGTAATCGTTTTGTCGTTTTGCTTAACCCACGGTTTAAGATATGTGGCGTCGAGGAAATAGCCGCCATCGATCTTAGCAAAGTCTCCGTTAACATGAGCTATGTTATAGCTCTTGCTTTCGCCGGCAAGATTAGAACAACGGTAAAACATTTCAGTCGCTGAAATAAAGTTAGGGTTGTTTTTGTTGACCACAAACTTGGGGCTTGCGTATATTGCCTTCAACGAACTGCATTCGTAGAACATCTTTTGAAAATTCTTCACTTTTTGAGTGTCGAAACTTGAGAGATCGAGATGCTCCAGGCTTTTGCAAAGCTCAAACATGCTTTTCATGTTTTTCACGTTAGATGTGTTCAGACCTTTGAGATAGACTGTCTTCAGAGCCAAGCAATAGTAGAACATATTGTCCATGTCCTCAACATTCTGTAAGTTCATGTATGTGAGGTCTACCGACTTCAAATTTGAGCATCCTGCAAACATGTATGACATGTATCTCACTTCCGACGTGTTAAGATTCTTGATGCCCTTTATTTCTGTCAGCTGATAAAAGCCATCAAACCAAGATTTACATGTGGCGGGGCTTGCTGCAGCAAAGCTCTTGTCAAAAACAACCGTTGTGACATTTTTCTTTAGTTCGTCCTTTGTACTACCCTAGAAAAAGTTGAATGGATTTGTACTGTAAGCCTGAGGTTGGT
>ERZ791573.947-NODE-947-length-13057-cov-97.204661_pt1 | contig 13057 bp, 9 predicted proteins | sample MGYA00509971_ERZ791573 | MGnify/ENA primary metagenome ERZ791573 (study PRJEB30046, sample SAMN00791921) | human gut metagenome | study: EMG produced TPA metagenomics assembly of the A metagenome-wide association study of gut microbiota in type 2...
AAACTGTGTTAAACTACTTTTATTGTAGCTTGACACAGTTTAGTTTACACTCTCTGTTTGAACTCCGTTCCTGATGTCTTGAAAACTCAGAAACGGAGTTTTTTATAACTTTTTTCTGTCTTTTTTTCTAGTATTATGAATTTTTCTCCATCCATTTATTATAGGAAATATTCTCCTCTTTACACTTATCCTTTGCTTCCGCCTGATTCTTCGGATATCCGATGATGAGGGTGTTGAGCGGAATCATCGTCTTGGGCAGATGCATCAGTTGCTGTATTCCCTCGTATCGTTCTTTCAGAGGATAGAGGGCTGTCCATACACCGCCGAGTCCCAGGCCGTGAGCCATCAGCAGAATGTTCTTCGTGGCTGCCGAACAGTCTTGAATCCAGAACTTCTGTTCTGTGCCTTCCAGCGTCTTGTCCAGGCATCCGCAAACCACGATGGCGAGCGGTGTCATGTCTGTATAGCTTCTCACCGATGTACGGCTCATGATATTTTCAAAAATCTGATTCTTTTCCATCATTGTTTTTCTGTGTGAGTCTTATTTTTTAGGCGAATCATAGCATTCCATAAGCCAGTCGAGCACATATTCTTGCTTGATTCCATCATGAAACTGGACGGGGTCGTTGTCCAGGGTGAGCAAATATTTTGGAAAATTGTCGGAGATGGACTTCAGGGGTGCCAATTCTCTCTGCATCGTGGTCTCATCCCTTACGCTGAGCGATACCTGATAGTATGCCTTGTGTTCACCAATGATTACCACGAAGTCTATTTCTGCATCACCGGCTTTGCCTACATAGATTTCTCCGCCTCGTCGTGCTAGTTCCAGATACACGATGTTCTCCAGTACGTGCCCCAAGTCGCCACCTTTGGTGCCATTGATGACTTGGCGCAGACCTATGTCGGCAAGATAAAGCTTCTGTCCAGTCTTCAATAGCTGCTTACCCTTGGCATCATATCTCTGCACAGGGTAGAAGATATAGCTGTCGGTGAGGGCAGAGACGTAGTTTTCTATCGTATGAGATGTAGTCTTTCTTCCCAGCGAGGTCATGGTATCGCTGATGCGCTTGATTACGGATATGTTGCCTATATTGTCAGCAAGGAATCTTACCACACTTTGCAACATCATCACATCGGTTATCTTCTTGCGGCTCACCACGTCTTTCAGTACGATGGTGTTGTAGAGACCTGACAGGTATTCACGCACCATCTCTCGGTCTTGGCTGATTTGGGGAATGTATGGGAAGGAACCCAGTTCGATGTATTGGCGATAGGCGAGCTCTCGGGAAGTATGGGCAGGCTGCGTCTGCATGAATTCTCGGAAGGAGAAAGGGAAGAGCTTGATTTCGATGTATCTTCCGGTGAGCAGGGTGGCTATTTCGCCAGAGAGCAGGTAGGCATTGCTGCCAGTAACGTAAATGTCTACGTTGTCTAGCAGGAACAGGCTGTCTATCACTTTCTGGAAATTTTCCACCATCTGTATCTCGTCAAAGAAGAGATAGTTCATCTTGTCTGGGCACAGGTTCTGCTTTACGTGCGCGTACAAAATTTTATAGTCGAGGAACGGTTCGTTGTCGAGATCCTCGAAGTTGAGGTCCTGTACTTGTTCTTCGGATACTCCGTCCGAGAGAAGTTTCTCCCTAAACATCCTCAGCAGCGATGACTTGCCACAGCGTCGTATGCCTGTTACTACCTTGATGGCCTTCTTGTCTCTCCATTTCTCCAGGAGATTCATGTATTCTTTGCGCTCTATCATATTCTCTTTATGTTCTATTTATTCACTTTGCTATTCATTTTGCATTCTATCTTGATTGCTAAAAATGAAATGCGCTGCAAATATACGAAACTTTTTCAAGAAATTTGCAGTGTATTGCAAATTTCTTGTGTTTCTGAGTAAAATTTGCAGTGCATTGCAAATTTTCTTTCTGTAAAACTGATAACACATTCTGTAATCTGTATATCCGAGAATCTGTATTTATTTAGTTTTATTGCCCGATACATCCTATAGCTTTTATTGCCCGATACATCCTATAGTATGCGTATATATAAGCCGATGTAGTGGTTATCATACTGATGAAATTCATGCTGGTGATGGCTGCCTGCTGGGTGTTACCTGCCAGATAAAACACTGCAACAGGGAGTATATTTGAGCATATCAGCCATACCATGAAAACCAGGACAAGGGCTATGCCCAGTTTGCGCATGTTGCCCCTGTGCTTGCTGCACAGATGACAGCCGGCTACCAGGGAGGCGATGACGGAAATCAGGCCCATCGTGCTTTCTGTCCAGGTGAGTATGGAAGCCATTTGGGTAATCTGTCCGTTCTGCATCATCTTTACGAGATGAAGATTGAAGCATTGGCCCAGGATGAATGAGAGCACATAGTAAAGTACCATCAACTCGCTGCAGCGTCGTAGCAATTTTACGCCTGCCGGTAGCGTGTAGCGGAATATTCCCCATAAAGCTATAGGGGCGAGTTGCAAGACCAGTTGCTTGATGGTAACCAGGATGGGACTTATTGGGATCAGGATGGGACTTGTTCTGAAAGATAAGCCCGCTTGTCTGCAAACAGAAAATGCCAGCGAAAACAATGCGAAAATGCAATATGCATACATGGCATATTGTGCAATGCGATTTATATCTATAGAATAACTTTTTCTTTCCATAATTCTACGTTTGATGATTTTATAAACAGCTTATCTTGCATAAAGCCATTGCAAAGATACGAAGTTTTTGGGAAATTCTAGCAAAATAGGTGGAAAATGTTTGGCTATTATGATATATACTTGTTAAAAGAATGGCGGAGAGACCGATAAAAACTCTTAAAAATCATAACGTATCTTCTTGAATACCAGTATTTGTTGTTATCTTTGCACGGTATATACTAATAACGCTACGTGGATAAATACTAATAGTGTTACATGGGTATATACTAATAGGAATATAAGTTTAATCATGAATCATATGAAGAAGATTTTCTTAGGATTGGCAGCAGCACTGATGTTGACTGCCTGCAATGAGAGCAGACAGCCGGAGGCAACAACCAGCGTTGACTCTGCAAGTGTGGTAACCGACTTGATGATGAGTCGCAGAAGCATCCGTGCTTACAAGGATTCCGCAATCAGCCGTGATACCCTGAACGAGATTCTGAAATGCGGCATCCATGCGCCAAACGGACAGAATCTGCAGTCGTATGAAATCAGAGTGATAGATTCTCCTGCGCTTATCGATTCGATAACCCAAGCCGTGGTTAAGGATAATCCTAAGATCGTAGAGCGCAAGGGCTTCAAGAACATCTTCGTGAATGCTCCCTGTGTGGTTTGCATCGCCTACGATACTACTTATGATATGGCTCAGATTGATTGCGGTTTGCTTGGCGAGAACATCATTCTTGCAGCATGGTCAAGGGGCATCGGTTCCTGCTGCCTGGGCAGTTCAGCCCGTTGGATATTGGATTCGCCATCTGCCAAGCCTTACCTCGATCGCATGGCATTCTCCAAGAATTACAAGCTGCTCTACTGCATCGCCCTGGGTTATCCTGACGAATCGCCGGAGGCAAAGCCAAGACGCCAGGACATGATTAAGTTCATGGATTAAGACAGATGAAGGTTGATGTCCTGTTTCAGGACATCAACGTTTGAAGATAGATATGCATCTTTTTGAAACATGTAGGCAAAATATGAAACATCTTCTTCAAGTTCTTTTTTATACAACTTTAAGTTAAAAAAAAGTTGCTTGTTTGAGAAGCTTTGGCAATTTCCTTCGATTTCTGGTCGATAACCACTCCTTTAATCTGTTGCGCCCACGTTGGCATGCTAGCCACCGAGAGCAATCCTAATACAATAATTCCCCTTTTAGCATTCATAACCTATATCGTTTGATTTCGGTTGCAAAGGTACGGTGGTTATATTACACTGGGGTTGCGATGAGGTTGAAAAGCATTGGCGAAGCTGCGACAAAGATGTTACTTTGGCAAATCAGCTCCATTTTTTCGGAAGAAAGCATTGGCAGCTATCTGTTTCGGATATTTGTGCCGTATTCTAAATCTCCGATCAGTCTGCGATAACCATGCAGAGTCTGAGCACATTTTCTTCGAAGTGCTCCTTGTCGATGGCATTGTTCTTGAGCAGGGAACGGTAGTTGTATACGGTTTGTGGCGAATAAGACAGAATGCCGGCTATCTTTGAACTTTCGGTGATACCTAATCTTAACAGGGCGCACACACGGAGGATAGGTGGCATTTCTCCGTTCTCTTTCAGCTGGATGTGTGCCGATTCTGTAAGCTGCTTGTTCAGCTCGGTTATAAAAGTTGGGTACAGAGACAGGAATGCCTTGTCAAATTCCGTCAGAAACTCCTTGTTCTCTTTCTCTGTATTGGTTGAGGAAGAAAGGAGGCTCAGCAGCTCCTTACTCTGGTTGGCCTTGATTTTTCTTACTGCCAATGTTCGTAGCTTTTGGTTCCTCTCTATATTCTTATAGCTCAGGTCAATATATACCTTTACCAATCTCTCGCGTTTCTGATTGGTATTCTTTAATTCGGCGTTGATGAGATGCAATTGTTCATTTAGAATTTCCATTTTTGCCGACGTAGCTGTGATTTCATCTTTCTTTTGTTTCAGAAGCCTGTTCTTCTTGCGGATGAACAGACTGCTAATACCTACTCCAAGTAGGAGCAGGATAATGACCAACAGGGCGATGTTGAGCAATCTGTTAGTTGTTTTGATGTCATCTGTATAGGCATTGGTAATCATCTGCAATTTGGATGAAATCTCAATGCGGCGCAACCGGTTGTTGTATGCATAAGCATCTTCCAGGGATAGGTTGATGTATTCCTGGGCTTTGTTCAGACTTCTGGTCTTATGTTTGTAGATGAAGAGTGCGATGTTTTGCAGGGCTACATTTTCTTTTGTGGCAGAAGTGATGTCTGAGATGGCTGCAACCAGCAGGTAATGTTCCGTCAGTTTCGGGTTGTTGGCTTTCTGATATACTTCGGATATGGCAAAGGCGGTCATGGCATGGAGACGGCTGTCCGGCTTTTCCATACTCAGTGCTTTTTTGTAGTATTGGATGGTCTTGTTATTGTTGGAATGATAGCTGTAATAGTAAAACTCTCCCAGCAGGTAGTAATAGAATGCATCTTTCTTTGGCGACAGTTCTAATGTTTTCTTCAGGTATTCCACTTTCTGCTGGTCGTAAATCTTGCTGAATTCATTGTTTTCACAATAGGTTGACCAGTTGTTGTATAGTCCGTAAAGTGTATAATAGTATTGAAACTGATAGTCAAGCGGATCTTCTTCCTTGGGTTCTATCTTCTGCATGATGTTTTTTGCTTCAGCATAGAATCCACGTGTGATAAGCAGGCTGGTTTGGCTAAGTTGGAATCTTTTATGATATAAGATGTTGTTGCTCTTTTGGGCAAGAACAAGGCCTTTTTTTACGTAAGTCATCGCCGAATCATACTCGTATGCTTTGTATCCATTGGCGAGTTGCTCGTAAAGTTTGAGCTTGTCCTCGTTGCTGGTTACATACTTGGCACCCTGCTTGATGTCGTTCAGACTTTTCTCTTTTACTTCTACATAATGCGCACGTTTTTCTATGGCAGCATCCAGCTGTTTGTAGAGCTGGCTGTTGTCTGCTTTTGCGCATAGTGGTAGTAGTATCAGTAGTACGATAGTTATAAAATGTCTCATGTTTCTTATGTTTTAAAGATTCTGCTGCAAAAGTAATAAAAAACTTTCAGAATCTCGCATCTACTAACGTGTTTTTTTTGAAAATTTTTAATTTACTGATATTCAGCCTGATAAATCGGATAGTAGATAATGGTAATCTACCAAAAACCTACTAATCGCAACAACCTATTGAATTTTGGCGTACTTTTGCGGCATCAAACAATTTTAATCGTTATAAACCTATAGATTATGGATAAAAACAACCTTTCAAAGAAAGTAGGTCTGCTGTTAGCAGGATGCTTTATTACTTTTAATGCTCTTGGTCAGACAACCATTAAGGGTCAGGTGGTAGATGCCACAGGTGAACCTGTCATTGGTGCCAGCATTCTGGTGAAAGATACCAAGAATGGTGCAGTGTCCGACTTGGATGGTAACTACAAGCTTGACAATGTTAAGGATGGTGCCGTCCTGGTATTCTCTTATCTGGGCTACCGTACCCAGGAAATTCCTGTAAAGGGAAATCATGTTATCAATGTTTCGCTGAAAGAAAACGACGAGGTGCTTGATGAGGTGGTTGTCGTTGGTTATGCTGTGGGCAGCAAGCGCACGGTGTCGGGTGCTGTTGATCGCATCAAGAAAGAAGATATGAACAAGGGTGTGGTAACCAGTCCTGCCGAGGCCTTGAAGGGTAAGGTTGCGGGTGTTATCATTTCTCAGGCTGGCGGCGACCCTACCAGTTCGCCAAGCATTCGTGTTCGTGGTACTTCTTCTCTTTCAGGTGGTAACGACCCGTTGGTTATCATCGATGGCGTCTTTGCTGATATGACGATGTTCAATTCCCTGGCTCCTGGCGATATTGAGAGTCTCACCATCCTGAAGGATGCTTCTGAGACTGCCCAATATGGTTCACGTGGTGCTTCCGGTGTCATCGTTGTTACCACAGCCAAGGGCAAGTTGGGCTATTCCAGCCTGAGCTACAATGGCCAGTTTGGTGTCAATACAGTCTATAAGAATCTGGATCTGATGTCGGCTTCAGAATATCGTGAGACTGCCAAGTCTTTGGGTCTGACCTATACCGATATGGGTGGCGATACCAATTTCCTTGAGGAGATTGAGCGCAATGTGGGTCTCACCCAGAATCATAATATTTCTTTCTCTTCTGGTACAGACACTTCCAGTCTTCGTGCTTCTCTGGGATTCGTTCTCCGTCAGGGTGCCTTGAAGAATTCTGATATGAAGAATTTTACAGCAAAGCTGGATGGAACCCAGTATCTCTTCGACAAACATCTGAAGTTGGAACTGGGCATATTCGGTTCTCAGCGCAATAGCAATATCCAGTATGATATGCACAGGATGTTCTATTCTGCTACAGCCTATAACCCTACTTATCCTAATGTAAGAAACGACAAGGGTGAATGGGATGAGGACTTGCTTGCCAGTGAAGTCTGGAATCCGCTGGGATTGCTCGATATTGATGACTTCTACAAGGATGCCTCTGTCAATGTTCATGGCAAGGCAACGGTCAACATCATCGACGGACTCACTGTAAGTGCCTTTGGTTCATATAATTATTGGAACCGTGACAATAAGTTCTATATTCCTAACAATATCCAGATGGGTAAGCTGAACGGTAACGGATGGGCTTATATCGCCAATACCAACCGCAAGGACTATATGGGCAACGTCATGGTGAATTTCTCCAAGGATTTCGGCAAGCATCACATTGATGCCTTGGCTCTGATGGAGGGACAGAAGTACACCTACGACTGGAACTCACAGGAGGCACATGGATTTGATACCAACTACTTCAAATTCAATAACATGAAGGCTGCTGCCAATGTGAGCTGGGGTAATCTGCAGTCTAACTACACCGAATATACCCTGAGCTCTTATATGGCTCGTGTCAACTATATGCTGGCTGACAAATACATCGCTACCGTCAATGTTCGTACCGATGGTTCTTCTAAGTTGGGTAATGGTCAGAAGTGGGGCTGGTTCCCTTCTGCTTCCTTGGCATGGGTAATCAGCAATGAGCCTTGGATGAAGAAAATCAAGCAGATAGACAATTTCAAGATTCGTGCAGGATATGGTGTGACCGGTAATCAGGATGCTATCGATCCTTATACTTCTCTCGCCCTGATGGAGCCAAATGGTGTAACTACCGTCAACGGCGCAACAAGTACTACTTTTGCGGTTACCTCTAACAGCAACCCTGATCTGAAGTGGGAGGTAAAGAAGACATTTGATGCCGGTTTCGACCTGTCGATGTTCAAGCAGCGTCTCAACGTAACCTTCGACTGGTACACTTCTGAGACTTCAGATATGCTTTATACCTATACGGTGCCGGTACCTCCTTTCACTTACGACCGTCTGCTGGCCAATATGGGTACCATGACTAATATGGGATTTGAACTGGCTGTTCGTGGTGATATTATCAAGACGAAGGACTTCACCTTCAATTCCGGTGTGAATTTCTCTTATCAGAAGAATAAGCTGAAGAAGTTGAGCGGTACCTACAAGGGACAGCCTATGACAACGAGCGAGCATATCTCTGTTGCCACCGTAGGTGCGGCTGGTCTGGTACATAACAATGGCGTAACCTATCTCATTGAGGGACAGCCTGTAGGTGTATTCTATCTGCCTCACTGCACAGGTATCGATGAGAAGGGACAGTATATCATCGAAGACCTTGATGATAATGGTACCATTGATACGGGTGACAGTGGCGACCGCAAGGTTTGCGGACAGGCAATCCCTAAGTACTTCCTCGGTTGGGATATGGGCTTCAAGTACAAGAACTGGGATCTGACTATGCAGTTTAACGGTGCTTTCGGTCATAAGATTTACAATGCTACCTCCATGACCTTGAACAATATGAGTAATTTCCCAACCTATAATATCCTGAGCGGTGCACAGCATCTCAACAATGGTAAGGGAATCCATGATGTTCAGATTTCTGACTACTGGTTGGAAAAGGGTGACTATATGAACTTCGAATACGCTTCTCTGGGCTACACCTTCACCAAGGATATGCTCAAGTGGAAATTCATCAACAACATTCACCTGTCGTTGTCGGTCAACAATATCTGTACTCTCACGGGTTACAAGGGCTTGACTCCAATGATCAACTCTGCAACCATCAGTGGAGACAATCTGGGTGTTGACGACAAGAACATCTATCCTCTGAGCCGTACTTATACTCTGTCGCTCTCAGTGAATTTCTAAATGTTTTCACATAGAATAGATAACAAGTTCTAATTAAGAATTACATTATTAATATATAAAGGATTACAGTTATGAAACAATATATTATAGGCTCGATGCTTCTTTCATCGATATTACTGGCTAGTTGCTCACTGGATGAGACTCCACGAAGCAAGTTTTCTGAGAAGGAGGCTTTCAGTACCTCTAAGCTGGTATATGTAAACTCAGTGGCTAACGTATATTCTTCCATCGGCAATGGATTGTATGGAAGTGATGGTGGTTCTGTGCATACCTTCCAGGAGTTCTCTTCTGATGCCAGTATGATTCCTGGTCGCCAGGGTGACTGGGTAGATGGTGGAGCCTGGCAGAACATTTTCCTTCACAACTTCGAGTCGTCTGTAAGCAAGTATAACGATGTGTGGAACAACCTGTATCGTGTCATCGGTCTTGCCAATTCTTCTATCGACCGACTCAACAAGTACCTGGGTGAGCATCCGGAGTATGCTGAATATGTATATGAATTGAGAGCCCTTCGTGCTGTCTATTATTACTATGTGATGGATCTCTTCGGACAGGTGCCATTGGTTGTTTCTTCTGAGGTGAGTGCTAACGAGGTGAATCAGTCCAACCGCTCTGATGTCTTCAAGTTTGTCACTTCTGAGTTGGCAGAATGTATTCCTCATCTTTCAGACAGTAAGAGCCAGAACGAGGGTGAATATTATGGCCGTATCACCAAGGCTGTGGCATATATGTGTATGGCTAAGTGTGCCATCAATGCACCGGTCTATACCATCGATGATACCACTCCAACCAGCTACAGTGCCTTTGTAGGAACAGACAAGAGCGGCAAGGCTACTGCCAGCGAGGAGCAGGGAAAGACGGTTTCGGAAATGGGCAAAAATATAACCATCACTTTGGATGGTGAAACTCGCAATGCGTGGGAAACAGCAGTCTATTGTGCCGACCAGATTGCCAGTTTGGGTTACCGCCTGCAGCCTAGCTATGCAGATAACTTCATCGTAGCCAACCAGAATTCCGTGGAGAATATCTGGACCCGCCCAAATGATTGCGTCAACTATAAGATAGATGATTACAACATCGTGCGCACCCTGCATTACAACCATGGTGGTGCCATCGGTTACCAGGGCTGGAATGGAGCCTGCTCTTCCAAGCAGCAGATGCTGGTATATGGCTATGGAACGGCTAATCCGGACCCTCGTCTGAAACTCAACTTCTATACCGACAAGGATTATATGGAAGAAACGGGCAAGGCTGTAGAGGATGGTGCCACAGGCAAGGATCTTGAGTATATGCCATTGGCTGTAAAGGTAGATTTCACTGCTACCGATGACCCTCATGCCATGAAGTGTTCCGGTGCCAGAATGAAGAAGTATGAGTTTGACAAGTCCACTACCCAGCAGTTTAGCTTCAACAACGACCTGGTAATCTGGCGTTATGCTGATGCCTTGCTCCTGAAGGCTGAGGCTGAGTATCGTATGGGTAATAAGGCTGAAGCTCTCACAATTGTCAATGAGGTTCGTGGCCGTGTTGCTGCTACACTTCGTACAGAACTTACGCTCAATGACATTCTGGATGAACGTATGCTGGAACTGGCTTGGGAGGGAGTACGCCGCCAAGACCAGATCAGATTCTGTACCTTTACAGAGCCTACTGCAGACCGCTTCAAGGGTGTGACCCACAATGCTTCTGCAGGTGATTACAATGATGATACGCAGGGCTATACCATGGTTTATCCTATCCCTTATGCCGTGCTCAACTTGAACAAGAAACTCCACCAGAATCCTGGTTATACCAAGTAGAATGGTAATTTTACTGAAGTTTCGTAAGCGAGCTTTTGGGTCTTCAGCCCGTACTTGAACCACATTCGAAACTTCAGTAATTTTATATTGAATATTGCAAACTAAAAAAGAAATAATATGAAAAAACTCTTTTTGCTCGCAAGCCTTCTGATGGCTTTTGGCATCTCAGCAGATGCAGGAGACATCACTTCTCCTAACGGACAAATCAAGGTGAACTTCACCTTGGATGGCACTGTGCCTACCTATAGTGTGACCTATCAGGGCAAGACCATCATCAAGCCTAGCCGTCTGGGTTACAAACTCGCCAAGGGCGGTAAGGATGGCAAGGACCTGCTTGCCGATTTTAGTGTTATCGATGAGAAAACTTCCACTTTCGACGAGACCTGGACTCCTGTTTGGGGAGAGAACAAGTCGATCCGCAACCATTATAATGATATGCTGGTAGAGTTGAAGCAGAATTCTACAGACAGTTATATGAACGTTCGCTTCCGTGTTTATGACGATGGAGTAGGATTGCGCTATGAGTTCCCTCAGAAAGGCAGTCTCAACTATTTTACCATCAAGGAAGAGCGTACAGAGTTTGCCATGACGGGCGATCATACCGCCTGGTGGATTCCTGGTGATTACGATACCCAGGAATATGAATACACCAAGACTCGTCTGTCTGGCATTCGTCCAGCCTTGCATGCTGCTGTCAGTGGCAATCTCTCACAGACCGTCTTTTCGGATACCGGTGTACAGACTTCACTCCAGTTGAAGACAGATGACGGTATCTACATCAACCTGCATGAGGCTGCCCTGGTAGATTATCCAGCCATGCATCTGAACCTGGATGACAAGACCATGACCTTTACCTCTTGGCTTACCCCTGATGCACAGGGTATGAAGGGATATGTGCAGACTCCGTTCAAGAGCCCTTGGCGTACGATGGTCATTACAAATGATGCTCGCAAGGTATTGTCTTCCAACCTGATTCTCAATCTCAATGAGCCTTGCAAGATTAAGGATACCTCCTGGATTCATCCTGTAAAGTATGTAGGTGTATGGTGGGAGATGATTTCCGGTAAGGGTGAGTGGGCTTATACCCATGATTATCCTACCGTGAAGTTGGATGGAACCGACTATGTACATGCCAAGCCATCGGGCAAGCATTCTGCCAACAATGCCAATGTACGCCGTTACATCGACTTTGCTGCAGCCCATGGTTTCGATGCAGTCCTGGTAGAAGGATGGAACATCGGTTGGGAAGACTGGAGTGGCTATATGAAGGAAAAGGTATTCGATTTCCTGACTCCATATCCTGATTTCGACATCAAGGCGCTCAATGAGTATGCGCATTCCAAGGGAGTGAAGCTCATCATGCATCATGAGACCTCTTCTTCTGTGATGAACTATGAGAAGTATATGGACAGAGCTTACCAGTTGATGAAGGATTATGGCTACGATGCTGTAAAGAGCGGTTATGTGGGCAACATCATCCCTCGTGGCGAGCATCACTACAGTCAGTTGGAAATCAACCACTATCAGCATGCCGTAACCCGTGCTGCCGATTATCACATCATGGTAAATGCCCATGAGGCTGTGCGTCCTACCGGTCTCTGCCGCACTTATCCTAACCTGATTGGCAACGAGAGTGCTCGCGGTACTGAATATCAGGCTTTCGGAGGAACCAAACCGGGACATACCGCCATCTTGCCTTTCACCCGTCTGCAGGGTGGTCCGATGGATTATACACCGGGTATCTTTGAAATGGATTGCGCCAATGGTTCTCATTGCAACTCTACCATCTGCGGTCAGTTGGCACTTTATGTAACGATGTACAGTCCATTGCAGATGGCTGCCGATTTCCCTGAGAATTACGAGAAGCACATGGATGCCTTCCAGTTTATCAAGGATGTGGCTGTAGATTGGGACAAGTCTATCTATCTGGAGGCTGAACCAATGGAGTATATCACCGCTGCCCGCAAGGCAAAGGGTTCTGATAACTGGTTTGTCGGTGGCGTTACGGGCATGAAGGCTCATCAGTCTACCGTAAAGCTCGATTTCCTCGAGAAGGGCAAGAAGTATGTGGCTACCATCTATCAGGATGCAAAGAATGCCAACTACAAGACCAATCCGCAGGCTTATGTCATCACCAAGAAGACTGTAACCAGCAAGTCTGTCTTGAAGTTGAACTCCGTTGCAGGTGGCGGATTCGCAATTAGCCTTCTTGCGCAATAAAATGCGGATTTGAGGTTGTTATGAGAGAAATTTTTCTTGAATTAATAATGATGCTCATGAAAAGAATGAATAAAATGTTGTTGGTTGCTGCTTTGGCGGCAACCACACTTTCTGTTCAGGCAGAACAGAAGAAGGGACCGGCTT
>ERZ791573.957-NODE-957-length-12922-cov-2.540919_pt1 | contig 12922 bp, 9 predicted proteins | sample MGYA00509971_ERZ791573 | MGnify/ENA primary metagenome ERZ791573 (study PRJEB30046, sample SAMN00791921) | human gut metagenome | study: EMG produced TPA metagenomics assembly of the A metagenome-wide association study of gut microbiota in type 2...
GTCGTGTCGGCGGCCCTCATGGCTTTTTCCCACGGCTCCAATGATGCCCAGAAATCCATGGGTATCATCACCCTGGCATTGGTATCGGGCGGCTTCATCACCAGCCTGGAAGTACCGGACCTGGTCAAATTCCTCTGCGCCCTGTCCATGGCCCTGGGGACCAGCGTCGGCGGTTGGAAAATCATCCGTACCGTCGGCGGCAAGATATTCAAGATGCATCCCGTCCACGGCTTTGCAGCCGACTTGAACTCAGCGGTCGTCATCTTCTCGGCCACCCTGCTGCACCTGCCCGTCTCGACGACACACGTCGTTTCCGGATCCATCATGGGTGTCGGTTCGGCACAACGCGTCAAAGCCGTCCACTGGAGCGTCGCCCGGCAGATGGTCACGGCCTGGGTCATGACCATTCCCTGCACGGCTGCCATGGGTGCCTTATCGTACGTCATATTGACAAAAGTGTTCTTTTAAAAACATAGTAAAAGGGCTTGTCGCTGGCGACAAGCCCTTTTAAGCTGTTAGCGTTTAGCAGTTAGGGGTTAGCGGATGGTTTTAAATTTATTTCCCTGTCAGGGTACTAAGAGAGTCATCCAAATTCCTAACGGGACGCCCATCGCTGCTGTCCGTTTTGGCAGCCGTCCTATGCCTTCCGTTGGTCGGCACTTGACGGGCCAAAAAGGCTTTGGGCGTCCCCTACGAGCCACTAGCCACGAGCCACTAACTGCTGACTGCTAACCACTAGCCCTTTACTTCACGATTTCAATCTGGTTTTTGAGTTCGTTTTCAAATTTGATGCGATGGGCTTTGGTGTAGAGGCCAGGCATGCCGCCGGTATGCACGAGGATGACCTGCCGGCCCAGTTTGATTTTCTTTTCTTTAATCATCGACAGGACGCCGGCAAACATCTTGCCCGTGTAGCACGGGTCGAGGAGGATGCCTTCGTGACGGGCCATGGTGTAAATGGCTTCGCGGACCCGCGGTTCCGGTTCGTTGTAGCCCTTGCCGATATAGCCCGTTTCGACGTGGAAGTCGCCATCGAAATCAAAGCCATATTCTTCCTTGGCCTGCTTAAAGTAGGCCTTTAATTTTTCCATGTCGAAGGGCATGACGGCAATGCCTACCAGCTTCAAATTCGACTGGATGACTTTCAAGCCGCAATACAAGCCGAGATACGTACCCATACTGCCGACGGCGACATAGACCGTCGCCCCGTCGATCTGCTGTTCCTTGGCCTGGGCGTCGAGTTCGCGGGCGCAGTCCATGTAGCCCAGCATACCCGTCGTATCGCTGCCGCCCATGGGGATGAAGTAAACTTGTTCACCCTTCTTTAATTCGGCGGCCATGACTTTCTTGACCGTTTCTTCGAGCTGAACGTCGTGGTCGCGGCCATCGTCATGCTTGAGGACGACGCGGGCGCCAAAAATGCCGTCGAGGAGTAAATTGCCGCTCAGTTCGCCATCGGTATCGCCGACAGCGACGATAATGCATTTCAGGCCGAATTTCGCGGCAACAGCCGCCGTCAGGCGGCCATGGTTGGTCTGCGGCGCTCCGACGGTCACAATGGTCGTCGCCTGAGAGTTGAGGGCTTCGATCATCAGGTACTCTAATTTACGCAGTTTATTGCCACCGCCGCCGAAAGGCGTCAGGTCATCGCGCTTGATATAGATTTCACGGAATAATTCCTGCGACAGGCCGGACAGGTATTGGAGCGGCGTCGGATTAGGGTCTAAAATAGAAAGTTTCGGTTTCATGGGGACAGTCCTCCTTTAGTTTTCTCCATCCTATCATATTTTCCAGAAGAAGAAAAGTAAACGACCTTTACCAGGCGGCGACACAGCCATCGGCCCGGGGTTCGGTCCCACCCATGAGCGTCCCCTGGTCATCGCACCAGATGATCTGTCCCCGGCCATAGGTCTGGATATCGTCTTTGACGACGACGTCATGGCCGCGGCGGCGCAGTTCTTCGACGACAGCGGTTGGAAAGGCCCGTTCCATTTCAATGGTCTTGCCGCCGACCCACTGCCAGCGCGGAGCATCCAGGGCTGCCTGAGGGTTGAGATGATAGTCGATGGTATTCAGGAGCACCTGGAACTGCCCCTGGGGCTGCATGAAAGCGCCCATGACGCCGAAGGGGCCGACAGGACGGCCGTCTTTTGTCAAAAAGCCGGGAATGATCGTATGATAGGACTTCTTCCGCGGCCCGACGCAGTTATCGCTGGCTGAGTCCATAGAGAAGTTATGACCCCTGTCGCTGAGAGAAATGCCGTATCCCGGAACGACGATGCCCGAACCGAAACCGCTGTAGTTGCTCTGGATGAAAGAAACCATATTGCCTTCGCCGTCGGCACTGCACAAGTAAACGGTACCGCCACAATTTACATCAACCGGCTGCGGCAGCAGGGCCTCGTGGCCGATAAGGGGCCGCCGCCGGTCGGCATAGGCTGGAGAGAGCCAATCGTCGACAGCCGTCTTCATGAAACGCGGGTCGGCAATATATTTCTTGCCATCGCAGAAAGCCAATTTCATAGCTTCGATCTGGCGGTGGAGCGATTCAACATCATCCCGTTTACCGAAAGTAAACCCACTGGCAATATCCAGGGCCATGAGGACGACCAGGCCATGACCGTTGGGCGGCATTTCCCAGACATCGTAGCCACGGTACGCCGTACGGATCGGGTCGGTCCACTGCGGCCGATACGCTGCTAAATCGGCCTTGCGGATGAGGCCGCCCGTTTCCCGGGACCAGGCATCAATGGCATCGGCCAGCTCACCGTCGTACAGGGCCCGGCAATGGCTGTCCCGCAGGATTTCCAGAGACTTGGCCAGTTCCGGCAATTTGAGGATATCACCGGCTTTGGGCGCCTGGCCATGAGGGAAAAAAGTATCGAATAAGTGCTGAAAGATTTTCTTCCCCCGATAAGGTGCAAAGGATGCCATACTGTCGGCCAGCATAGCTGCCAGGTTCGGCATGACCGCATAACCATCCCGGGCATAGGCAATGGCCGGTTCAAAGAGTTCTTCAAAGGCCAGTCGGCCAAAACGGCGATGGACTTCGGCCCACGCCGCCGGCGCCCCTGGGACCATGACCGGCTCCCAGCCCCGGAGCGGGACCTGGTCATAGCCCCGTTTCAGCAATTCATCCCGCGTCAGTCCTGCCGGGGCCCAGCCGCTGCCGTTGATGCCATAGAGTTTCCCCTTCGTCCATATCAGGGCGAAGGCGTCGCTGCCCAGGCCGTTGCTGGTCGGCTCCAGGACAGTCAGGCACATGGCCGCAGCCAGGGCGGCGTCGATGGCGTTGCCGCCTTTTTTCAGCATATCCAGCCCGGCCTGGGCAGCCAGGGTCTGAGACGTGCAGACCATGCCCCGGCGGCCATAGACCACTTCCCGGTGGGAGCCATAGGGATACACAGATGCATCAAAATTCATTCCAATCTCCCCTTTTCAAAAAATCACAAGTGAACCTTACTTAAAGAAGTTCGACGAAAATCAGAGAAATCCTTTGTTTACACCTTCACGAACGACTTTTTTACCGCTATAATAGTAATCATCAGTCACGTTAAGGACTTATCACAATTTACAAGTAAGGAGTAGAGCAAGTTGAAACGGTGTATGTTAATCGTCAACCCTACAGCAGGGCGTGAACGGGCAAAATATCACAAGGATAATTTAAGACAACAACTGGAAACGATGTTCGACGACGTCGAATTGCGGGAAACGCAGAAAGCCGGCGACGCGACGGAATGGGCCAAGGAAGCAGCCCTGACCGGCTTCGATTCGGTATTTTCCATGGGCGGCGACGGGACGCTGAATGAAACCATCAACGGCCTGGCACAGGCCAACAGTGCCATCCACTTCGGCTTCATCCCCCTGGGAACCATCAACGATCTGGCACGGGCCCTGAACATCCCCCTCCATCCGGAAGCTGCCATCGCCATGCTGCAGCACTGCAAGACGGTCAAAGTCGACATCGCCAAGGCCAACGACCGCTACTTCGTCAATACCATTGCCGCCGGCATCATGCCCGAAGCCGTCGGCCACGTATCCATCGAGCAGAAGACGCGCCTCGGCCCGCTGGCCTATTTCCTGACCGGTATCAAGGCCATGCAGGCACATAAGACGTCGCTGTTCAAGATCACGACGGCCCAGGGCTCGACAGTCCACCGCTCGCCCCTCATCGTCGCCATGCTGACCAATTCCGTCGGCAGTTTCCGCAACCTGGCGCCCCAGGCCCGCGTCGACGACGGAAAAATCTGGCTGGGCATCTTCAAGGACTTCAATTATCTGGACCTCATCAAGGTCATCCCGGAATTCTTGGCCGGCCAGCCGCTGACGTCGGAACTGATGACCTTGAAGACCATGGACCGCGTCCGCATCGAACTGCTGGACGACAGCCATCTCTCGACCAACATGGACGGCGACGAAGGGCCGGATTTCCCCCTGGACATCGAAGTCCTGCCATCATTCTTATCTGTTTACGTACCTGCGTAAACGATAGACAAGGAGCGTTTACATGTTCATTAAAGGAAATTTTCTCTACACGCCGTCACGCCATGAACTGACAATCCATGAAAATCAATATGCCCATATCGAAAACGGCGTCGTAACGGGCTTCATGACGGACCTGCCGGAAACGACAGGCCCGGAAACAGTCGTCGATTACAGCCAGGATATCATCATTCCGGCCTTCGTCGACCTGCATATCCACGCCCCGCAGTACATAAACCGCGGCCTCGGCTTTGACGAAGAACTCCTGCCCTGGCTGGAACATTACACCTTTCCGGCCGAAGGGAAATTCGCCGATCCCGTCTTTGCCCGCCGCGTCTATACGGCCTTCCTGAAACGCCTCCAGGCCGAAGGGACCCTATGTTTTTCCGCCTTTGCGACGATTCATAAAGAATCGACGTGGCAGCTCATGGAATTGGCCGAAGCCATGGGTTTCAAAGCCTATATCGGCAAAGTAAACATGGACCGCAGCGCCCCGGACTACCTCCTGGAAGATACGGACCGCTCCCTGGCCGATACGGAAGAGCTGGCCGTCCGCTGCCGCGAAGCATTGCACAAGGTCCGCTTCATCGCGACGCCGCGCTTCGTCCCGTCGACGACAGAAAAACTGATGACCGGCCTGGGCCGCCTCTGTGAAACCTACGACTTGCCCGTCCAATCCCATCTGTCGGAAAACCGGAATGAAGTCGCCTGGGTCAAAGAGCTCCATCCCGACTTGCCGTCTTATACGGCCGTCTATGACGCCTTTGGCCTCTTGCGGCCCGAAAAGACCATCATGGCCCATGCCATCTATTTATCAGACGAAGAAAAACGTTTACTTCGCGATAAAGGCATTTACTTAGCACACTGCGCCCAGTCCAATGCCAACCTGACCAGCGGCATCATGCCCTTGCGGCGCAACCTGGAAAACGGCCTGACCTGCACGATTGCCAGCGACGTCGCTGCCGGCCATACACCGGCCATGAACAAGCAGATTGCCTTGACCATTGAAATATCGAAACTCTATTCCCTGCAGCACGATAGAGAAAAAGCCCTCACCATCGGTGAAGGCTTGTATTTGGCCACCAAAGGACCGGGCCGCTTCTACGGCCAGACAGGCAGCTTTGAAAAAGGCTACGCCTTTGACGCCCTGGTCATCCACATGGACGACATCGAAGGCCTGGAACGGACGCCTTTTGAAAAACTCCAGCAGTTCATCTACGACGGCGACGACCGCAACATCATCGCCCGCTATGTAGACGGAAAGTTAGTAGCTCATGATTAGTGATTAGTGGCTAGTGGTTCGTGGCTCGTGGTTAGCCTTTTGTAGGGGCCGTCCCAAAGGGCGGCCCGCTGGGAATTTGGATAATTCCCCTAGCACCCTGACAGGGAAATCGTACATATCCTTGGGCGGGCGCCCCACGTGGCGCCCCCACAAAAAAAAGACTTGCCGCAAAGCGACAAGTCTTTTTTTATTATTCAGCCGTATACGGCAAGAGTGCGATTGCACGTGCGCGTTTGATGGCAACAGTCAGTTTACGCTGATGTTTAGCGCAAACGCCGGAAATGCGGCGCGGCAAGATTTTACCGCGTTCTGTTGTGAAACGGCGAAGTTTTGCAACGTCTTTGTAATCGATCTGTTCAGCATGATCTACGCAGAAGCTGCATACTTTTCTTCTCGGTTTTCTCGAGCGATCTCTTCTCATGTATAGTTTCCTCCTTCAAGAATTAGAAGGGGTGTGTCTGACCTTTTAGAATGGGATTTCTTCGTCTGTGCTGGAACCCATGCTGTCAAAGCCGGTTCCCGGTGCAGCCGGTTTGGGCTGCGGTGCACTAGCATGCGGTGCCGGAGCAGCCTGCTGGTGTTCTGATCCCATTGTCTGGGCAACGAAGTCGCATACAACTTCCGTGCGATAGCGTTTCTGGCCATCCTGCGTTTCGTAAGAACGAACGGAGATACGGGCCTGGACGAATACACGGCTGCCTTTGGACAAGTTATTGCCACAGTTTTCTGCCAAATTACCCCAAGCAACACAAGGAATAAAATCAGTTAATTCCCGCGGTTCTGAACTGCCGGCCGGAATATACGACCGCGTGCAGGCAACGGTAAACATAGCGACTGCCCGGCCGGTCTTCGTAAAACGGATTTCCGGGTCACGAGCTAAATTCCCTAATAACTGGACTGAGTTCATACCTTTGCGCCTCCGGTTATTCGTCGATCTTGACGATCAAGTGTTTCAGAATAGTATCGTGGATCTTGATGACACGGTCGATTTCTTTGATGACGTCAGGTTCGCCTTCAAAGTTGATCAAAACGTAGTAGCCATCAGCCTGTTTTTTAACAGGGTATGCGAGATGACGTTTACCCCAGCGATCTACTTTTTCGATAGTGCAGCCGTTCTTGGTGAGAAGGTTGGATACCAATTCAACGATCGGATCTACTTCTGCTTCTTCGAGCGGTTTTGCAATAAACATGACTTCGTACTTGTTCACGAAATCACCTCCTCTTTTGGACATATGACCCTTCCCGCAGAAGGGTTAGGAGCTTGACACAGTTCAAGCTTGTTAATTATATCATAGGTGATGGGGAAATGCAAGAAAAAGCTGCCATTCGGCAGCTTTTTTTGTAAGTGGCTCGCAGCCAGTGGCTGTAAGGGTCGCCACGTGCAAGCCCCTACGACTAAAACTAACACGGGAGCCACGAACAACGAACCACTAATTTTATTTAAAGTATTCTACGCCCGATTTGAAGATCGGCTGGAGTTTGTTGCCAGCGATGTTCTGGAAGACGTCTTCGGCGCTGAAGCGTTCGGTGTGCGCCATCTTGCCCAGGACACGGCCATCGGGGCTGGTAATGCCTTCGACTGCCAGGACCGACTGGTTCGGGTTGTATTCGCTGTCATAAGTCGCTTTGCCGGAAAGGTCGACGTACTGTGTGGCAATCTGGCCTTTGGCAGCCAGTTCGCGAATCTGTTCCGGTGTGGCGACAAAACGGCCTTCGCCATGGGAGATGGCGACGGTGTGGACGTCACCGGCTTTGCAGCTGCTGAACCACGGGCTCATGACGGAAACGACCTTGGTTTCGACCATGCGCGACAGATGGCGGCCAATGGTATTGTACGTCAGCGTCGGGCTGTCAGCTTTCAACGGCTGGACATGGCCGTAAGGCAGAAGACCGAGTTTAATCAGGGCCTGGAAGCCGTTGCAGATGCCGAGAGCCAGGCCATCGCGCTGATAGAGCAGGTTTTCCAGGGCTTCCGACAGGACCGGATTGCGGAACAAGGTGGCAATGAACTTGCCTGAACCTTCCGGTTCGTCACCGGCACTGAAGCCGCCAGGGAACATGATGATCTGGGCTTTGGCAATACGTTTGGCCATTTCATCGATAGATTCTGCCAGATCCTGCGGCGTGTTGTTGCGCAGTACCATGACATCCGTCGTAGCGCCCGCCCGTTCAAAGGCAGCGGCCGAGTCATATTCGCAGTTCGTGCCCGGGCAGACGGGAATGAAGACCCGCGGCGTACCAAAGGCTTCGCTGCGGCGCGGACCATACGTCGTGAACAGCGGCAGTTCAGCATCACCTGTACCGCTTTCGCTCTTGATGGGGAAGACGTGGCTCAGCGGTTTTTCCCAGGCATCCTGGAGGTCTTTCAGGGAAATCGTCACGCCATCGACGGTCACATCGGCAGCAGCCGTCGTCTTACCGACGAGGGAAACGTGAGCCCGTTTGACCCATTCAGCAGCCGTAGCAGCGTCGGTTTCGACGAGGAGCGAGCCATAGCGGAGGTTGAACAGTTCCTGCGTAGCAAAGGATGCATCAACGGCGAAGCCAATGCCATTGCCAAAGGCCATCTGGGCGACGGCAGCGGCGATACCGCCCTGACCGACGGCATGCATGGCTTTGATTTTACCATCGAGGACAGCCTGATGGAGGAAATCGCAGTGAGCTTTGAAAGTATCGAAGTCCGGCATTTCTTCAGCGTCGCGGGGCAGGTCGAAGAGGAGGACTGCGTCGTCAGCGGCTTTGAATTCCGGCGAGATGATATGGTTCGTGTGTTCCGGTGCAATGGCAAAGGAAACGAGCGTCGGCGGAACGGTGAGGTTTTCAAAGGTACCGCTCATGCTGTCTTTCCCGCCGATAGCGGCCACTTCCATGACCTGCTGGGCTACGAAAGCACCGAGGAGGGCGCTGATCGGCTGGCCCCAGGCCTTTTCATTGGTTCCCAGGCTCTGGAAGAATTCCTGCATGGTCAGATAGACTTTCTTACGGTCGCCGCCGAGGGCTACCAGTTTGGCAATGGACTGGATGACGGCGTAGAGGGCACCGTGGAAGGGGCTCCAGATAGCCAGGTCCGGATCATAGCCGTGGGTAAAGATGCTGGCCGTCGTCGTATTGCCGTGTTCGACCGGAATCTTGGCAACCATGCCTTCGACCGGCGTCTTCTGGTATTTGCCGCCAAAGGGCATGAGGACCGTGCGGGCGCCGATGGTGCTGTCGAAGCGTTCGGCCAGGCCCTGTTCAGAGGCGATATTCAGGGTACCCATGGTATCGAGCCAGGTCTTGGCGACGTCTTTGACTTCCGGAGCCTCGAAGAAATCTTTGTCTTCCGGAGCGACGACGACGGCTTTACGATGCTGGGTGACGCCGTTGGTATCGAGGAAAGCGCGGGTAATATTGACGACGTTCTGGTCGCGCCAGTGCATGACCAGGCGTTTTGTATCCGTAGCGACAGCGACGATCGTCGCTTCCAGGTTTTCTTCGGCGGCATATTTCATGAATTCATCGACGTGTTCCGGAGCGACGACGACAGCCATACGTTCCTGCGATTCGGAAATAGCCAGTTCCGTACCGTCCAGGCCTTCGTATTTCTTCGGGACTTTGTCGAGGTTGATGTCCAGACCGTCTGTCAATTCGCCGATAGCGACGGAGACACCGCCGGCACCGAAGTCGTTGCAGCGTTTGATGAGTACCGTGACTTCATGGCGGCGGAAGAGGCGCTGAATCTTGCGTTCCGTCAGGGCATTGCCCTTCTGGACTTCGGCGCCGCACGTTTCCAGGGATTCGACGGTATGTTTCTTGGACGAGCCCGTAGCACCGCCGCAGCCGTCGCGGCCGGTCTTGCCGCCGAGGAGAATGATGATGTCGCCAGGGAGCGGTTCTTCGCGGACGACGTTATTGCGCGGAGCTGCGCCGAGGACAGCACCGATTTCCATACGCTTGGCAATGAAGCCGGGGTTGTAATATTCTTTGACTTCGCCCGTAGCCAGGCCAATCTGGTTGCCATAAGAGCTGTAGCCCTTGGCAGCGCCTGTCGTCAGCTTACGCTGGGGCAGTTTGCCGACGAGCGTATCCTTGACCGACTGGCGCGGGTCGCCGGCACCGGTGACGCGCATGGCCTGATAGACATAGCTGCGGCCGGACAGCGGGTCACGGATGGCACCGCCGATGCAGGTAGCTGCACCGCCGAAGGGCTCGATCTCGGTGGGGTGGTTGTGGGTCTCGTTCTTGAAGAGGAAGAGCCAATCCTGCTGCTCGCCGTCCACATCGCACTTGATTTTGACGGTGCAGGCATTGATCTCTTCGCTCTCGTCCAGGTTCTGCAGGATGCCGCGCTGTTTCAGGGCCTTGGCGCCGATGGTGGCCAGGTCCATCAGGGTGCGGTTCTTTTTATCGCGGCCGGTCTCGGCACGCAGGGCCATGTAACGGTCAAATGCAGCCTGCACAACTTCGTCGTCAATCTTGACATCGTTCAGGATGGTGCCGAAGGTGGTGTGACGGCAGTGGTCAGACCAGTAGGTATCGATCAGGCGGATTTCGGTAATGGTCGGGTCGCGCTGTTCAGATTTGAAGTAGTTCTGGCAGAACACAATGTCGGCGTGGTCCATGGCCAGGCCCTTTTCATTGCGGAAATTCTCCAACGCAGCGTCATCCAAAGCGCAGAAGCCGTTCAGGGTTTCCACAGCGGTGGGCACGGCAAATTCCATTTTCAGGGTATCGCGGGTGTCCAGGCTGGCCTCGCGGGCTTCCACCGGGTTGATGACGTACTTCTTGATGGCTTCCAGATCCTCTGCGCTCAGCTCGCCGTCCAGCAGGTAGATGCGGGCACTGCGCACAGACGGACGCTCGCCCTGGCTCAGCAGCTGGATACACTCGGAAGCAGAATCTGCACGCTGGTCAAACTGGCCGGGCAGATACTCCACAGCAAACACCGTCTTGGCGGTAGGCAGCTCGGTATAGGTCACATCGACTGGCGGTTCGCTGAACACGGTGGGGATGGCTTTCTCAAACAGGTCGCGGTCAATGCCTTCCACATCATAGCGGTTCAACAGGCGCAGAGCTTTCAGGCCCTTAATGCCAACCAGCTCAACCAGTTCATGCTTCAGGCCCTGGGCTTCGCCGTCAAAGCCGGGCTTTTTCTCTACATAAATGCGGTAAACCATTCTTGTTTAACCCTCCTGTGCTTTCATTGCCGCAAGGGCACGGGCACCAATATCACTGCGGCGGTGCAGTTTGTCAAAATGGATGCAGTCAGCAGCGGCGTAAGCCTTTTTCAGGGCTTCGGGCAGGGTGGCGGCGGTTGCCGTTACACCCAGCACGCGGCCGCCGTTGGTAACCAGCTTGCCATCCTTGATGGCGGTACCGGCATGGTACACGGTCACATCGGCAGCACCGGGCACCTGGCCATTCTCCAGGCCGGTGATCTCCTTGCCCTTTTCATAGGCAACGGGGTATCCGCCGGAAGCCAGCACCACACAGGCGGCAGCGCCATCGCTGAACTTGACCTCGGTCTTGTCCAGTGTGCCGTTGGTGCAGGCCTGCATCACGGTCAGCAGGTCACTTTCCAGCAGGGGCAGTACTACCTGGGTTTCGGGGTCGCCAAAGCGGCAGTTGTATTCAATCACCTTGGGGCCGTCCGGGGTTAGCATCAGGCCAAAGTACAGGCAGCCCTTAAAGGGGCAACCCTCTGCCTGCATGGCGGCAACCGTAGGCAGGAAAATCTTCTCCATGCACTCGGCGGCAATGGCGGGGGTGTAGCAGGGGTTGGGGGCAACGGTGCCCATGCCGCCGGTGTTCAGGCCCTCGTCATGGTCCAAAGCGCGCTTGTGGTCCATGCTGGAAACCATCGGCTTGACGGTTTTGCCATCACAGAAGGACAGCACGCTGACTTCCGGCCCGGTCAAAAATTCTTCCACCACAACATGGTTGCCGGAAGCGCCGAACTTTTTGTCCAGCATGATTTCCTTTACGCCATCGGCGGCTTCCTGCTCATTCTGGCAGATCAGCACGCCTTTGCCCAGCGCCAGGCCATCCGCCTTGATAACAACCGGGTACTTGCCCTTGCTGCGGATGTAATCCATCACCTTGGCGGGGTCGTCAAAGGTTTCATAGCCGGCGGTGGGAATGCCGTATTTTTTCATCAGGTCCTTGCTGAACACCTTGCTGGCTTCAATGCGGGCGGCAGCGGCATCCGGGCCAAAAGCAGGGATGCCCACCTTGGCCAAAGCATCCACCATGCCAAGGGCAAGGGGATCGTCCTGTGCAACAACAACATAATCAAAGGCTTCTGCCTTGGCAAAGGCGACCATGGCGTCTACATCCGTTGCAGAGATGTTTTTGCAGGTGGCATCGTAACCAATGCCGCCGTTGCCAGGGGCACACCAGATATCGCCGCAGTCGGGGCTTTTTTTCAGCGCGCGGATAATGGCGTGTTCACGCCCGCCGCCGCCAACAACCAGAATTTTCATGGCAAACTCCTTAGCTTGAAATGAAAAAAGAATAATGAATAAAGAATAATGAAGGTGGACCGCGTTGCTGCGCACCGCTTAAAAAATATTAGAACTCTAATATCCAAAACCGTGCCGCTTGCGGCACACCTTCATTCTTAATTATTCTTTATTATTTATTATTTAGCAAAAACTTCGTTTTTGCTTAGTGGTGGAACAGCCGGATACCACAGAACGCCATGGCAATGCCGTACTTGTTGCAGGTGGCAATAACCTGATCATCGCGGATGGAGCCGCCCGGCTGCACAATGGCGGTCACACCGCTGCGGCGGGCGCGCTCAATGTTGTCCCCAAAGGGGAAGAATGCATCACTGCCCAGGGCAACATTCGTTACCTTGCTCAGCCAGGCTTTCTTTTCCTCGGCAGTCAACGGGGCAGGCTGCACAGTAAAGGTTTCGGCCCAAACGTCATCCCCAATCACATCCTCCGGGGTATCGCCGATGTAAACATCAATCGCGTTATCGCGGTTGGGCTTGGAGATATCCTCGCGGAACGGCAGATCCAGAACCTTGGGCATATGGCGCAGCTGCCAGTTGTCGGCCTTCTGGCCTGCCAGACGGGTGCAGTGGATGCGGCTCTGCTGGCCGGCGCCCACGCCGATGGTCTGGCCGTGGCTACCGGGCAGTGCCATTGGCATGACAACCCGAACACCAGTGAT
>ERZ791573.972-NODE-972-length-12705-cov-2.712174_pt1 | contig 12705 bp, 8 predicted proteins | sample MGYA00509971_ERZ791573 | MGnify/ENA primary metagenome ERZ791573 (study PRJEB30046, sample SAMN00791921) | human gut metagenome | study: EMG produced TPA metagenomics assembly of the A metagenome-wide association study of gut microbiota in type 2...
GAATAAGGAAAACACCATACAACTGTGCCTGACGGCACACACGAAATGAACTTCATTCGTCGGCTCCGCCGCCACCTTCCTCTACGAGGCAAGGTCAAACACCCTTAAACGAGCCTTCGGCTGATGGAAAACCATAAAACCTCGCTATCGCACGAAGAACCTTTTTATAAAAACCAATGAATACTGCACCCCTTTCTCTGGCAACAGTTAAAAGATAGGCCAGACGCCTTCCCCGCTGGGGCAGGTCAAAACCTTCCGCTACGATGCGAGCGGCTATTATCACTGGTTATTTAAATGCCCCCACCGAAAAAAGCTGTGAAATCGTTTTGGATTTCACAGCTTTCCTTTTCCTATTTCTATTCTTATTCCTTCACTGCAATGGAGAAGTAGTTCTTCTTGCCTTTTTTGATGATGATGAACTTGCCATTGGTGTTCGGGTGAGCGGAGATTTCTGCTTCGGTGTCTTTGACCTGTTCGCCATTGACGCGGATGGCGCCGTTGGTGACGTCTTCTCTGGCCTGGCGTTTGGATTTTTCTACGCCGGCTTCGACGAGGGCTTCGACGATGTTGATCGGAGCTTTTGCGACTTCGCCGCCTTTTGTATTTCTGAAGGCGCCTTCGATTTCATCGCCGGTGAGTTCCTGGATGTTGCCGGAGAAGAGGGCCTGGGTGACTTTTTCTGCCTGAGCGAGGCCTTCGTCGCCGTGAACGAAGCGGGTGACTTCTTCAGCGAGTTTTCTCTGCGCATTTCTGTGTTCCGGATGTTCAGCGACTTCTTTTTCTTTCCTCCACAAGACGTTCAATCTCCACCTTCGGCAGGAACGTGAACACCTTCAGCAGGTTTTCCATCTCGCTGTCGGGACGGTTGAACCAGAACTGGTAGAATTCGTACGGGCTTGTCTTCTTCGGATCGAGCCATACGGCGCCGCCTGCTGTCTTACCGAATTTCGTGCCGTCAGCCTTGAGCATCAGCGGGATGGTGAGGCCGTAAGCATCGGAGACGCCTTCGGTCTTTCGGAGGAGTTCTACGCCGTTTGTGATGTTGCCCCACTGGTCAGCGCCGCCGATCTGCAGCTGTACATCGTAATTGTCATAGAGCATCTTGAAGTCGATGGACTGGAGGATCTGGTAAGAGAATTCCGTGAAGGAAATGCCCGTATCCAGTCTGGATGCGACGATATCCTTGGCCAGCATCGTGTTGATATTGAAAAGCTTGCCGTAATCGCGGAGGAAGTCCAGAAGGGAAATCTTGGACAGCCAGTCATAGTTGTTGACCATGCGGAAACCGTCTTCGCCGAAGAGATTCTTCATCTGTTCTTTCAGGCATTCTGCATTATGCTGGACCTGTTCCATAGACTGGAGCACACGCTCGGATTTTCTGCCAGAAGGATCACCAATCGATCCCGTGCCGCCGCCGATCAGGATGACCGGATGATGACCAGCGAGCTGGAAACGCTTCATAATCATGAAAGGAATCAGATGACCGATGTGCATGCTGTCACCGGTTGGATCGATGCCGCAATAGAGGGAAATCGACTTCTCCCCTACGAGCTTGTACAAGCCCTCTTCATCCGTCTGCTGGTTGACAGCGCCGCGCCACTTCAGTTCATCAATAATATTCATGTAGGTTCACCTCTCAAAAATGTATTGGTTCAGGGACTTCCTGAAAGTTATATTAAACAATATAACACAATTGGAAACCATGTTACACCCAGAACATAGTTTCCCTCGCCTGACATGCCGTACAAATGGGATTCTTTAGCTCTTTCCAATTTCCCTTGCCCGCTATATAATTACATTAAAATAGGGAGAGTATGGGAATTTCATCACAAATTGACAGATATGAGGTGCACTATGTCAGCCGATCATACAATAACAACCAAAAACCGGACAGAGGAAATCGCGGAAACCACGCAAAAGCTCCTTCACGACTACTTCGAAAGAAGCGGCTCCGCCTCCCTCATCAACAGGCTCGCACCGGACGTACTCTGGTTCAGCGAAGAAGAAAGCGGCGGAAAAGAGGAAGCCGCCCGCTACCTGACCGCCTGGAAGGAAGGCTTCTTCAATTCCTACGTCGAATCAGAATCCTACGAAGCCAAGAACCTCGGAGAAGGCTACTCCCTCTGCATTGCAAACCTCGCCCTCCTTGTGCATCCCGGGAAGACATTCACCCTGCACCAGACAAGGAAACTCACCTTCATCTTCCGGCGCCTCAGAGACAAGAACACCGACGAAAGCACATGGGAAATCATCCACCTCGCCGTTGCTACACTTGCCCCCAAGACAGCACCGGGCAAGCTCCCTGAAATTTCATGCAGCCTCGACAACCTGCGCTACCTGAACCGCTTCACGACAGGCGACCTTTCCTTGGACGAAACAAGAAGCCTCTATGCCCTCCTTCAGGAAAAAGTCTTCCGCCACTTCACGCAGGAAAAGAAAGACATGCTGACCGCCCTCTCCCTCTTCGACGTATTCACATTGAGCCAGGCCAAATACATGTATCCCTCCGGCGACACCACCGCCATGATGCGCGAAGAAGAAGAATCAGGACTCTTCCTCTACCTCGTTAAAGGCACCACAGGAAGCTACCGCTTCTTCCCCGTCATGCGCCAGTTCCTCGCCGCAGAATTCTCCGCCTGCGACCCCAAGTGGCAGTCCCGCTGCTACCTCAAGGCCGCCCGCTGGCACTATGCCGCAGGAAACTACCTCGAAGCCATGCAGGCCGCTGACAAAGGCGACGACTACGATATGGCCCTCAACATCCTCGCCGGAGGCTCCGACTCCATCCTCTTCTCCGGCCGCCGCACCTACAGAAGATCCCTCGTCAAACGCTGCCCGAGAAACGTCGTGAAACGCCACATCCACACCATCTGCCTCATGGTCTACGACCTCTACTACTCCGGAATGAAAGACGAATTCCGCACCAGTACGCAAGACTCCGTGAAATCGACGCCGGCGTATCCGAAAGAGCCGCCGTCCATTTCCTCGGCACCATGACGAATTTCAACAACCTCGATCCTATGATCACAGGCGCTAAAGAAGCACTCGACACCATCCGGCGCTACAACCTGTGGAACGAATTCAAGACACCGCACCTCGGCTTCTGCTGCCCGACGCTCCTCCTTCTTTACCATTCCACACCGGGCCAGCTCCTCACCGAAGTAGAGAAACTCGCCGAACTCCAGTCCACCCTCGAAAGAATCGGACGCCACGAATACGGCAGCGCATGGAGCCACCTCTTCCACGCTGAATACTACCTCCTCACAGGAGACTGGGAAAAAGGCCTCGGAGAACTCTCCGCCCTCGAAGCAAGCCCGGGATACGCGAACCCATCCGTCAAGATCCGATCCGCCTACCTCAGAGGCTGGCTCGCCTTCGTAACAGGAAGAGCCTCCTCCATCAGGGAAATCGAGACAGAAATGCACGGCTACCTCGCATCCACCGCCGAATACCAGACACTCATAGCAAGCCTCAGCGAATGCGGCTTCCACCTCATGTTCGGCACCGATTCCAACATCAAGAAAGAATACAAAAGAATCCTCGATCCCCAGCGCTTCTACTTCCCGTCCCACACCTACATAGAAATCATGAAAGACAGGATCCTCCTCCGTGACGGAAAAGACACCGACCTCCTCGCAGAAGCCGAAACCCACGAAACTCATGCCCGTCAGAGGAAATCCGTCATCGGCATGATCTTCGCCCTCCTGAACCAGGCAGCCGCCTACAAGAGACTCGGCGAAGAAGAAAACAGCCTCCAGGCACTCGAAGAAGCCCTGACCCTCGCCGGCCCCGACCACCTCATCCTCCCCTTCATCCTCTTCTCCGATGAACTCAAGGACCTCTGGAAAAAAGTCAGAGCCCCGAGACACAGCGCCTCCATCGTAGAAACCATGTCCCAATACACCCGCCCTACCAGCCCCGAGATCCCCTCCCTCGAAGAAATGAGAAGAGACCAGATCAAGAAACTGACCGGGAGAGAAATGGAAATCATCCACCTCGCAGTACAGGGACTCAAAAATAAAGAAATCGCCGAAGAACAAAAAGTGGCAGAAATAACCATCAAAAAAGCCATGTCCACCATCTACAGGAAACTAAACATCTCCGGCCGCCCCGAACTCCTCACCATCTTCGGGGAAGAAAAACACGAGGAAGAATAAAAAAATACAGGAACGCTGAACCCCCATCCGCAATGCGGATGGGGGTTTTGTGGTGGGAGTTTTAAAACCACACAACCGAGCGCTGCGGCAGCAGCGCCGTAAAAGTGCCATGGTACGCCTTATCATCTAAAGGCTCTTATATAGAGACCATACAACCGCCAAGTATGGCGAATTGGAACACCACACAACCGAGCTACGCTCGTGGAACCTTTTATAAAAACCAATGAATACTGCACCCCTTTCGTCAGCAACAGTTAAATGATGGGCTGACCGCTCTTTCCCCGCTGGGGCAGGTCAACACCTTCCGTATCGGCATGTACCGCTATTATCAACTGCGATGTACTGAGTCCTTACTTTTTTCGAGCGCAGCGAGGTTTAAGGGTGTTAACCTTGCTCCGAAGGAGAAGGTGGGAAATTTTTGCTTTTTAAAAATTTCTCGAATGAGATGTAGTTATCGAGCGAAGCGAGGTTGTTCGGTTTCCTCTCCGCTCCGGCAGCACCACTAAAAGACAAAGGTACGCTTTCCTATCAATAAGCTCTTATATAGAAACCATACAACCGCCAAGTATGGTGATTGGGAAAATATGCCAACCAGCCTATGGCTGTAGGAAAGTTCAAAACGACCTTACTTATAAAAACCTAAAGGTATAATCAACCCTATCCACCAGCAACAGTTTAAAGATGAGCTGGTCCCCCTTCCCCGTCAGGGAAGGCGAGTGTTGGCGGTGCTCGCGTTTCAGGGTCCTCCCCCACGCAAAAACACCGCTGCTCCAAGTTTCTGCTTAGAACAGCGGTGTTTTTCATTCATTATTCTACGTTCTTTTCTCCTCCAGCTTGTATGCTGGTGTTGTCGGTGATGTTCCATCTTCCGGCTACTCTGACTCTGGCGTCGGCGTCGCCTCCGTTGTTGTAGCGGATGCGGCTGTCGCCTCCTATTTCAAGGATGGGCTTTTCTTTGGAGGGTTGTCTCTTGGGTGGTTTCCATCCCAGGGCTTCGAGTTCTCTGGCGTAGTCTTTCCTGAGTTTCATGAGGCTCGGGTTGTCTTCGGGGACTGTCTTGCCGCCTTCCAGGATATCCTTGATGACGCCGGCGAGTTCGTATCTGGTGAGCTGGCGGTCGAAGAAGGCTGTGGTGTAGTCAGTGGCTTTGCCCTGTTCGCACATGGTGTAGACGGTCTTGTAGGCGTAGTTTCCTTTGCTGACTGTGTCGAAGGAATTCGGCGCATAGACGTTGTAGGCGAAGGCCTCGATGGCGCAGGCGGTGAAGAGGGATGCGAGAAGAAGGATCTTCTTCATGTCATTCACAGACTTTCTGCTCGATCAGGCGGTAGAGGCTGTCTCTGCCGTCTCCGTTCAGGGAGGAGTAGGAAATAGCCGGGTAATCAGCCGGGAAGAGTTTGTTCAGCTTTTTGAGGTTTTCTCTGGCTTCGTTTCTCTTGAGCTTGTCTTCCTTGGTGCCGATGACGACTAAGGACGGCGCGATTTCTCTGAGCCATTCGTAGGCTTTCATGTCGATCGGAAGTCCTGGATGGCGCAGGTCGATCAGGAGGCCTACCATGACGAGGCTCGGGGAGCTCTTGATGTAGTCGTCGATGAAGGTGGACCATGTGTCCTTGTTTTCCTGGCTTGTCTTTGCAAAGCCGTAGCCCGGCAGGTCGACGAGGTACCATTCCTGTCGCTGTTCCTGTTCGTCCACGGTTCTTCTGGACTGGATGGCGTAGTAGTTGATGGTTCTTGTCTTGCCCGGTTCGCGGCTGACGTAGGCGAGCTTTCTCTGCCCGCAGAGGTTGTTGATGAGGGAGGATTTCCCTACGTTCGAACGCCCGATGAAGGCGATTTCTTTCCGCCCGTCGTTCACGTACTGCTTACGGTTGACGGCAGAGCTGAAATATACTGACGAGAAAATATGAAATTTTTCTATTTCCTTGATTTCCGCCACTTCATGCCTCCTTTATTTCACCAATGCGTGTTCGAGGACTTCCTGCACGTTCTTGACATAGACGAATTGCAGCTTGTCCTGTACGGACTTCGGCAGTTCTTCGAGATCTCTCTTGTTCTTTTCCGGCAGCAGGATCTGCTTGATGCCGAATTCGTTGGCAGCCAGGACTTTCTCCTTGACGCCGCCGATCGGGAGGACTTCGCCGGTGAGGGTGATTTCCCCGGTCATAGCAGTATCGCCTCTGACTCTTCTGCCTGTATAGGCAGATGCCATGGCGGTTGCCATCGTGATGCCTGCGGACGGGCCGTCTTTCGGTACGGCGCCTTCTGGCAGGTGGATGTGGGTGTCGAGGGTTTCATAGAAATCATCCTTGAGTCCCAGGTCCTTGGCCTTGCTTCTAATGTAGGTGTACGCGGTTTCAGCGGATTCCTTCATGACATCGCCCATCTGGCCTGTCAGGATCAGGTGGCCCTTGCCCTTGATGGTGACGGCTTCGGTGTCGAGGACTTCGCCGCCTGCGATCGTCCATGCGAGGCCATTGACGCGGCCTACGGCATCCGGATGTTCTTCAGCGAGCGGGAGGAATTTCACTGGTCCCAGGTACTTGTCGAGTGTCTTGACGGAAAGCGGCGGCAGCTTGTCGTCCTGGAGGACGATCTTCTTGCCTACCTTGCGGCAGAGGGCGCCGATGGTTCTTTCAAGGTTACGGACGCCTGCTTCTCTGGTGTATCCTGTGATGACTTTCTTCAGGAGCGCCGGAGTGAAGCGGATGTCTCCGTCCTTCAGGCCGTTTCTCTCTTTCTGTCTCGGCACGAGGTATTTCTTCGCGATTTCCAGCTTCTCTTCTTCCGTGTAGCCAGTGAGTTCGATCAGTTCCATACGATCGAGCAGGGCAGCCGGGATGGTGGAGACGCTGTTGGCCGTCGCGAGGAAGAAAACCTTCGAGAAATCGAAGGGAATGTCGATGTAGTTATCGTGGAAAGCTTTGTTCTGTTCCGGATCGAGTGCTTCAAGCAGTGCAGAAGCAGGATCACCGCGGAAATCAGAGCCGACCTTGTCGATTTCGTCCAGCAGCATCAGCGGGTTGTTGACGCCGACTTCGCTGATGGCTTCAATGAAGCGGCCTGGCATAGCACCGATGTAGGTGCGGCGGTGGCCGCGGATTTCAGCTTCATCATGGATGCCGCCTAAGGAAATACGGCAATACTTCCTGTTCATGGCTCTGGCGATGGACTGTGCGAGCGATGTCTTGCCGACGCCTGGCGGTCCTACGAAGCAGATAATCGGAGCCTTCGCTTCAGGCGCAAGGATGCGGACAGCGAGGTATTCCAGAATTCTTTCCTTGATCTTTTCCAAGCCGTAGTGGTCATGGTCGAGAACTTCCTGCGCCTTCTTGAGTTCGAGGGAGTCCTTCGTTTCCTTGTCCCATGGCAGAGAGAAGACCCAGTCCAGATAGTTTCTGGCAACAGCGGTCTCTGCCATCATCGGCGGCATGGATTCGAGATGGTTGATTTCCTTCTCGAGTTTCTTCTTGTATTCTTCAGGAATGGCAGAGTCTGCCAGTTTCTTCCTGTAGTCTTCCGCTTCCTGATCTTGGCTGACGGTGTCGCCCAGACGGTCGTGGATGGATTTAATTTTCTGTCTTAAGTAGTAGTCCTTCTGTTCCTTGTCCATCTTCTGGCGCACGTCAGAGCTGATTTCGGATTCGAGATGAACGATCTCGATTTCCATATCAAGATAGCCCTGGACGAGCTTCAGGCGGGATGCGACGTCGGCTTCTTCGAGGACTCTCTGTCTCTGCTGCGGCTTCAGAAGCAGCTGGGACGCAATGAAATCGGCGGTTTCGCCGGGATCGGTGATGCTCTTCAGCTGTTCCATCTGGTCTTCGGGCAGGCCCTGCTTCGTGTTGTGGAGCCATTCGAAGAAGGACTTCAGGAGTGTTCTTCTGAAAGCTTCGGCGCGGAGTTCATCTTCCGGCTTGATTTCTTCGATATCATCCACATCAGCGGACAGGAAACGGTCGCCGCGGGTGACCTTCAGGAGTTTCACGCGGGATACGCCTTCGACGAGCACGCGGATGAGGCCTCCCGGCATCTGGAGCATCTGTGTCACTTTGACGACAGTGCAGACGTCGTAAAGGTCGTCTTCCTGCGGTACTTCCACGCGGGAATCCTTCTGCATGGCCATGACGAGGTATCTTTCGCCTTTCCCTGCAAAGCGCACGGCTTCGACGGATTCTTTTCTTCCGATGTCCAGATTGACAGACATGCGGGGATAAATGACTATATCTCTCAGCGCCACTACAGGGAGGTTGAGAGGCTGATTTTCGTTCTGTATTTCATCCATAGATAGTTCCTCCATAATATATCTCTATTGTATCACATGAAAGGCCTAAAGCGTCTACTTTTTAATTTAAAAACTTCGATATCTCAGTCTCTTCCCTCTCTGATTCTACAGAAAGAGCCGGAGTCAAGTGGTTGTCCCATTTGGCTCCGGCCTCCATGTGCTTTTATTTGGAATACGGCCCCTCGGGGCACGGATTATTCTTTTGTTCCGTCTTCCTTGATCAGGACCGGATCAGAATGCTTCAGCACGACGTCTTCAGTGACGATGCACTTCCTGACGTCCTTCATCCCCGGGATTTCATACATGACATGCTGCATGATTTTCTCGATGATGGCGCGAAGTCCTCTGGCTCCTGTATTTCTCTCGATGGCCTGGCGGGCAATGGCGTGGATGGCGCCATCGTCGAATTCCAGTTCGACATGCTCCATGGCAAGGAGCTTCTGGTACTGCTTGACGAGTGCGTTCTTTGGTTCCGTGAGGATCCTGACGAGCGCATCTTCATTCAGCGGATGCAGAGCCACGATGACCGGCAGACGACCGATGAATTCAGGGATGAGGCCGAATTTCAGAAGATCTTCCGGCTGGACCTGCTGCAGGAGTTCTGCCATGTCCTTGGAATCCTTCTTTTCGATATCGGCGCCGAATCCCATGACACTCTTCGTCAGTCTTCTGTCGATGACTTTGTCGATGCCGGCAAAAGCGCCGCCGCAGATGAAGAGAATGTTCGATGTATCAATCTGGATCATTTCCTGATTCGGATGCTTTCTGCCGCCCTGCGGAGGAACGCTGGCAACAGTGCCTTCCAGAATCTTCAGAAGTGCCTGCTGTACGCCTTCACCGGATACGTCTCTGGTGATGGACGGGTTTTCAGACTTCCTTGCGATCTTATCGATTTCATCGATGTAGACGATACCGCGTTCCGCTTTGTCGATATCATAGTCGGCAGCCTGGATCAGGCGCAGGAGAATGTTTTCGACGTCTTCGCCGACATAGCCGGCTTCGGTCAGGGTCGTTGCATCGGAAATCGCAAAAGGAACGTCCAGAAAACGCGCGAGCGTCTGGGCAAGGAGCGTCTTGCCGCTGCCTGTCGGCCCGAGCATGATGATATTGGACTTCTGGAGTTCTACATCATCGTCCGTGGACTCATACTGGATTCTCTTGTAATGGTTGTATACGGCAACGGCCAGAGCGATTTTGGCATCGTCCTGTTCGATGACATACTGATCCATGTACTTCTTGATTTCTTCCGGAACGGGAAGCTTGAAGTGCGGAACAGACTTCTGCTTGTCTGCCTTCATTTCCTCTTTGAGGATGTTTTCGCACACTTCGATACATTCATTGCAGATATAGACTCCCGGCCCTGCGATCAGCTTTTCAACTTCTTCGCCGGAACGTCCGCAGAAGCTGCAGACCGGTGTTCCTTCATGTTTCTCGTTCAATGGGAGCCTCCCTTATTTCTTCGTTAATTCATCCAGCTCGTTTCTGGTAAGTACGCGGTCGATGAGGCCGTACTTCTGCGCCATCTCCGCGGTCATGAAGTTATCTCTTTCGGTATCGCGGCGGATCGTCTCGATCGGCTGTCCGCTGTGCTTGGAAAGGATGCCGTTCAGTTCATCACGCAGGCGCAGGATTTCACGGGCATGGATTTCAATTTCCGTAGCCTGGCCCTGTACGCCGCCCAGCGGCTGATGGATCATCACATTGGAGTGCAGGAGAGCGAAACGCTTGCCCGGCGCACCGGAAGTGAGAAGGACGGCTGCCATGCTGGCGCAGGAGCCGATGCAGATGGTCGACACATCCGGACGGATGTACTGCATGGTGTCATAAATAGCAAGGCCCGCGGTGACGACGCCTCCCGGGCTGTTGATATAGAGGTGAATGTCTTTCGACGGATCTTCAGCTTCCAGGAAAAGGAGCTGGGCAATGATGATGTTTGCCATATGATCCCCGATTTCACCATCGAGGAAAATGATTCGGTCTTTCAAAAGACGGGAATAAATATCATAGGAACGTTCTCCCTGTGCGGTCTGTTCCACTACGATCGGTACATAAGCCATAAATAAACATCCTTTCTTTTTGAACGGCGCCGTCGGCGCATTCACATTCATGAATCATTCATTCCGCTCACCCTTAAGGAGCGGGCTTTCCGATAAGGAAATAGGAAATGAATGGAGTCGGATTCTAAGCTTTTCCCGCGGAAAACAGGGAAATCCTCCGTTTTCCATATGGGCGAAAGAGACGCCGGTCATCCCCGCGTCTCTTCCCCCGCACCGGCAAGCCAGTGTATTACATGAAATTTCCGATACCGCAAAAGCGGTTCTTCTATATACCTTCGGGCGAAGTCTTACTTGCTTTCAGCCTGGAGGATGGTTTCGATGATTTCAGCCTTTTTAGCTTTGGAATCCAGAGCGATGCCCTTTTCGGATGCATACTGCTTCAGATCTTTGACCGTCATGGCATTGAGTTCAGCTTCGCGGTCTTCTGCGACTGCCGGAGCTTCTGCGGCACCTTCGGTTGCTGCTTCTGCAGCTTCTTCAGCGGCGGTTTCTTCAGCTTTCTTGTCAGCTTCAGCCTTCTTGGCAGCGCCGTAAATGAATGCGGCAGCCTTCTTGCGGAGGACGGAGTTGATGAGCATGCCTACACGGTTTTCATCTTTAATGATCTTCATGACATCGTTAGGGTCTGCGTTGAACTGATGAGCCATGCTGTAAACTTCCATGGACAGATCTTCATTGGTGACCTGGAGGTCTTCCTTGTCAGCGATTGCTTCGAGGACGAGACCCTGTCTTACCTGTTCAGCAGCAGTAGCTTCGTAGTTAGCACGGAGCTGTGCTTCTGTCTGGTTCATTCTCTTGAGGTAGTCATCAAGAGACATGTTCTGGCTTTCGAGGTTCATCTTGATTTCTTCAACGATCTCGTCGATGCGCTGATCAACCATTTCATGCGGGATATCTACTTTAGCGTTTGCGACAGCCTGGTTTACCAGTGCGTCGTGGTAAGCTTCTTCAGCCTGCTGGAGAGCCTGCAGCTGCATCTGCTGCTTCAGGCTTGCCTTCAGCTCGTCGATGGTTTCGAACTGGCTGACGGATTTAGCGAATTCGTCATCGATTTCCGGCAGCTGTTTGCGCTTTACATCATTGATATGAACTTTAAATTCAGCTTCCTTGCCCTTCAGAGCATCTACGAAGTAGTCTGCCGGGAATGTAACCTTGACATCTACATCGTCGCCTGCCTTGTGGCCTTCGAGCTGGTCTTCAAAACCTGGAATGAAGCTCTGGGAACCGATTTCCAGCGGATAGGTCTTGCCTTCGCCGCCTTCGAATGGTTCGCCGTCAACAAAGCCCTTAAAGTCGATGACAGCATAGTCGCCCTTCTTCAGGACAGCGCCGTCTTCGGCCTTTTCAAGTCTTGCGCTCTGTTCAGCACCGCGCTTCAGCTGTTCCATGACTTCATCGTCAGAGATTTCCGGCTGAGCGTGTTCTGCTTCCAGCCCCTTGTATTCGCCGAGTTCTACTTCCGGACGTTTAACGAAAGTAGCAGTGAATACAGCGCCTTCGGATTCAGAGAATTTGTCTTCCTTTACATCAGGAGTTGTGACAGGAATCAGTTTTTCCTGCTGCAGAGCTTCGTTCAGTGCGTCATTGATGACGACGTCCTTAGCTTCTGCTTCGACAGCTTCCTTGCCGAAATGCATTTCAAGAATCTTGCGGCTTGCCTTGCCCTTGCGGAAGCCAGGGATCTTTACCTGGTTGGCGATGCGTGCTACAGCGGTCTTGAAACCTTTCTGTACTGCTTCTGCCGGTACTTCCACATTCAGAGATACTTTGTGCTGGTCCAGTGCCTCTACCTTAACGTTCATAAAAACTATTCCTCCTTAAGTCGGCTTTCCGACAAATTGATACCTACCACCGTCGGATGCCCGACAATTCGATACCTTTTACATGCTTTTTCGAGTATGCTAAATTGCAAGATATATTTTAACATAGCAAAGAAAAAAACACAAATCTTTATAACAATCTTTTAAGGAGAAATCCTGCGGGATGTCCGCCCGCCCGGAGCGGAATGGTTCCACCCTTTCAGCCGCCGATGTCTTTTGTGACCGGGCCGTTCAGGAGAGAAGCTCCCATGAAGGAAAGTGTCGGATACAGCTTCTTCATATCTGAAAGAACCTTGGCCGCATCACTTCCGCCCGATGTGGCGAATAAGTATGGTATGATTCAACAAGAAAGACAGAATAATATCATAAATATATTAGGAGGTCAT
>ERZ791573.974-NODE-974-length-12699-cov-2.567384_pt1 | contig 12699 bp, 7 predicted proteins | sample MGYA00509971_ERZ791573 | MGnify/ENA primary metagenome ERZ791573 (study PRJEB30046, sample SAMN00791921) | human gut metagenome | study: EMG produced TPA metagenomics assembly of the A metagenome-wide association study of gut microbiota in type 2...
TGCATGGCATCTAGCTGAGCCGGGGTGTGGAACCAATGCTCGCCCGGTTCGTATACCGTCAGTTCCGCATGGTGTTTTTGGGCGAACGTCGTCACCGTGTCCCGGCTTGTCATGGTGTCCTGCCCGGCGTACAGGATTGCTGTGGGGATCTGCCAGCCATCCAGCGGGTGTTGGCGCACCCAACACAGGTACCGCCACGAAAGGGTCTGCCCAAATTCTGTGGTGATCTCACCTTTTTCGCAAAGCTGCTCCGGCGTTACTTTTGCCCACTGCATCATATCACAGATCAGCCGCTCCATATCCACAATCGGCGAAACAAACAGCGCTTTTTCAATCGTTGCCCCGGCAAAAGCCAGCATGGAAAAATAGGCCCCGATGCTGTTGGCCCGCAGCCGAACCACCTGCCAGTGCTGCTGCAGATAGGCCAGCACCGTTTGCAGCTCCGGCACCACCTGCCAGGGAGTAAAGTCAGTTTCCCCCGTGCGGTCTCCATGTTCCGGCAGGTCAATGCCCAGCACCTGCCAGCCGGTTGGGGCGGCAAGCGCCGCAAATGCTGCGGCTTCCGTTTTATTACCGCCCTGGCCATGCACGAACAACCAGATGTTGGGGGCCGGTTTGCCGTACAGTACAGCCGGAATTGTGCCAATTTTTAATTCTTGAGTGCACATTTGTGGTTTTCCTCTTTATGTGTTGGACAACACTGTAAAAAACGTTTGAAAAAAGGGGCTGATGAGCTCGTCATTTTTTAGCGATACAACAAAAAAAGCTGTGACATATTTTTGCCACAGCTTTTTGTGTCGACGTGACAAAAAAGATACCCTATTGGCTACGGAGATAATAGTCAAATAATCTCATTTTCTTCTGGAGTTTTATTTCACATAGCATAAATGGTTCCAGTGCTTCATCAGCCAAATGATTCGAGGAGTTCTTGAATCTCAATGTATTTTATGTGCTTCTCTAAATTTTCTATTCTAGTTTCAATCTTTTTTCTATGCTTTAAATATTTAACTCCTGACATCAATGATAAAAGAGATTTTAAGTATTCAATCCTTCTTTCAATAACAGGAACTTCACTTCCGCTCCAACTCCAGCTTGATGGTTCTAACGGTAGTTGCTCAAATATTGCATATTCACTATTGCATCTCAAAAATTCCTTTATCGCGCCACGCCTTTGGTTTGCATCGCTTTCTGCTATCGCTCCAAAAAGATGGTGCATCCGTTCTGAATCCATGCAATATTTTCTAATTGTATATCGAATCCATTTTTCCTGTTTTTCTGCAATTTCGTTTTTTCCCGATTTATAGCTTAAAAGTTGTCCTATAATTTGGCAATATGTCCACTGCTTTTCCTCCGTTTTTTCATAAATGTAGTCCGAAACCAAATCCATGCTCAGTAGATATGTGTCTTCTGTCCAGATGCGCAATAGACGTCTAACCCATTCATCATGTTGCCCATATAAGCGTCTCTTTTTTGCAAGTAATTCGTCTAGATATCGGTATAAAAAATTCTTATCCTTAGAAATAAGTACCTCAAAAAAGCTTCCATCATAATCGTAATTTTGGGTATATTCTAAATACTTTAGATAGATTTCCTCCAGAAGCGAAATGTTCTTTTTATACTTTTCAATCACCTTATTAGGGGACACATTATGCGGATTTGCCAAAAGACTGAATACAAATGGTGATTCTTCATAATGTTCAACGATAATTTTGCTGGCTTTTATAATTACGTCCTCGTCTACTGTCTCAAATTTTTCCATTCTATTAAGCGGGCGATACGTAGAAGATTTCATATCCTTTGGAATCTTTCCCAAGAAGTGAAGAAAGTTTTCTTCCCATGTCAGAGATAATTGTTCTGGCGGCAGTTCATCATAGAATCCCCATAGCCATGCGTTTTTCTGAGTATAGTCATGCGATTCTAAAACTTCTTTTACCTCTTCCGGCGACAAGAGCTTAAAAAGATTGCTGATAACACTCTGGGGATAAATATTATATGGCGTATCCGCATCTAAATATGCAGTTACTACGTCCAGATACAACACTTTATTTTTAACGCACGCATTAATTGCGTACCCTATTCCACGAGTTAGATTCCATATATCTCCATCCACCGTTTTCATGCTTTCTGTACACACTTGAAAAAGATATTGAAAATCGCATAGTTTGTATTCTTTTACAAGATTTTGTACCTTCTTTCTATGCCAGTTTTCGCATTCGTCATATGGCATGTCCATCAAGAGTATTGGTTCTTGGTTTAACACACTATAAATTTTGTACTTCTTCGAATTCAAAAACGGTTCCAGTGTATTATAGCAAACATATTCAGCTCGGTCAGATACCTCTTTTATATGTTTTGCAATCACACAGTGGTATAGTCTTTCTGGTGAAAGTAATGCAAAAAATGGTTCGATTAAATTCAATTCATTCTTTACTATAGAATAGTCTTCGTTTTTGCCGTACTCTGTTCCATAATCCCGAAGAAAATCTTCTATTTCAGTTCGGCATTGATTTTGTTCATAAAGCTTATATAGCTGTTGCAGTAGCATTTTTCGGTATCCTAACACTGTCTCTTGTGAAGCCAATGCTACCGTATAGAACATAATAGAATTATGTCGACCTCCCTCTGTCCTTGAAAAACTCAATTTCAGAAATTGATCTGCCACTCTAATAAACAAACGCAGTAGATTCGTTGTCTGATTTGATTCTATAGCCTTACAGAGATGTTCAACAACACGCTCTTGAACAAAGTATTCCTGCCGTTCCGAGTCTATGTCAACACCGAAGTGAACAGCTAATGCGCTATATATCTCATAAAACAAATCTGGTCTCTTTTTATAATAAAGCAGCAACAGCTCAATCGCTTCTGAAGTCTGCTGTGTTGCCTTAAATTCACACAATATTTTTATAGCATCATCTTCTATATTTTTCTCACTTTTATTTTTCTCGAATTTGATGGTTTCCACATCAAACACGCGCGCTGGTTCTGATTCGATGAAATCGCTCAGTAGTATAAGTGTTTCCGTGGGGCGAATCATACAAAAAACTTTAAAGAAGGGAATAAATTTTTCTTTGCTATTCTTCAAAGAGTCCCAAACAATATCGATTTGCTCTTTTACATACTTTTGAACATTCTCATCTGCGAATACTTGCAAAAGGATATTGCATGCCACAACAGTTCTCTCTTGGTTAATGAAGAAGCCCTCTTCTATCATTTTGCTTAGTGGAATGACTTTTTGATTTACAAAAACATATTTAATCAGATAGTTACTAAAACTTTGATCCGAAATTCTAGCGGCTTTATCGTAACGTAAATCTACCAGTTCAAGCTTATCAAATTGCCTTAAATCAGCCACAAATTGTTCTTCTGTTAGTCCTGCCGCGTCTAAAATTGGCTGCACGCATTTCAGATTGTCCAATCGCATCACTTGAAAGAAAGCAATGATGCCCGCTGATGCAATTCCCGTTTTGCTATCCACAATGGTTCGAATTTGATTTGCATAATAGCACTCGTACAATTCTGTTGCATTTTGGATCGAATTTATGCTGTTTGTCTCAGCTGCAACCTTACCAGCCAACATAGCCAATCTTGCATTGCCTTCTGCAATCGCAACTATTCGATTTGAATATATGTAATTTGTAATTCCAAACGCTTCTTTTATGAGTTTGCGAATTTCATCGTCTGTTAGGCATCCGACCTTTATAATTGATGGTTTCTTTACTTCCAGTATTTGACTTATCACTTGTTGGCGTGCATAGTCGCGTACTGTCACAATAAGTTTCTTGACACTTTTCTTTTGGTCTGCTGTTTTGCACAGAAAATCCAGAACAAAATGCAGCCCCGTCAGTTCGTTTGCATCATCTACAAATGCCAGATAGTTTTTATCTTCTTCTATCGTTGTTACTAAATCTTCGTACAGTTCCAACCCGTTGCTTTTAATACAAAGAATTTCATATCCATTTTCACTCGCTAATTCTCTACAAATTTGAAGTGCCAATCTTGTCTTTCCAACACCTGCCGGACCAGAAAGAATCAACACGTCACTTAGGTTTAGCTTTTCTTTTGCCTCATTAAGTTCCGCTTCTCGAAGCTCAAACTTAGTTCCAAGAGGTGCAGACATTTTATTGGCATCATGTACCTGTACGAAATCTTGTATGGACATGATTTGCCCTGTATCCACACTTACTCCTAAAAAGTCTTTCGCAATGCGCGGATAGTGCCAATATATATCCGATCCAAGATTATCCAGTCCTATTAAAGTCAGTTTTGAATTTCTTGCTTTGCAAAACTCGTTTAGTGTCTGTGTATCCCCTGCTGAAAGTCGTCCACATGTATGGCAATATACAATTTCTCCAACATTTTCTGCAGGAATCCCGGTCTTGTTTGCATCAAAGCACTTTTCTAAATCTTTTAAAGCCTTTTTAACGAAATCGTCTTTCTGGGTAGTGTACATCACAAAGACGTACTTCCCATCTTCTTTCAAAAAGTAAGTATCTGGATTTCCCTTGGCCGTTTTATTTGTGCCCGTTCTCATTCCAAGGGAATATCCTATTCCATAGCCTTTGCACGTCAAATACGCATCGCAGAGATTTTGAAATGCCCCACCATCTAATTGATCAATTCTGTATTGTATATCTGTAAGTTTAGACATAGAGCCCTCCGTCTGAAATCCTTACACTTCAATAGCCATATTACCTGTAACTTGTGTCATAACTGTCTATGGAATGATGAGGCACTTTTTGAAAAGCATCCACACGAAATCCCGTTGCTTTTCGGAAATTTCGTGTGGATGCCTTTTGGGACTAATTCATAATCAAGACATTTTCCTTATCTCGGCCTCAAACGCACTCTCCGTCATATTTGCACGAAGTGCAGCATCCTTGATGCTCAGCAAACCATCTTTAACAAGCCCTACAAGGGTAGTTACTTTGCCCTCAGTTTTGCCCTTTTCTTCTCGTTCATTCATCATATCCTCAACCGCTTTGCACACATCAATCACCTCCGCGTCCTCTGGAATGTCCAGAGGTGTGTTCGTTACAGCTTTGATTACTCGCGCCGCGTTCGCTTCCATAAGCATACGCGGGTTATCGGTCAAAAATTCAGTTAGTCTCTTTTTATCTTTAGAATACTTTATGTACCCGATTACCTCCCGGAGACTTGTCGAGAACTTTTTCAAGTCCTCTTTGCTCAGTTTTGCCGGGTCGATCAAGTGAATCTGATAATCCTGCACAAAGTTCAACAGATTTTCATTCTTGACTGCCATCATCTCGTGGAGAGACAGCGGACCATCCCACTCGTTCGCTCCAAAGTGCAGCACCAACGTAATGACAGGTGTGATCTTATCGTCCTTATAGAAGCCGGACAAGTACTCACCCTTGCTGTGTCCTTTCGAGCCATCGGTGCGATGCTTTGCTGCTATGTCAGCAACCTGCTTGCCATACTGGAGCGCATCATAAATGATATTGCGAACAGGCATTGCATAGTGAATATCGGTTTGGTTTTCGATACCCAAAAGGATGTAAGCCGCTTCGCCGTCCTGTTTGATGACCGCCGATTTCAGCACATCACGGTATTTTTGCACCGCATCATCCGGCTGGGTTCTATTCTCGTTCTGTGCACCAAACGGCAAAGCTATTTCTGTTGTATCCAATTCCTGCAACTGTGCAGGATTGACAACTGCTTTACCACCGTAAATCAGATAGTTAAATGCATCTGCAAACACAGTATTTTCTTTCATATAGGCTTTTGTGACCGTATCAGCTAATCCCATTGGTGTACACCTCCCCTTTTTCACTTCTTGTTCTTTGTCTACATCTTACCATAAAGCGTTCTTTTTATCAAGTTTTGTTTCACTCCAGATTCTTAATTTTCTGCGAACGGTAGTTCATAATGTGTTTCACTCAAGGTTCCTTATTCTAGCGGCATTGCTTTCTCATATCCACCAATGAAGCGTATTTCAATTTCTTTGCGCGACCTCACCGTAATTTTCTCAATAAGCCTCGCAGTCAGCGCATCATCATATTCTTGGATTTGCAGGTCCTTGGCTGACAGCAGCATCTCCGGCTGGCTGAGCTTCTCCTGTCGGGCGGCGCTGTCCTCGATGGCTTTTTTCAGACTTTTAATTTTATTATTCAGCTTTTTCAGTCTGTCATCCAGAAACGGCGTATCCTCATCGAAGTCCAAGAACATTTCCAGCAGGCGGTCAAATTCCTGTTGGGTCTGCTCCAGTTGCTCCTGCAAATTAGGCTTTATGCTTTCGCCGGTCTGGATGTCATGTAGGATGCCATTGATCTGGGCTGCAACTTCATCGGTGAAGTTTGCAGCCAAGTCCTGCACTGCTTTCAAAATTGCTCGGTGCAGTTTTTCTTCCGGGATGGACGGTGAGCTGCCGCAGAATTTCGTGCCGTACTCTATACGGTTCACGCACCGCCAGACGATTTGCTTTCTGCCGTGGATGTTCCAAGTCACCCGCTTGTAAGGGCTGCCGCAGTTACCGCAGACCAGCCGCTCGGACAAGGCATATTTGCTGTTATAGCGGCCACGGCGGCGCTTGCGCTGGTTGGCGGCTGACTTGCTGTTTCGGCGGGCAATCTCGGCTTGCACCTCTCGGAACATCTGTTTGCTGACGATACCCTCATGATAATTTTCAATGTAGTATTGCGGAAGCTGTCCGGTGTTTTTCTTATGAACCCCGGTCAAGACATCCTCGGTAAAGGTCTTTTGCAACAGTACATCACCGCAGTATTTTTCATTTTGCAGGATACGTTGGATGCTCTGCGCCGACCATGCAGTGTTGCCACAAGCTGTGAGCGCGCCTGCTGTTTCCAGCTTTGCCTTGATGCTTTGCAGGCTGTCGCCCTGCAAGTAGCGGTTGAAAATCAGCCGAATGATTTCAGCCTGTTCCGGGATGATTTCGGGCTTGCCGTCTGCTCCCTTTTTGTAGCCGATGATTCTGCCATAAGGAAATGCAAATTTTCCGTGCTTATACCCCATGCGCTTGCCGCGCGCTACGTTCTGAGAGATGGACTCGCTCTCAGCCTGTGCAAAGGCACTCAACACAGTGAGGATCATCTCGGAGTTCATGGTGGCGGTGTTGATGTTCTCTTTTTCAAATACCACCGCGATTCCCATCTGTTTCAGCATTCGGACGTATTGAATACTGTCCAGTGTGTTGCGGGCGAAGCGGGAAATGGATTTTGTCAATATAAGGTCGATTTTGCGCTTCTTGCAGTCTTGAATCATCTGGTTAAAACCGTCACGCTTCTTGGTATGTACGCCGGAGATACCGTCATCCGCGTAGATGCCCGCGACTTCCCACTCCGGGGTGGAATTGATTTTTTCGGTGTAGTACAGTTTCTGGATTTCAAAACTGCCCTGCTGTTCTTCTTCCTCGGTGCTGACACGGCAGTAGGCCGCCACCCGCAGCTTGCGCACCGTGTTTTTCCGTCCGGCGTTTTCCCTCATAGAAGCGGGAATCTCAATGATTCTCATGTTGCTCATGGCTTTTCCCCTTACACAATTTCTCCGTTCTGCAGTTTGAATTCAACATGGGTGTCACGGTACAGGATGACCTTGCTGACGACCTCCTTATAAAAGGTATGTGGGAAGTCGTCTGTCAGATCATACTCGGCACACGTTTTTTGCATTTGCAGGGTTACCGGATCAGCATCCCCTGCCGAGCAGAATTTGTACTCCAGTTCTGCCCGGCGTAGGATTCTGGTGATTAGCGCATCGGCATTAGGCTCTGTTTCCAGCAAATCCGTTTGAATTTCTCGTGCCAGTTTGGCGGCTTCTATGGATTGGACATTGCGCTGTGTTGTTGGTGAGCGAATCACCTCTGAATGTCTCTGAATCCACTCTAATTTTATTGTAATAGCATCAGACAATTCTTTTTCTTGGATGGGTTTCGTCCACATTCCACATTGGCGGCAAAACCATTGTTCGGTTTTAGGCCTCCAGTATAGGCGTTCTCCGCAGCATCCGCATTGCATATCTTGGCGAAACGGCTGTAAAACCGTAGAGTATGTTTGCGCTTTCCTCTGGCGAAATTTTTCTACCACGCGATATTGGGTCTCTGTAATGATAGGCGGATATTTTTCATTGCCACAGTAAATTTCATTTGCAAGGACGCGGCTCACCATGTTCTGATTCCATTTTTGAGTGTCCTCATGGTACGGCGTTTTCCTCGTTGTCATGCTCTCTGCAATTTTTCGAAGGGACTTCCCTGCTATGTATTCCTCAAAAATATATTGCACAGCTTCGGCTTCTTCTTGAACTATAGTTGTTTTTCCGTCTGTGATTTGGTAGCCAAATGGCAGGTATCGCTTTTTCATTTTTCCGTCCGTTTCTCCGAAAGTTTCATACCATTGATGAGTTCAAATTCCACCTCTGTATTACTAACCGATATTTTCTTGACCATCTCGGTAAAAATCTGTTCATCGAAGTATGTCAACGGCGGACCGAAATCCAATATTTTCTCAATCTGCCTTGTGCTTTTCAAAGTTTGTTCAACATTCTTGCTGATGGAAGTTCTGGACAGCTGAACTCTTTTCTCGTCAAGTTGCTGTTCTATAAGGGTTTTTCGTTCTATGTATTGGGTATCCTCGATGTAACCTTGTGCATGGATTCTTTCCAAATTATGATTTTGTTTTGCAAGACGTTGAATTTCCGCATAAATAGATTCTCGTGCGGTATTCTGGTGTTCTTGTTGCGATTTTAGCTGCAAAAGGCTGTCTACCATCGGCCGGAATATCCTTGCACGATTTGCTTGCAGCTTGTTATACATATATAAAAAAGCCCGGCAAAGTTCTGTTTCGTAAACAGACTTTACCGGGCATAAGCTGGATTTATTCAAATGTTTTCTGCAGCCCCAAGCCACAGCACCATTTGCTCTGCTGGCTTGGGCAAACACAGTGCCGCACTCGGCACAGTAGATTTTCTTTGTGAATACTCGTGGAGTGGCATTGGGCACGGACATCTGCTTGGTTTTCAGAAGTTGCTGCACTTTGTCGAAATCTTCGTCCGAAACGATTGCCACATGGCTTTTATAGGCACAGTATTTCGGGAACTGGCCCTCGTTGTGGTAGACCATGAACGGCAATGTGTCCGTGGTGTAATGTTTTTGGTGCAGCGTATCGCCTTTATAGGCTTCGTTATGAAGCATGAATCGCACAGCGGAAGTGTACCACCAGCCACCCTCTTTCGGATGGTTTTCATTTAAGTAACGTGCAATTTCTGCGATTCCCACCCCGCTCAGGTACTTTTCAAAAACCAAGCGGACTACTGTTGCCTCATCCTTTTCCAGTACCAGCTGGTGATCCTGCTGCCTGTATCCGAAAGGAGTCGCACAGTTCACATAGGTTCCCGCCTGCATCTTTTTACGGATACCCCATTTCATGTTTTTGGAGATTTGCCGCCCGCACCCCTGACACCGGGAACACAACAGGCAGGGTGTTGGCACACCCGTTCACTGACTCCGCCGGAGTCTTACTGCTTACAACTCCGGCTCGGTCACCCCCTCTGACGCTGGAGGCCGCTGGCGTATCATTGTAGTCTTTCCCGCCGCAATTGTGGTCAGCCAGACCAGCCCGTCGGGCCTGCCGGGAAAGGAACGTACTTGTTATGCTGGGTATTCGATTGTCAAGGTGCGAGAATAGATAGTTAAACGCCATCTATATGAGCCAAATCGCGGAGTATTGTCCGAATATATATCTGCTCGTTTTCAGGAATAAGCCGCATTATGCGAATCAACGCTTCGGCTTCCTCTGGGTGAAGATATCTCGGAGCAGATCGAATCGGTGAATTTATGTAGACGCCGCCGTGACGACCCGGTTGACTTGCGATTGGATAAATCAACGACAGTTTTTCAACATCTCTACGGATTGTTCTACGTTCCACGCCAAACCGCGCCACCAGATCGTTAATTTTAACTTTTCCGTTTGCCGAATAAAGTATTTCAACAATTTCACGGCGCCGCAGTGGCGCTTCAATCACCAATTCACCTCCCCGCTGATATAGCTCTGATTTTAGGGTATCACCCTATGGGGGCAAAACCTGTCCCCATATTTTTATTTTTTCTGAAATTTCAAACGCAGTAACCTGCATAGTTAAGAAGTATCCACCCTTACGAAGACAGCGTTTTGTAATATAGCGCACTTTTATGGCTCTCAATACGCAGTATAATGTTTATTTTTGCCTTGATTCACACATTTTGATTCGTTTCTCGATGTCGAAATACGCAGTAAAATAGACATCGAGGTGAGTAAGTTGACACAAGATTCCATTGAATTGGCAAATGAATAAAGCAAAAACGCGACGACTTAAAGTGGACACAAGCCCAGTTGGCTGAAAAGGCAAGTGTCAGCTTGCGCACAGTATCCGATTATGAAGCCTGCAAAGGCAACCCGGAGATGACTTCCCTGTTCCTCATCGCGCGGGCATTGCACATGTCATTGGACGATTTGTGTTTTTGGGGTTCTGCTGCGGATGGTCGGGACACTATTCACGACTTACAAAGTATCGTTTCCACTTGCTCTCCTTATGAGGCTGAAATGTTGCTTGTTGTCAGCCGCGCTGTGCTATCTGTTATGCGAGGCAGTTCTACAAAGGATGCGGTGAACCCCAACAAAGAACCCGCATTGGCAAAATAACCCCTAAAACAAAAAAGGAGCCTGCATTCAAGTCCGTCTGGACTTCAGAATGCAGGCTCCTTTTTGGCTCTAAGCTTCTGGGGTTTCGATTTTCAATTTATTACCTACTACACTGATGACTACCTCTTTTTTGCACCGTGAACAATATAACGGAAAATGAAGCAGCACCGTTTCCGGCAAAATACGAATTTTTGTTTTTCTGCCGCACAATCAGCCAATTCCCCATTTGGATTTTCTCCCCTATTAGGAACCCTCCTTTCTGTTTTCGTCTCTCACGAAACCTTAAAGATTTTTCACAAACAGTGCCCGGATAGCATTGAGGACGGCGATGATCATTACGCCCACATCAGCGAACACGGCCAGCCACATATTGGCGAAACCCAGTGCAATCAGTACGAGGCAGGCCAGTTTTACGCCGATGGCCACCACGATGTTCTGATAGACGATGCCAAGGCACTTGCGTGAGATTTTGATTGCTTTGGAAATTTGCATTGGGTCGTCATCCATCAGTACTACATCCGCAGCTTCAATGGCAGCGTCAGAACCCATAGCGCCCATAGCAATGCCGATGTCTGCCCGGCGAAGCACCGGGGCATCGTTGATGCCATCTCCCACAAAAGCCAGTTTTTCTTTCTCCGGCTTGTTCTGAATCAACTGCTCCACTTTCTCCACCTTGTCGGCAGGAAGCAGTTCACTGTAAACCGCATCCAGCCCCAGTGCGGAGGCTACACTGTCAGCCACCTTCTTGGCGTCACCCGTAAGCATCACGGTCTTGCGGACACCCGCAGATTTCAACGCCTGGATAGCCCCCTTGGAGTGGGGTTTTACAATGTCGGAAATAACAATGTGCCCGGCATATTTGCCGTCAATCGCCATGTGAATGATCGTCCCCACACTATGGCACGGGATAGCCTGAACACCCAAATGATTCATGAGCTTGTCGTTTCCAGCCGCGACCTGATGATCGTCCACTGTGGCGATCACGCCGTTGCCGCTGAGCTCCTGAATATTGGTTACACGGCTGCGGTCGATTTCCATACCGTAGGCTTTCTGTAAGCTCTTGCTGATGGGATGGCTTGAAGCGCTCTCTGCCAGAGCGGCGTATTCCACCAGCTTGTGCTCATCCATCTCATTGTGATGGATCGCATTCACCTCAAATACGCCCTGAGTCAGTGTGCCGGTCTTGTCAAAGACCACGATCTTAGCCTGTGACAGGGTCTCCAGATAGTTGGACCCCTTCACCAGAACGCCCGCCTTACTGGCTCCGCCAATTCCTGCAAAGAAGGACAGAGGAATGGAAATGACCAGAGCACAAGGACAGCTGGCAACAAGGAAGGTCAGTGCCCGGTATACCCAGGTCTCCCAGTCTGCATCCAGTCCCATACCGAACATCCGCACCAAAGGAGGCAGAATTGCCAAGGCCAGTGCGGCATAACATACCGCAGGGGTGTAAATTTTTGCGAAGCGGGAGATAAAGTCCTCCGACTTGGACTTCCGGGAGGAAGCATTCTCCACCAGATCCAGAATCTTGGAGACAGTGGACTCGCCAAATTCCTTGGTGGTCTGGATATGGAGCAAGCCTGTCATATTGATACAGCCAGAGATGATCTCATCCCCGGTTTTGACCTCGCGGGGCAGGCTCTCGCCTGTGAGGGCAGCGGTGTTCAGTGTAGATTCACCCTGAACCACCGTACCGTCAATAGGAACTTTCTCGCCGGGCTGTACCACAATAATGGTGCCGATCCCCACTTCGTCCGGGTCTACCTGTTCCAGTTTTCCATCCCGTTCGATATTGGCATAATCAGGACGGATGTCCATCAGATCACTGATGTTCCGGCGGCTCTTGCCCACAGCGTAGGACTGGAACCATTCGCCCACCTGGTAGAACAGCATCACCGCAATGGCCTCCAGATAGTCGCCGTTTTCATATACAGCCAGTGCCAGAGCCCCCAGCGTAGCCACCGCCATCAGAAAGTGCTCATCGAACACCTGACCGTTACGGATACCTTTTCCGGCTTTTTTCAGAATGTCGTAGCCAATAACCAGATAATCC
>ERZ791573.979-NODE-979-length-12643-cov-2.501350_pt1 | contig 12643 bp, 11 predicted proteins | sample MGYA00509971_ERZ791573 | MGnify/ENA primary metagenome ERZ791573 (study PRJEB30046, sample SAMN00791921) | human gut metagenome | study: EMG produced TPA metagenomics assembly of the A metagenome-wide association study of gut microbiota in type 2...
ACTGGCAATTCATACTGGGGAATTATAGGAACATTTTTCTTTGGATTAACAACCGGCTCAGAGAACATTTTGTTTTTCCTCAGAATGTACTGTCCTGCAACAGCTCTTTCCGTTGTACTTTTTTACTATCTTACTGAATTATATAATAAGCGTAACGACGACAAAATCTCAAAATCACTGTTTATCAAACTATTTATAACAACACTTGCAGGATGTCTTATGCTTCATGAATTCATAATTCTTGCTTTTATTGCTGCTTTATTATACGGATTATATTATCTATTCACAAAGCATATAAAATACGCATTCATTTTTGGCGGAACTATGATTAGTTCTGCTTTATTATCAATAGGAATATTTCCTTCAACAGTCTCTCATCTGTTCGGTTCTACAGGAACCTTCGGCGGACATGTAAAGAAATATTCTTTCATGTTCCAGTTTAGAATATACTGGTCTTATATTACTAATGAACTATTTGGTATTGCAACTTCTCAGTGGCATAGTATGACAAGCACTTATGTTTTTTATGGCATTATTATATTTTTGTTTTTCTTCATACCTTTTTGCTTTATATTCAGACATGAACAATGGCTGCATACATTTTTTAAAAAACTTAAAAATGTATTCTTACAATTTTTAAAGAAGTTCAAACATTTTAATTATGCGTTTGTTCCGCTTATCATATCAGTCATATTTATAATAGCAATCAATTCACAGATGACTTCTATTATGAATATGGGAAGATTCGCAAACCGTTATATTATGATTATATATCCATTATTTGCAGCTTTTGCAGTAGCTTTGTTATACTATATAACCAAATGGATTTTCAGAAGCAAGAAAATATGCTATGCAATATGTATGGTTCTTTCTGTTTTATTTATTGTGCTTAGTAATTTACTTGCACCTCATTGTTACAGAATGAACTATCCACACGCAGGAATGACAATTGACGACATAGAGTCTGACGCTAATTGCATTATAATGTTAAGTTCTTACTTTCTACTAACTTGCCTTACCGACAAATTAGGTAATACAGACCATTTTTATGCAACTACATATGATACCGCTCTTTCCGATGACTATCGCGCTGATTTTGATTTAAACAATAAACCTTTATATCTTTTATTAGATATAACAACATTTGAAAATGGTGGACTTTCTCTAGGAGGCATATCTATGTCAAATATTAAATATGATATGGAATCTGTCTATGACAAAGACGAATATATTGACTTCTTTAAAAATCTTGACATCGCATCTAACTTTGAACTTGTCGGTACTGACCACAATATGTATGGCAGAAAAGTTGAAATATACAGATTAAATTAACACAAACAAAAAACAGAGTTTCCAGTTTTTAATAACTGAAAGCTCTGTTTTTATTATTATTCTTTTCTTAATTGCATCTTTTCCAGTTCTTCACATCAGTTATATCGCCTGGTGTTACCTCATACCAGTTTTCATCTGATGTATCAAAAACATTTTCATTATTAGTCATAACATTAAACAGGCCTGATGTCGTCACTTTCATTTTTTATTATAAATCTTTTACAAGAAGTAATGGCGAATATGCATGTACATCCACCTCACAATCTCTCTTAAACTTGCTGCAAAAGTCTGATAATATGCTACATTCCATTCATTTTCCATAGACATAACATTCTCATTAATGCTTCTGTCATCCATCTGTCCTACAACTTGCTTTGCATCAATGTCCTTTTGAGGCAGATAATCCGGATATGACAATATCGAATCTTCATGAGTTGTACTATTCTGCATCATTATAAAATCATTTTTATTATCTTCTTCAATAGTTGTAATATCTAACAGGCTCTCAAGAACGGTATACCAGTCATAGTAAGCATTTTATTTTTCTCCCCTTTTAGCTTTATACTTTACTATAATATAACTATTTTTCTAGCTATTGTGAACTACCCATTATCTTAAGCCAATGGGCTTCCTGCTTCATCGACCTCGTAACCTACTATCTCCACAGGCGTTAATTTGGGCAGTCCCTGCCCTATATATTTCTTTATGCTATTTGTCTTAATCCTTCTATTAGTATATTTTTCGCAGCATTGATATCCCTGTCATGTTCTGCTCCGCATTTCGGACATATCCATGTCCTCACTGACAAATCTTTTGTATCTGGATTCTGATACCCGCAAACAGAACATAATTGACTACTAGCATAAAATGTATCTATTTTGATGTATTTCCTGCCATTCCATTTTGCCTTATACTCTAACTGTCTTGTCAGCTCATACCATGATACATCACTTATGGCTTTTGCCAGATGATGATTTTTTACCATGTTTTTTATCTGTAAATTCTCTGAAACTATCACTTGGTTTTCGCTGATAATCTCATGTGAAACTTTATGTAGATAATCTTTTCTTATATTCCTTATTTTCTCATGGCATAATGCTATCTTTTTCTTTGTTTTATAATAGTTCTTACTTCTCTTTCCTTTATGTGACAGTTGCCTTTGCAGCTTTACAAGCTGTTTCTCGTATTTTTTTATAATTTTTAGATTCTCATATACCTTCCCATCGGAAGTAATACATAAATCTTTAATTCCTAAATCGATTCCTATGTTATGATTTGTATGTGCCAGTTCCTTATGCTCCGTTTCTACAAGTATGGACACATAGTATTTTCCACTGGAAACCTGCGAAACGGTCGCTGACTTAATCTGCCCACTATATTCCCTGTGTAACCTTGCTTTTACCGCTTTTAATTTTGGCAATTTTATCTTCCCTGTCTCAAAATCTACCGCAATATTTCCATTTGTGAAGTTTGTTGTGTATGATTTATGGTTATCGTGTTTGCTCTTGAATTTCGGATATCCTGCATGCTCCTTAAAGAATTTTTGATATGCAGTGTCCATGTTATAGATTGCGTTGGTCAGAGCAAATTTATCTATTTCTTTTAACCATTCATAGTCTTTCTTTAATTCTCTGTTACAGTAATTATTACAATCCGTTTTACTAACTGACTTTTTCTCTTTCTCGTATAATTCTTTCCGATATGCCAATGTCTGATTGTAAACAAAACGGCAACAGCCAAATGTTTTTGCAATCTGAATTCTTTGTTCACTATTAGGATATATCCTGTATTTATATGCTTTTAACACCCACTGTCGCCACCTTCCTACCCTTGATTTTCTATATATTTTCTCAACATCTCTTCTGAAACATTTCCTACACTGCAGACAAAATATCCGTCCGTCCAAAAAGTATGTTCTTTCCAGAAATGTTTTCGTAGATAATCCGGATATCTTTTCCAAATATGATATGTTGTATAACTCTTCATCAGATTTACTATTTTACTGATAGACATTGTTGGTTCTGTTTCTATCATGTAATGAATATGATCTTTATCTGTCTCCATATATCTGATAATGACTTTATGCTTTTGACATATCTCATAAGAAAACTGCTTTATATCATCTGATATTTGTTTTGACATCAGCAATTTCTTTCTATACTTGCATACGAAAATAATATGATACTGAAACAAATATTTGTGTCTGTTTTTTGATTTCCACGTTCCCATAACGCAAGTATAGCACAAACCTCCGCTTCCGGCTACCTTAACCCACCGTCTAAAGCCAGTGGGATTGCGGTATCCCCATTTCAAGAAATAATTAAATGCTTTATTGATTCATTGTTCCTGATACCTATAGGTAGTCGCATTATTGCTTGACTTATAGGACATATCCAGGCAGAATCCTTATTCAACCCTCACTTTTCCTCCCAATCTGCCTATAGATAAGCTTCCTCGTGCCTGCCTGATAGGTAATTTCCGGCACTTTCATGTAATTCTGCCTGAAATTTGCCTATATAGATTGATTATTTATTGTTCTTATAGGAAATCCCAATAATAATAATTGCATGATTAACAGTCCCCAATAAAGAAAAAACAATGCCAGCACATCACCAGCATTGTCATCTTTTCAAGCACTATTCCCCAGACTTTCTTAAAGCCTCCATATATCTTTCCAGCTTTAGTCTTGCGTCATCACTAAGCTCCTGATAAGTTTCTATCAATGTGTATTCCTTAGAGTCTTTATCAACATATGCATAATCCATATACTTTCTTGAATTATTCATATCTTCTGTGCCAGCCAGCAGTTCATATGGAGAAATATCCAGTGCTTTGCATATTACCATTATCTTATCTGCTGACGGATTATTCTTCTTTATCTTCCAATCACTTACTGTACTCTGAGAAATTCCTGTCCTACTGACAAACTCTGCCTGCGACATTCCTTTTTCTTCAAGATACTTATATATTCTCTCACCTATCTGCATATTCCACCATTAATAAAACTGATTAACTCTCTTAGTAACATAATTGACATCCTGTGCATATCCAATTGCATTATCAGAATCAATCACTCCCTTATTATACAGATCAAGAAGTGCATCGTCCATTGATATCATGCCCTCTTTTCTTGCTGTCTGTAAAACACTGGATATCTGATATGTCTTGGCCTCACGGATAAGATTCTTAATTGGAATCGTTCCATGCATAACTTCAAATGCAGCAACTCTTCCACTTCTGTCTGCTGTTGGTATCAGCTGCTGTGAAATAACTGCTTCAAGAACAACAGCAAGCTGAATTCTTATCTGCTGCTGCTGGTGCGGTGGAAACACATCAATAATACGGTCAATTGTTGCCGCCGCTCCAATTGTATGAAGTGTAGAGAACACGAGGTGACCTGTTTCTGCTGCTGTTATAGCAGTAGATATAGTTTCCAGATCTCTCATCTCTCCTACAAGAATTACATCAGGATCTTCTCGCAGTGCTGCACGGAGTGCATCAGCATATGAATGCGTATCAAGACCGATTTCTCTCTGATTAATCATTGCTTTTCTATGCGAATGAAGATACTCAATCGGGTCTTCAAGTGTTATTACATGAGCATTACGTTCATCATTAATTCTGTCTATAAGAGAAGCAAGTGTTGTAGATTTACCAGAACCTGTTGGACCTGTTACCAGAACCAGTCCTCTTTTCTTGGCATACAAGTCAACAACAGACTTTGGAACGCCAAGACTTTCCGGCTTAGGAATCTCTGTTCCTACAATACGCATGGCACATGCTACAGAACCTCTCTGTCTGAATACATTAACTCTGTATCGTCCAATATTAGGAACAGAGAATGAAAAATCAAGTTCTCCTCTGTCTTTAAACATTGCCTGCTGCCTGTCATCCATAATATCAAGAATAAGCTTTTCACAGTCATCTGGTGAAAGCTTAGGATAATCAAGATCCACAAGCTCACCATTAATTCTGACTCTTGGTGGAAGTCCTACAGTGACATGCACATCACTTGCCTTCTTTTCTTTAGCTATCGAAAGTAATTGCTCTACAGTAAACATTATTAAGCCCCCATATATCTATAATTGTATATCTTGCAGATTCTTAATTAATCTGCTCAAGTTCAATTTCTTCTACTCCGGAAGAAACTGATATTCCAGAAGAAGCTGATGTATCTGCTGCCTTAGGTCTTGAATCATCTTCTTCAGCTTCATAAGTTGCTTTAACCATCTCTGCTATAGTTGTAACACCATCTTTAACCGCATTAACCGCAGCCATCTTAAGCGTATTCATGCCCTCACTTATAGCCTGCTTTTTAATCTCTTCTGCTTCTGCATGTCTTGATATAAGTCTCTTTATAGACGGTGTTATCTTCATAATCTCATATATACCAAGTCGTCCATAGTATCCTGTTCCATTACATAACTTACATCCGCATGGTTCATATATTGTAAATGGCTCGTCAGGATTAACTCCAAGCATCTCCTTCTCAGCTGCACTTGCCTCTTTTGGCATCTTACAGTCACACAGCTTTCTTACAAGACGCTGTGCAATAATACCAACAAGTGAATCGGCTATGAGGTATGACTCAATTCCCATATCTTCAAGACGGGCAACAGAACTTGCCGTACTATTAGTATGCAGTGTACTTACAACAAGATGGCCTGTAATAGATGCTCTAACCGCAATCTCAGCAGTCTCACCATCTCGGATCTCACCAATCATAATGATATCCGGATCCTGTCGTAAGATTGATCTTAATGCAGTTGCAAATGTAAGATTTGCTTTATTATTAACCTGAACCTGATTAATACCATCAATATTAGCCTCAACTGGGTCTTCAACAGTAATAATATTAACATCTTCTGTATTAAGTTCACTTAATGCAGTATAAAGAGTTGTAGATTTACCAGATCCTGTAGGTCCTGTTACCAGAATAATTCCATGTGGATTCTTTAATATATCATCAAACACCTTAAGATCAGCCGGTGTAAGTCCAAGTTTTGATTTATCAATGTTAAATCCTTCCTTGGACGCAATTCTCATAACGCATTTCTCGCCATATACTGTAGGAAGATTAGATACTCGGATATCATATTCTCTTCCATCTACGTTAATGGTAATACGTCCATCCTGTGGTTTTCTCTTCTCAGAAATATCCATTCCTGACATAATCTTGATACGGGTTGTAATAGCACCAAGAAGTGTATTATCGTACTGGATAATTTCACGAAGATTACCATCTATTCTGTATCTTACACGGATATCTCTTTCCATCGGCTCAATATGTATATCAGAAGCTCTCTGTCTTACAGCCTGCTCAATTACACTATTGATAAGCTGAACAATAGGCGCATTCTCAATCTCTTCTCTTCTCGCCTTGTCTTCTTTAGTTTCTTCTCTTACAGTCTCGCCCTGCTCTTTCTTATACAGATCCACAATACTCTGTGCCTGTTTCTGTCCAAACGCCTTATCGAAAAATGCATTAATATCAGTTGCATTAGCAAGAACCGGAACAACCTGTTTACCAGTTACAATATTAATGTCATCCATGGCAAGAATATTAGTAGGATCAGCCATGGCAACCCTGATTGCTCCAGGATTATCAGGTGCATCACCTAATGGTACGAGAGTGTACTTTCTCATAATATTCTCATCTAACATAGACAGAACATCATCACTTATCTCCGTCTCTCGCATATCAACAAAATCAATCCCCAGACTGTCGCAAAGTGCCTCATTAATATCTTTCTGGGTAGCATATCCCAATGCTATAACCATCTCACCGAGCATCTTCCCCTGCTCTCTCTGTCTTGAAAGTGCAGTCTGTAACTGGTTCTCATCTATAATTCCCTTTTTAACAAGAACATCACCCAATCTAACTTTCTTTCTGTAATTCACCTTCAACCTCTTTCCGCAGGCAGTCTCCACTCCTGCTATTGCGCATTTATAGTAAGATTATATCACATCAACATACAATATACAAACAGCTATTTAACCTCTTTTATAGTATAGTTGTCACTTTTACTGCCAATACATTCACTGTAAAGTGAATCGTAATCTGTACTGCAGACATACCTCTTTTCTTCATTATCATGGTTCATATCAAATGTTCCATCTGCATTTATATAAGCATTGCTATATGAAAATGCAAAATAAACCGTTTTGCTGTCTTCAGAGTCAGATATTGTCGCTGAAGCAGTTATATATATGTAATTATTAGTCTCTCCAGCATTTCCTTTTTTCTGTAAATAATATATTCCAGTAATCTTTGCATCACTGCATGTTTCCTCATTAACGTGATACAGATAGGCAGTATCCTTTGTTGCTTTATATAACATATGAAATGTGTTATCTGCCGTTTCTTTATTAATTGTCTCCAGAACTTCTTTGCTAACCTGTTCTATAACCTTTTTATCAATCAGCGATACATCATCAACATATTCCGGAAGCTTGTCTGCATTATAAGAAGTTTCTATATTATGTACAAGAAATCCGTGTCTTGCAATATCTTCATAAGAAGTATTGCATGTTATCTTCACTGAATCCCCAAGACTTATATTGTCTTTTTTATCAGGAGTAAATGTAAGTCCTGACAGATACTCATCTTCCCAGTTATTAGTGATAACAATGCCAGCCTGCGGACTTACACCGGTAAATGTAACATCAATCTTATCAAACAATTCCACAGATGTTCCTTTTGATATTCCTGATGCTTTTATCTTCTTATTGCCGCCTCCCATGCTGACTCCTACCGCATCCTCATATTTTTTATCAACCTCAAGCCTTACTTTATAAGTATCACCATTGGCAATATCTTCTTCATCTGTACTTGTTTCTATAGAAGCAATCAGCATTTTAACATTGTATGATTTATCTGAATCGGTACTTTTACCCATAAGCTCCTTATACAGCTTATCCTTATTAAGAGTAAACACCGGTTTTGCATATCCGTTAGCACCTTCATAACTTATAGTTATATAATCCCACACATCAAACTGCTGTGAATGGATAAAAAGTGCAACAGCAATTACCGCTATCACTCCAGCCGCTGCAATAATCAGTCCTACGCGGCGTTTCTTAATTGTCCGTCCCATAAACTGGAACTCCTTCTTAATCTCCTTTTCAATTGCTTCACCCTTATGTGAAAATTCTTTTAACTCCATATCATACTCCTACTGGTCTTGTCGCCTCTCTTAACATATCCTTTTCTTCTCCATCAAAATACGACTCAAGTGTCTTATATACTCTTTCCTGATACTTATTGAACCGCTCAATATCCACAGCATCAAGATAATTTACATCAACAAGTTCTAAATCTATCGGAACAACTGTAAGCATGTCAAACTTTAAAAATGTGCCATATTCATTGTCGAAATCTTTCTGACATACAATCTCATTTTCAATTCTTATGCCGAACCTGCCCTCAATATATACCCCCGGCTCATCAGATGTAACCGTGCCTTCTTCAATAACGGCAAGGTCATTCTTGCCTGGATTGTGCTTCCATCGGAATCCGTTAGGACTCTCATGCACATTTAAAAGGTATCCTATGCCATGGCCTGTTCCGCAGCGGTAGTCCATTCCGACATTCCACAGTGGTGCTCTGGCAAGAATATCAAGACTGAAACCGTTACAGCCTTTCAGAAACTTTGCATTTGCCAGGCTTAACATGCCTTTAAGTGTAAGTGTGTAATACATCTTCATCTCATCAGTCACAGGTCCAAGTGCTATTGTTCTTGTTATATCAGTTGTTCCACGCATATACTGTCCGCCAGAATCCACAAGCAGCATGCCTTCCGGCTTTAAGACAGCCGCATTGGTTTCATCTGCATGGTAATGCATCATTGCAGCATTTTCATTATATGCACTGATTGTGTCAAAGCTTAGTTCTATGTAATCTTTTATATTGCTTCTTAAATTATCAAGATATGCCGCTGCATCCGCCTCTGTTATATTACCTGATGCAACATTTTTCTTAAGCCAGAATATGAATTTTGTTACAGCCACGCCATCGTCAACATGTATGCTGTATAGATTCCTTATCTCTGTCTCATTCTTTATTGCCTTAAAAAGCATTGCTGGATTGTCAGACAGTACTGCTTCCACATCTCTTCCAGACTGTATAAGCTGATATATACGCATATTCACACGTCTCTTATCAATAAGCACTTTTCCATTCATTCTGGCAATGTCTTCATATATGCTGTCATATGGCAGCACCTCTACACATGCTTCCCCGAATTTTGCCAGTGTCTTATCATCAAACCTGTCCTTATCAGTATATATGTATGCTTCATCCTTAGTTATCACTGAATACGCCATAATAACAGGGTTGCACTCAACATCGCATCCCCTTATATTGAATGTCCAGCATATGTCGTCAAGCGTTGCCATAATATGTATATCAGCATTTTTATTATCCATGTACTTTCTTATTCTTGAAAGCTTGCTTATTATGCTTTCTCCTGAGTACTCTTCATCAAGATAAAATGCTTTGCTGTGTGGAAACGCTGCCCTGTCCTCATATATATTCTCAATCGCATCAAAATCATACAAACAGCCCGCTCCTGCTTTTTTACATATATCAGACAGCTCAATTCCTTCTTCAGCCGGCATGGTTCTTCCATCAAATCCCATGCTCATTCCATCTTTTACTATACTCTCACAGTACTGTGCCACATTCATAACACCCGGAGCGCCGACCCTCATCAGTGAAAAGCCTGTCCCTTCAATCTGCTTTTCAGCCTGCACGAAATATCTTCCGTCAGTGAAAAGCCTTGCATCATCCTGTGTTATAACAGCCGTTCCGGCAGAGCCTGTGAATCCGGTAATGAATTCTAGTCAACAAGATCGGCGTCAAGAAATTCACTTTGTATGTGAATCCTTACGTGGAAATCACCTGTTACTACTACATATATATCAACGCCTTCTGATTTCATGATATCCCTTACCTTAGATAATCTGCCTGCTATTACCTTTGCATCTGTAATCTGCATTACATGTCCTCCTGACTATATTATCATATAAGTTTCCGCTCAATAAGCACTTCTCTTAATTTGCCAAGTGCCTTTTTCTCTATTCTGCTCACATAGCTTCTGCTTATTCCAAGCCTGTCAGCAAGTTCATTCTGTGTGCATTCTTTTGCACCAAAAAGTCCATACCTGTATTTTAATATCTCTATCTCTCTTGGTGCAAGTACCTTTTCTATATTACCATATATACACTTAATCTGCTCATAAAACATATAATCTTCCACAGCATCCGGCTGTTTCTTCTCCGAATCTTCTCCGATAATATCCTTAAGGCTTATCTCATTTCCCTCTTTGTCCTTTCCTATAGGCTCATTAAGAGACACTTCCCGTTCCTTCTTTTTATCCTGACGGAAAAGCATAAGAATCTCGTTGTCTATACATTTGGCAGCATATGTTGAGAATCTCACATTTCTTTCTATGTCAAATGAATCAACAGCCTTAATAAGTCCTATTGTTCCCACTGAAATAAGGTCTTCATTAATATAATCACGTTCAGTAGAGGTATATTTTTTGACTATATGTGCAACAAGACGCATGTTCTTTTCTATAAGAGCATTTCTGGCCACACTATCGCCTTCGCGTAATTTTATCAGCAATTCTTTCTCTTCCTGTGCCGATAATGGTTTTTCAAACGTTTTCAAAAAGGCACCCCTACACATTTTTATATATCATATGTGTAAAGGTGCCTTTAATTGCCTATCCAACTGTCTCTTTAATTTAACTGTTTACTTCTGTTTCTTCTTCCTGGCGTCTTAAGATATCATACTTATCAAGCTGGATTCCTAAATCAATATAGAGATTCTGCTTAGGATGTGGACAGCTATCCATATCCTTACCATTCTCATCGACAATACGCTTAACTGTGACTTCTATATTCTGTCCATCCGGCTTCATTACTTCAATTGTTTCTCCAACTGAGAACTTGTTTCGCTGCTCAATATGGTAAAGTCCCTGCTCGTTAGTATCTCCTACGATACCAAGATATGTGTATTCCCTGATATATGTGTTACTGTCATATATCTGTGTATTCTCGTCCGGCTTTCCAAAGAAGAAACCTGTTGTATACTGTCTGTAAGTACATTTGCTTATCTCACTCTTATAGAATGGGATTCTAGCCTTATACTTTTCAGGATCTTCTATAAAATCATCAATAGCAAGTCTGTATGTTCTCGCAACAGTTGCAACATACAGAGCTGTCTTCATACGTCCTTCAATCTTAAATGAGTCAATGCCTGAACTTACCATCTCTGGAATATGCTCTATCATGCATAAATCCTTAGAGTTAAATATATATGTTCCTCTCTCATTCTCATATACAGGCATGTACTGTCCCGGTCTGTTCTCCTCAACAACAGCATATTTCCAGCGGCATGGATGTGTACATGCTCCCCTGTTAGCGTCTCTTCCTGCAAGGAAGCTTGATAACAGGCATCTGCCTGAATAAGATATACACATCGCTCCATGCATGAATGTCTCAATCTCCATCTCATCAGGAATATGCTCTCTTATCTCCTTAATCTCCTCAAGAGATAATTCTCTTGCTGAAACCACTCTCTTAGCACCCTGATTCCACCAGAAATTATATGTCATGTAATTAGTATTATTAGCCTGCGTGCTTATATGTATATCAATATCCGGAAGTACTTCCTTTGCTATTGTAAACATTCCCGGATCCGATATAATGAGTGCGTCAGGTCCTACTTCCTTAAGTTCCTCAAAGTAAGCTCTTGCGCCCTCAAGGTCATAGTTATGTGCCAGAATATTAGCTGTAACGTATACCTTGACATTTCTTTCATGGGCAAACTTAACGCCCTCTTTCATATCTTCTATTGAAAAATTCTTAGCCTTAGCTCTTAATCCAAATGCTTCACCACCGATATATACGGCATCTGCACCGAATATTACTGCTATCTTTAAAACTTCAAGACTGCTTGCTGGTATAAGAAGTTCTGTTTCTCTGCCATTATACATATGTCCTGCCATATTATTCTCCTTTACTGTTTCTTTAGATGATTTCAAACTTCTTCTCTTAGCGGCATATTCTGCTGCATATTTGTCCTGGCGGAAAGTCAGGAAGCGAATCACACGTTCGTCACGACGGAACTGGACTTCCAGAGTCGCAATCGTTTCAGGATTTGCTTTGAATTCAACCAACTGGTAGAAGCCTGTTGTTTTCTTGTCGATAGGATAAGCTAATTTGCGCAAACCCCAATTTTCTTCGTTCACGATTTCTGCACCCTGTTCTTTCAGGAGGTTCGTGAATTTTTCTACCGCTT
>ERZ791573.987-NODE-987-length-12582-cov-19.973577_pt1 | contig 12582 bp, 11 predicted proteins | sample MGYA00509971_ERZ791573 | MGnify/ENA primary metagenome ERZ791573 (study PRJEB30046, sample SAMN00791921) | human gut metagenome | study: EMG produced TPA metagenomics assembly of the A metagenome-wide association study of gut microbiota in type 2...
GGACTACTTAGATAGGCTGTTGACGGGAAGTTCAATTTGATGCGTCTGCCCTGCGGTCGGGGTACGATGATTTAAAAGGCATTTTTAGATAACATTACGGTAACAAAAAAGAGGTTGTATCTAAACGAATAGTTTGATACAACCTCTCTTTGGGTGTTGCCTTGTATAATACTTATATAATAGAAGGCTTTTTCTTTATATAAAAGGCTTTTTCTTTATATAATAAAAGGCTTTTTTTAAAACCTCAGTTGTTAAACTGCCATGTTGCTTTTAACCTGTTATTTCTTCATCCAGATCACCTTCTCGTTCCTCGTAAATGCCATCGAGATCATTGTTAGGTCCCCATTGCTTGATAGGATTTTGATCTGAAGCAGCGAGGAAACTGCACTTCATGTCGCAAACCGTAATGCTGATTGCAGGAGCTATATATTTTTTCTTTTTCATAAAATCTTATTTTTGTTCTCTAAAACATTTCTGTTCTCTAAACCCTTTTTCTTACTTAACAACCACCTTCTTGCCGTTCACGATGTAGATGCCTGGCTGCACACCCAGCATATTGTCTACACGCTGACCGTTAAGGTTGTACACCTTGGTGTTGTTTGTGCTGATGTCGGCAAAAGGCACGTCTACACCCGTTGTCTCACCATCTCCGAAACCAAAGGTAAGAAGCTTGGCATTTTCAGAGTTAACCCATGAAGGAGTGAGCCAGCAGCGGTAACCCTTCATCCAGTGGTTGGCCTTGGTGAGGTGATAGAGCTTGCCGTTGTTCCAGATGTAGTTGTCTGCATCAAGGTTCTGATGATTGTCATAGCTGCCCTTAAACTTCAAGTCGTTCATACCCCACTTGGTTGTGATGGCTGCATCTACAGGGAAGTCGACGCTTACAGGATTGTTAGCTGTGGCATCGTCGTATGTGTAGCTTATGCCACCAGCTGCGAGCGAATTGTCCACAGTATAAACCTGACCCGTTAAAGGTCCTGCATCGATAGTCAGCTGGGGGTTCTTTTCTGCTATTACATGTTTCTCAACAAAATCTTTAGCGACCTTGATGATGTAAGGCTTGTTGGCAACCAGATATGGGCTTTGCGCATCAGTTTCCTCCACCAGACTAAATCCGATGATCAGATTGCCGTTATTTGCTTCATAAACCTTGTTTGCCTGAGCAAGCTGTGCCGTTTCGCCAAAGGCTTGGGTAAACTGTGCTTTGGTCAAGCTTACAGGCATAATGAGCGAGTTCCAACTGCCACCCACGAAAGAGCGCTGGAAATACATCGTCAGATTTTCCTTGTAAGTCTTTGTGCTCTTTTCGTTAAGATGCACATTCTCTTGGAAAACGAGGTCTTGCTTGCAGTCGTCTGCTGGCTCGTCCACGTCAGGTGTGCCGTCACCGTCCTTGTCGTTACGCAGCAGGAGGCCATAAACAGACAGTCCTGTAAGGAGATCAAGCCCAGCACCTTCCGTAATAGCCACCTCATCATAGTCGGCTGTCGGATTTATAAAGATGTAACCCTTGTCGCCAAGAGTTATGACATTGGCACCAAGCACGCTCCAATCGTTGAAAGTCTCTACAGGTTCATCCTGGCCTGTCTTATAAGTTTTCACAACGATTGCATCAGCCAAGCTTACACCTACGCCTACAGCATCCTTGTTTATAACCACTACAAGCTGCTTGTTACGCGTTGCAGTAACACCCAGTTTCACGGCAAGCACCGAGCCTGATGCAAGTTTCAATCCTGTAGGGAAGGTTGTCTTTGTTTCAAGAGAACCGTCAATGCAGTTGGTGAGGTCTTTCAGACCGTTTCCGCCGTTTACCCCTGCGATAGACTGTGTTCTGTCAGCATCAATGCTGGCATTTGTTTTGTCGAACGAAATTATTTCTGCACCCGCCAATGGGTCATCGAGCACAGCATCTGCATCGGCTGTGTAAGCATAGTAGATGTTCATCACGCTGAGGTCTGCGCCTAACAGACCAGTAGAGTAGAGACGTATTTCGTCGAAAACAGTAGATGCAGGAACATTGATTGAATATCTGATCTTATGCGAGTTCTGACTACCAATCAGCTTGGCTGCTACGGCAGCTGTGGTGACACCATCAGCAACCTGTTTGCCTTCGTTATAAAGTCTGACATTCATCAGCTTGAGCACATCTGCACTAAGGCCTGTGCCCTTGGCTGTTACAACGAAACCAACCTGGCGTTCACCGCTTTGGCGAGCATTTGTTTCATCAAAGATTTTACCATCCTTTTTCTTAACGCTACAGAGGTAAGAATCGCCGATAGAAACGCCACCGAAATAGGTTGCATAGCTGCTGATATTAGACGAGATGATGTTGGCAGAATTCTTTACAATAGAGAGAAGATTGATGCCGAAACTGCTGCCATCGCCCATCTCATATACAGGATTGGCAGGATCGGTATTATAGAGCACGGTTTCCCTCTTGTTTTCCGGCTTCTGCTCGGTAGAGCCACCCCAATTTATTGTGATGGTCTGGAAGCAATTGTCCTTGTCGCTCTTAAGTATCATTTCTACCGTCACTTTCTCGCCGGTATTATTCTGGTAGCTATCAGTCTCGCTGAAATCGAGAGTGTTGTTTGTTGGGTCAAACTTTACTTTTTTGTCTGATGTCGTTTTAATGTCCCATGTTGCATTTGGGAAGTTTTCCTTATCCCATTTGAGCTGATAATGAGAGTTGCAATTGCAGAGGTCGAGACTTGCCGCAGGGCTCATCTCACATTGATGGCCAGCTGATTCGGGCTTTGGAATGATAAAGGCATAGTTGGCGGTGACACCATTAGCAACTTCCACTCCCATTGTTCTGAATTTGATGCCTGAGAAATCAACAGGAGCCTTAATGGATACTTTCTTTTGTTCGCCACCTATAGAAACAGACAGCACGGTTGTTTTTATAGCTTTTTCGTAAATCTTATTGCCATTCTTATCAAGAAGATAAATGACAGGAGTTACGCCTGCACCAATCAGAGCTCCATCGCTATACACAAAGCCAGCTTCTGTTCCTGCAGGGAATGTTTCTGTGCTCTTTCCATTATTGGCAATGACTTGTGCATAACCAGAAGAGCCAAGCTGCAAGAGTGCAGAAATTGCGATGCCATTTGAAAGGTCGTCGTCTATAAGATCTCTGTTTAGGTAATTCAGGTTACCTATCAATGGCAAATCTGTCGGATGTGTGCTTGATTTTGCATTTAATGTAATGTTCTCTTCGTATTGTTTGATTTTCGTTTTCGTCAACGAATATTCCGCATCACCCACGAAAGCATAATAAATCCTCAGACCGTTTACGGCATCAATATTCACGCCGCTTTTTCCAATGAGTGCAATCTCATCATAGTCTTCTGTAGGCTGTTTGGCAGCAACGATATCTACGAGATTCTTGTCTGAACTTACACTACCAAGAGTCAGCTCAAGCACAGAGAAGCCAAGCTGTTCTATATCAGATGTCAACAAAGTCTTTCCATCTTTGTAGAAACGAATTTGGTAGTTTGTTTTCAGAACATCGAGTTTCAATAAGCTGCTTTCACCAGAAATTTTGAAACCAGCCTTTGTGTCTTTGTCGATGTAGTGTTTCATGTCTTTCACAGCGACAATAGGCGATCCGACAATAAGGTTAACGTCTGCTACACTTGGAAGAGTGTAGTAGTTGTCCAGATCATCATCGCACAAATAGGAGAGGTTCTTAGAACCAGAACCAACTTTTACACCATCAGCAAGGCGGCTGACCATACAGTTGTGGCCAACAAGCGCCATGCGCGATTTCATCGGGTTACGAGAAATTTTCCCCCCCTTGCTATAGTAGGTATTTGCCTGTCCTACTGCCTTCAGGGGAAGCAGCATGAAGATAACAGCCACAATTGCGGCTGCTTTAAAAACTTTGAAATTCATAAGATTCATAATCGTTTTTAAATGAATAACAATTTTTTAAAAATTACTTATTAAGAGAGTTTATTATTTGTTTTCTATCGTCAGCTTATATAACGTTTTTGGGCTGAATGAATCAACCTTTACGAATCGCATTTTTCTTTAACCACGTTTTCTTCCTCGGGTTCTGCCGCCCGTGGCTTCCACCTCTTCGGTGTTTTTAGGCATATAAAGCCAAACCCTCCTTGTCTGACATATCGGAGGTTTTAATGTCCTTTCTCAGCCTTTATGCTTTGTAAAAGACATATTTGTTTTGCGCCAGACAATCAACATTATACATTAATGATAGTCTGAAGCTTTGTTTTCTAATAAAAAAGTGAAGTATATTTATTCCTTTTCAGACATTATTATTTTAATAAATGCCCTCCAATTCAACATTAGCCATCTTGTAATACAATCCTGTTTTTTACATCATTTTTGTTCTCGTTTTTGAGAGTTATGATTTTAGGGTGCAAAATTACAAAAAAAAAAACAATAAGGCTTATATGTTTAAACAAAAAAAAGCAAGAATACACTGTTAAAAATTATAACTTACTAAAAATCAACGTTATAAGATATTTTAATATCACGATATTATTCGACAATAAAACAAATATTTCCCCTACATTAACATTTATGCAATAAGAAAACTCTATTTTTGCAATGTCCAAATTACAATTCATAAGTTATCTAAAAACATAAAAGATTTTGGAAGAAAATGCTCTTGCGAAAGCTTAACATGCACCATATTGTTTTTTCTAAAAATATTTTTGCCCTTTTCTCTTGACTTTGCTTGCGCGATTGTGTATCTTTGCATAACGACAAACAATCTTAACAACGCAATGAGCATAAAATACGAAATTCATTCAATCAAGAACTCGCAAGGCACAGGAAAGGACCGCCATTTTGCACAAATATTCGACCAACCGGCCATGACTGCCGAACAGCTGAAAAGCCACATCCAGGCCAGCTGTTCGCTGACAAAAGGCGACGTGGAAGCCACGCTGTCGGCTCTGCGCGAGCACATGACAAGGGAGCTTATTGAAGGCCACCGCTTCTACATTCCATCCATTGGCTATTTCTCCCTGGCTGTAGACATGGACATGCCCGAAGACAAGCCCATAGACAAGGTGCGTGCCGACTATCTGTCTGTGCGCAACATACGCTTCCGTCCCGATGCAGCCTTGCTGAAAGAGGTGAGAAAAGGCGTGCGCTTTGAACGGGCAACGTTCACAACGAAGTCGGCAAACCTGACAGAAGACGAGCTGAAGGAGAAGATAACCCTTTATTTCGCCACCAACAACTGCCTGACACGCCGCGCCATGGAGCAAGAGTTTGGGCTGCGACGAAACGCCGCCCTAAAATGGCTCAGACATTTCACCGAGACAGGACTGCTGAAAAAAGAAGGTTCAAGAAACTCGCCTGTATATTTTCTCAATTGACCAAATGAGAAAGAGGGCGTTTTGAAACCTCGTTTAACATCTTTACTCAACTTTCACAAAACATGAAGATAGAAGAAAGCTACATCTGCGGCAAGCACACGGAAGCCGACTGTGAGGACGGCATGGTCATAACGCCTTGGTTTGCAGCCGTCATTGACGGCAGCACCAGCAAGACGCCACGCCGTCTGGACCCGACGATGAAGAACGGACGACTGGCCATGCTTATCATCTCGCAACACATCAAGACCATGTCTGCCTCAACGACCATGGAGCAGTTTTGTGAGGGCGTGACACGGCGCATAGCAAACGAGTATGAGCGGCACGGGGTGGCAGAACGCATGGGCGCTCACCCCGAAGAACGGCTCACGGCCTCAGCCATAATTTACAGCGTGCAGCGACGAGAGGTGTGGATGGTAGGCGACTGCCAAGCCATCGTCGACAACACCTTCTTCGACAACGCCAAACCTTATGAGCAGCACATCGCTACCCTTCGCGCCAACATGATAAAGGAGGGCATGGCGCCAGCCGATGCCCGCCGCGCCATAGAGCCTCAGCTCGTTGAAGCCATGCTGCAAGGACAGAACACAAGCTACGCCGTAATCGACGGAACGCCCATCTACATGGCCGGCACACGCACCGTTGCCGTAAGCCACGCTGCCGTGCTCGCATCAGACGGCTACCCCTTCCTCCACCCCACCCTCAAAGAGAGCGAGGAAGCTCTGGCGCGGCAACTCGCCGACGACCCGCAAAACATTTCGTCGTTCGTAGCCACCAAAGGGCTTGTCGAGGGCAACAACAGTTTCGACGACAGGGCCTACATCAGGCTAACCGTGTGATTATGAGCACATATTTAAATGTGTTCAAAAAATTTTTTGGCCAAACCCTTGTTTCGTGTTGAAATAATCGCTATATTTGCATCATAATAAGAAAAGGATCAGCTAACTGTCAAAAACTGAAGATATTCTAACAACATAACAGGAGGACTCAAACTATGACGAAGACAAGAGAAATTTATCGTTGCCCCATTTGCGGCAACATCGTTGAGGTATTGCATGAAGGCGCCGTGCTTTCGTGCTGTGGCAAACCTATGGAGCTGCTGAAAGGCAACTCTACAGACGGGGCTTATGAGAAGCATGTGCCTGTGGTTGAAAAGGTGGAGGGCGGCTTCAAGGTGAAGGTTGGTGCCGTGGAACACCCCATGGTGGAGGAGCACTACATTCAATGGATTGAGCTGCTCACGCCGTTCTGCGTCATGCGACGCGAGCTGCATCCCGGCGACAAGCCCGAGGCGCTCTTTCTTGTGGACCCAGCAACGGCATGCGGACAGAAGATCATGAGCTGCGACATCAGCAAGGTTAGAGCACGCGAATATTGCAACCTGCACGGGCTGTATATTTTGTAAAAAATCACCAGCTTATTGCGAGAGAAGGAAAAGCGCAAGCGTTGTGGATAAAAAACGATGAGACAAAGGTTTGCGCTACGAGCATTTTTTAAACATTAATTTCCATTAATTGAACATTAATTTAACATCAATTTTCCGCGCGAAGCGCGTATTAATGATAATTAATGGGCCATTAATGGAAATTAATGTTTAAGAAAACAACGAGCGCGAAGCGCAAGCATTGTGGATAAAAAACAATGAAACAAAGGTTTGCGCTACGAGCATTTTTTAAACATTAATTTCCATTAATTGAACATTAATTTAACATCAATTTTCCGCGCGAAGCGCGTATTAATGATAATTAATGGGCCATTAATGGAAATTAATGTTTAAGAAAACAACGAGCGCGAAGCGCGATGTAAATGTCAATAGGATTTGCGCAAGACAAATAAGCAACAAACCTTACTTAACAACCCCAACGATCTCAGAAAGGCTCTTGCAACCATGGTCGTCGAGCCACTGGTTAATGCCGTCGCGCACCTTGATGGTGACAGCGGGATCGAGGAAGTTGGCGGTGCCTATCTCTATGGCTGATGCTCCTGCCATGAAGAACTCGATGGCATCGGCAGCGGTGCTGATGCCTCCCAGTCCGATGACGGGAATGTCAACAGCCTTGGCAACCTGCCACACCATGCGCACAGCCACGGGCTTGACGGCAGGGCCGCTCAGTCCGCCTGTAGAGATGCTGAGCATGGGCTGGCGGCGCTCAATGTCGATGGCCATACCCATGAGCGTGTTGATGAGCGACACGCTGTCGGCACCCTCAGCCTCAACGGCGCGTGCTATGTCGGCAATGTTGGTGACGTTGGGTGAGAGCTTCACGATGAGCGTTTTGTTGTAACGCTTTCTCACAGCCTTGACCACGCTGGCAGCACCCTCGCATGTCACGCCAAAGGCTATGCCGCCGTCCTTGACGTTAGGGCAAGAGATGTTAAGCTCGATGGCGGGGATGTTATCGAGAGCGTCGATGCGTGCTGCACACTCGGCATAGTCGTCGGGGGAAGAGCCGCTCACGTTCACAATCATGTTGGTGTCGATGTCCTTAATCTGCGGATAGATGTGCTCGCAGAAATAGTCGACACCCTTGTTCTGAAGACCCACACAGTTGAGCATGCCCTGAGCGGTCTCCGCCATGCGCGGGTAGTCGTTACCCTGACGCGGCACGAGCGTTGTGCCTTTGACGATGATGCCACCAATCTGGTCGAGCGGCACAAAGTCGGCAAACTCCAGTCCGTAGCCAAAAGTTCCCGATGCTGTCATCACGGGGTTCTTCATCCCCAGTTTTCCTATGTTTACGCTTAAATCTGCCATGACAATTTGTTTATGTTCAACACTGGTCCTTCCTTACACACGCACACGTTACCCTCGGTGGTCTTCTCCACACAGCACAGACAGGCGCCCACGCCGCAAGCCATCTTGTTTTCAAGCGACACCTCACAGCTTATGTTCTCAGCCTTGGCGTAACGTGCGACAGCCATCATCATGGGCTTGGGGCCACAGGTAGAGATCTGGTCGAAACGCTCCTGTGAGAGCACGCTGTGGTTTGTCACGAAGCCGCGCTCACCCTCAGAGCCATCCTCTGTGGTCACAAACACACGGCCCACCGCCTTGAAGAGGTCGAGCTCCAGGAGGTCGGCAGCTGTGCGGGCGCCGAGCAGGAACGTGGGTTCGCCACCTTGCTCCTTGATCTTCTGTCCGAAATAGAGCAACGGGGCCACGCCAACGCCTCCACCGACGAGGAGCACCTTCTCGCTTGCCTCACGCGGCATGGTGAAACCGTTGCCGAGAGGCAGCACACAGTTGAGCGTGTCGCCTTGCTGCAAGCGTGACAGGCGGCGCGTGCCGTCGCCGATGGCAGCCACGAGGAGCCACAGCTCATTGTTTGTGCGGTCAACAAAATTGATAGAGATGGGGCGGCGCAAGAAGGTTGTTGGCGAGTCGTCTACGCGCACCTCCACAAACTGTCCCGGCAACATGTCGGGCAAGGGTTTCTCGTCGGTAAGCTTTATGAGCACATGCTTGGGGCTCAGCGCTTCTACCGAAGAGACCTTGAGGTCGAGGATAAACTTTTTCATTATGTATGTTATTGCTTGTTTTTTTATGCTGTTCGGGCCGGACAGCCCGCTTTCAAGGGCAAAGTTACGCATTTTAAACTAAAAATGAAAGCCATTGGTTTTAGAATATGAAAAAAACTGCTAATTTTGCAGTCGTAACAGAACAAATCCACTACAATGACAGACTACCGTTATTATCTTCCAGCCGAGTGGCACCACCAGACAGGGGTGCAGCTGACATGGCCTCACGCCGACACCGACTGGAAGCCGTATCTCGAAGACATAACAGACACGTTCGTGCAGATCGCGAAAGCCGTGGCCCACTATGAGCCGCTCATCGTTGCCGCCCGACAGCCCGACGAGGTACGCGAGCTGCTGGCAGAGAGCCTTAACGACGAGGAGATGAGCCGTGTGAGGATCTATGCTTGCGACAACAACGACACATGGGCACGCGACCACGCTTTCATAACGCTCCTGCCGAAGGACGGGGTGGGCGAACGACATCTCGTCGACTTCCGCTTCAACGGATGGGGCGACAAGTTTGCTGCCGACAAGGACAACGCCCTCAACCGACAGCTCTTTGAGCTTGGCGCCTACAAGGGGGTGTATGTGGACGAGAACCAGTTTGTGCTTGAGGGAGGCTCGATAGAGAGCGACGGCAAGGGCACAATCATGACGACAAGCCAGTGTCTACTTGCGCCACACCGTAACCAGCCCATGACCAAAGAAGAGATTGAAGAACATATAAAGACCGTTCTCGGTGCCGACCGTGTGGTGTGGCTTGACCATGGCAACCTCATTGGCGACGATACCGACGGACACATAGACACCATCGTGCGCTTCGCGCCTGACGACACGCTCCTCTACATCGCGCCGACAAGACCCGATGATGAGCAGCACGCCGACTTTGTTGCATTAGAGACCCAGCTGCGCTCTCTGCGCACGGCTGATGGCCAGCCTTACCGTCTGCTGCCGCTGCCCATGAACGACCCTATCATGGACGAGGACGGCGAACGTCTGCCTGCCACCTATGCCAACTTCCTGATTATCAACGGGGCGGTCATCGTGCCTACCTATGACCAGCCCGACCTCGACAGCCGGGCGCTTGCCACCATTGCCGAGGCGTTCAAGGGCTACGACATCATTGGCATTGACGCACGAACGATAATAAAACAGCATGGGTCGATACATTGCCTGACGATGCAAGGAGTTTAAAATTTTTCTCCAGTTTCGCATGTCTTGACATGCTGTCAGAAAACAAGGAGACAGGTGAGCAAGGAGACAAAAGAACAAAGAGACAAGAGAATAAGGAGAATTGTTAAGAAAAGACAAAGAATGAAAGAGATAAAGATCGGACTGCTTCAGCAGCACAACACAGCCAACAGCGAAGACAACATGCGCCGTCTGGCTGAGGGAATAGAAAAATTGGCAAAAGGCGGAGCACAACTGGTGGTGCTTCAGGAGCTGCACAACTCGCTCTACTTCTGCCAGGTGGAGAACGTTAACAACTTTGACCTTGCGGAGCCTATACCCGGACCGTCAACCGACTTCTACGGAGAGCTGGCAAAACGCAACGGGGTGGTCATCGTGACATCGCTCTTCGAACGACGCGCACCCGGACTGTATCATAACACGGCGGTGGTGATAGAACGTGACGGAACGATTGCGGGAAAATATCGTAAGATGCACATCCCCGACGACCCGGCCTACTATGAGAAGTTCTATTTCACACCTGGCGACCTCGGCTTCAAGCCCATCCAGACAAGCGTGGGCCGACTGGGCGTGCTCGTGTGCTGGGACCAGTGGTACCCCGAGGCTGCGCGTCTGATGGCGCTGCAAGGTGCCGACCTGCTTATCTACCCCACCGCCATTGGCTATGAGAGCAGCGACACAAAGGAGGAGCAGGAGCGTCAGCGCGAGGCGTGGACAACGGTGCAACGCGGTCACGCCGTGGCTAACGGTCTGCCTGTGGTGAGCGTTAACCGCGTGGGCTACGAGCCAGACCTATCTGGCGTGACAGGCGGCATTGAGTTCTGGGGCAGTTCGATGGTCGTAGGTCCTCAGGGCGAGATGCTCTTCCGCGCATCTAAGGACAACGAGGAGAGCACCATCGTGACCATTGACCTCGACCACAGCGAACAGGTGCGCCGCTGGTGGCCATTCCTCCGCGACAGACGAATAGAGGAATATGGCAATATAACAAAAAGATTTTTGAATTTTGAGTTTTGAGTTTTGAATTATTGCGGCTGTGCCGCAATTTTGAGTTTTGAATTTTGAGTTTTGAATTATCGGCTTTCAGCCGATTCTGAATTTTTGAATTTTGAATTATTGATGAGCCTATATGAAACGAATGAATTCACCAACGCTCAAAATAATAAATCCAAAAATCAATAACTCAAAATTCAAAAGTCAATAACTCAAAATTGCGCCAGCTGGCGCAATAATTCAAAACTCAAAATTCAAAATTCAAAAATCAATATCCTCTTTCCACCGACACCTGGAAGCTGAAATTGGGGTTGACGTTATATTTCACGGCTGCTCCAATGCGGTCGCCTATGTTAGAGATGTCGTAGACGGTGCAAGGCATGAAGCGGCGGTTGCCAGCCAACGATTTCTGGCCATAGAGGTAAGCCTCCCAATGGTCATTAAACTTATAGCCCATGATGGCAGACACGCCAGCTTCGCGCCATGTGTCGTGTTGCCACATGATGTTGTTGAAATAGCCGCCAACAGCCACCGACAGTTTCTTCGTGACGGGGACAGCATACATGGCCGACACGTTCTGTGTGAAGCCGGCTCCTCCTCGCGCGTTCTTGCCAAACTCGGCAAAGACGGAAGCGCCAAGACTCACGTTCATGCCTTTGTGCAGCAACCAGTTGTACCAGTTGCCCCAATAGAGCGGTCGCAAGGTCATGGGCAGCACCTCACCTCGCATGCCAATGGCAGGGAGATTTAACGAGTCGGTATGCTCGCCACCAAAAGCCCCGAGAAACGATGGCTCCACAGCGCGATCAGCAGCAAAAGAAGAGCCATCAACCGCTTCGTTCACAGGCTTTTCATTCAAAACCTTATCGTTAAAATTTTCACCAATCTTTTCGTTCAAAATCTTATCGTTAAGATTGTCACCGACCTTTTCATTCAAGACCTTATCGTTAAGATTTTCACCAACCTTTTCGTTCAAAACCTTATCGTTAAGATTTTCACCAACCTTTTCATTCAAGACCTTATCGTCCGAAGCCTCATTAACCTTCTCGCTCACATCCATTTGTTCAGTCATGCGAGCAGCATTTGCGCTTTCTTCTGTTTGCGTTTTCACGTTTTGCGCCATTGCTTTAGGACACCATATTGTTAAGGTTCCCAACAAAAGCAAGCATATCTTGCAATATTCTTTCATTCTTTTCATATTCTTTTTCTTTCAACAAGCCTATTCCTTTAAAGACCAATCCTTTCAAGGAACCAATCCCTTCAAGGAACCAATTCCTTCAAGAAACCAATCCTTTCAAGCAACCAATCCCTTAAAAGAACAAATTCTTTTCATTCAAATAAGCGTTTACAAAGATAACGCCATAAAGCGTTATTGCAAAATGTTTTAAACTTATTTAAAGGTAAAAAACTTTTAAAGGTAAAAAGGAAAAAAGGCTAACGATTTTAAAGGTATTGAACTTTCGCATAAAAAAAATGGAAATTATCTCAAGCAAGCGTCGCCGAAGGCGGCGAATATCCATAACCGCTG
>ERZ791573.988-NODE-988-length-12582-cov-19.964876_pt1 | contig 12582 bp, 9 predicted proteins | sample MGYA00509971_ERZ791573 | MGnify/ENA primary metagenome ERZ791573 (study PRJEB30046, sample SAMN00791921) | human gut metagenome | study: EMG produced TPA metagenomics assembly of the A metagenome-wide association study of gut microbiota in type 2...
GAATCTTTTTTTAAAGGTTAAGGAGCAGATGATATGTAAGCAAATCCGGCAAGATGAACAAACTCATCATCCTGCTCCTTTTAATCAAGTTAATTATCTCATTCAGCCAAAGTTAAACTTAAGTATTGGCTCATCATTATTTACATCTGTCGCTATTATCGTTTTCGTAGCTTCATCCACCCAAATACCATATATATAATGGTCTAGCACATATTTACATAATGGTTCTCCTTTCAAACTAAAAACATAAATGTACTTACCTCCGTCAGAAAGTCTTCCGCTTTGTCTAGCTATATCTTTAAAAGAGGTTCCATGAAACACCGCATAAATAGCATCATCAGTAACTTGCACATCACTGAATCCCATAATACCTGTTGGTATACCATAGCCATCTGATACTTTGAATTCAGGTTCATCATATTCACCAACACGAATGACATGAGTACTATCTTTTAAATTATAGATTTCAACCACTTCTCCTTCCTCAGGTTCTCCGTCGAAATGTGCGATGGCACCTGAAAACACCCAGGGGTGAAAACGTTTTAATGATTCTTCCTTACCTGGCTTTAGCATTGTTAAAATAATCTTTTACATGTCCTGTTACGTCTTTATTGTTATACATCACATCAACATGACCGCTAATATTATTTCTGAATCCAGTTTGTGTGGTGAATCCAGTTGTCAACTGTTTGGCCTTTGTAACCAAAGTTGGTGCGCCCCATCTCCTTTTCATCCAACGGACCATGTGAGAGGCTTTAAGGAAATAATTTAATTTTCCTTTTCCTTGCTGTGTCCATTTGTTGCGTGGAATTTTGATTCCCGCCTTATTAAACGCATAGCTTAACCGGGCGGCACAGGCATTTTGGTAGAATTGTGGCTGTGTCTTTGCGTAATAGGCAATGTCGCCTCCCATGGCCGCATAGATGGATGCAACTGTTTTATATTTCTCGAATGATTCCTCATAATAGTCATATACACTTTTGACCTGTTCTTTTGTTGGACCCCTATGCATAATCTCATTGAAGATCATTGAGAATGCCGCAGTGGTGGCCCCGTTTGCAAATTTTCCTCCTCCAATCTCTTCAACGGTTCCTCCAACTACAGAGGAAGCGACAATCTGCAATGTTTTCCCTGCATCAGCCATGAACTTGGCTTGCAGTGCCTTGTCGCTAAGTGCTGATACGGCTCCCATGTATAGCCCGTGCATGATATTTCCTCCCTGTGCTCCTTCCAATGCTCCTTGTGTAAAAGCGTGTTTAAAGAGGCTCGCAATAAAATCATTATCTGCGGATATATAGTTGAGACATCCACTGGTCGCTCCCCAAAAACCTCCACAAAACGTGGCTTTCGCAACCTGCCCGATATTGGAGCCGTTCAGCAACGCACCCGTCAGCGCACTGGCGGCACCACCTGCAGCACCTGCAGCTATGGCAATGCCGACGGTGGAACCTGTGCCGAGTGTGACTGCCCCCACTGCAATTCCCACTGCGGCAGACACGATACTCTTCCAATTGTGACTTATCCAACTGTATCCAGACGGGTCAACAAGAGAGAGGGGGTTATTGAGACAGTAGGCATAGCGGTTGAGACTCTGGGTGAAGTCAGGAGCCTGCACGAAGGGGTCGGGGGTGAGGAAGCGTCCCACGAAGGGGTCGTAGATTCGTCCGTCCATGTTCACCATGTCGAACATGTCGATGTGCTCGTGGCCGGTGAATCCGTGGTCGTCCTTTAAGTCCCACACGTTGTAGGCCAGTGTCATGGGGTCGCGGCGGCGGCCCCACGCGTCGTAGTCGAGTTCCTGTATGACTGCGAGGCGGTAGTCGGCAATGCGCACGGTTGAGCCGAGCGGGTCACGCGAGAAATAATAGGTGGCGGAGCCGTTGCCGCTGCCGATGACCATCGCCACGGGCTGGTCGCCGATAGCGAAAATGTAGGATGTCCTCTCAATAGTCCTTCCGTCCTTGGCCTTCTCCTCGTAAAGGCTACCGATGTAGAATTTCACCACGCCGTTGCAGTCGGCCTTGATGCGGCTCTTGTCGGGTCCGTAGCAGAGCGACATGACGTTGGAGCCTGACTGGATGAAGACGGTCTTGTCAAGCGAGTTGTAGCGTATCTTGTCCCATGGGGTCAGGCTGCCGCTGACGGCGGCAAGGCGGTTCGTCCCGTCCTTGTAGGTGTAGGTTCCGATGTCCGACTTGCTTGTTATGTTGCCCGCCGGGTCATACTCCATTGTAAGGGCGGAGTGCATGTTGCAGTCAACGCGGCAGAGGCGGTTTAGCGCGTCGTAGGAGAACGTCTCCGCCACACCGTACTTGCCGTTGCGCCTTGCCGTCATGTTGCCGAGTGCGTCGTAGGAGTAGGCCAACGAGAGTTGCACCTGCGGGGCGGTGATTGCCATCACACGTCCCGTACTTGCGTCATAGGAGGTTGTTGTCTCCGTGCCGTTGCCGAATTTCTCCTTCTCCACCTGTCCGCGTGCGTTCATGGAGAGCAGCGTCCAGTAAAGGGCCTTGCTGTCGGCATTGGATACGGAGGTAAGGAATCCGTTGGAGTCGTAGTCGTTGTGGACCTTCAGCCCAGCCGGGTAGGTGATCGTCTCGGGCAGTCCGAGGGCGTTGTATGAGGTGAGTGTGGTGAACGATTTCTTACCCACGTCCGTCCTCTCTTCCATTACACGCCCGTAGCCGTCGTGTGAGTAGAACTTTGACGATTCGTCGGTAAAGACCGCACTCACAGCTCCCTTCCAGTCCTTGTCATAGTAGGTGGTGAAGGTCATGTCGGGGCGGTTCTCGACAATGAGCCGTCCGCCCGTGTCGTAGGTGTAGGTCGTAGTGCCATGCACGTCCTCGTGCGCTACCAGCTCCCCGAAGGCGTTGTAGGTGTCACGCGACACCCCCATGTCGGGGTCGTCGAGCAGTGTGCGGTGTCCTGCAAGGTCGTACTCCGACACAATGGTGGTACGCGGTCTCTCCACACGGATGCAGTTGCCGTCCACGTCATATTTATAATGTATGTATCCGCCCATAGCGTCCACACTCTCCACAAGCCTTCCGTTAAGGTCGCTGGTCTTGTACGAGCTGTGTCCAAGCGCATCAGTTACGGTGTTTCTCAGGCCGTCGTAAGAAAAGCGGGTGGTGCTGCCGTCTGGCTTTGTCTGTACGGTGGTACGCCCCACGGCATCGTAGCTGTTGGTGTTCCACAACACGCTGGTGCCAGCAAAATACGGCTCAGAACTTTTTACTACCTGTCCAAGCACGTTGTACACTATGTCGGCATACACTTTCCTGCCGAACGGGGCATCGGTAACGGTGCGCAGCGTCCTGCCGTAGCTGTCGTAATAGACGGCAGACGAGGGCTGGCCGGTGCTCTGGCTGTACTCAAAGTAGACGGCTCCTTCTGGAGCCTCCTCCATGCCGCTGCACCACCCGGTGGCCTTCGACGTTTCGGCTATTGGAGTGGTAGCATGAACAAGCTGCCCGAAGCTGTCGTAGCGGTACTCGGTGGTGAAACCGTTGGCATCGGTTTCCTTCATCACCACGCCGAGCACATCGTCGACGGCGCTTTCAGTGGTGAAGCCGAGGCTGCTGGTGGATGACACGAGGAGGCGCCCCCTTGCGTCATAACCAGTCCTTTCGGTGCGCGGCTCAATGCCGTCGAGCGGTGCAGTGGTGCTTTCGGTCACGTTGCCGTACTTGTCGTGTATGTATGTCTTGCGGTAGCCCAGCGCGGTGTTGCCCGGCTCAAAGGTTTCTGACGTGATGAGTCCTGTCACGCGGTCATACTCAAAGGTGGAGGAGCGTGATACCTCACGTCCGTTTTCCGACTTTGTGACGGTGGATGACAGCAGGCGGCCGAGCATCCAATCTGGCGTGTTGTTGGAGTAGGTGCTTTCGGTTACGGTAACCACATCGCCAGTGCGTGTCGTGTTTGCCGTCACGTTGCCGTAGCTGTCGTATTCGGTTGTTGTGTAGGAGTCGGACAGCAGTGTGCCTGAATTGTACTCGTATGTCTTCTCGCTGACAGCGGTCGGTGTGTACACGAACACGCGGCTGTCTTGTGGCAGTGTGATGAGACTGTTGGTGTATTCGCTCTCGGAGAGCAGCTTGCTGCCGCACCATACCGACTGGCGGCTTTTCAGACCGAGAATGTACTTGTCGGTGTTGGCCTCGTAGGTGCAGGTTTCGGATATGCCGGTGCTCTTGTCTGTGGCAACAAACGTCCCGAAGCCGAGCAGTCCGCGTCCGGCCTTGTGCAGTATGGCATTGCTGTAACAGTATTCTGTCGTCCTGGTGAAGCCGCCAGACTGCACATCGTCTACGGCAGCCACCACGGGCCATGAAAGACCCGACGACACGAGCGGATAGGTGCAAGACTTGTCGCTTGTGTAGACGCTGTTGTCGCTCAGGTACTTGTAGTGTATGTCGGTGCGGTTGCCCAGACCGTCGGCTATGCCAGTGAGGAGGCTGTTCACGCCGTCGGGCATGACAAGCAGCTGGTAGCCGTCCCAGTAGCTCTTGTCCCAGGTGGAGGTACACACAAAGTCGGTCTTGCCGTCACCGTTAAAGTCGCCAGTGTAGAACCGCCACTTGTCTGCGGCATATACGCCGCATCCGCTGTCTTGCGGATAAAAATTTCCGAGGCCATCGTTGATCTAGACTTTTGGTCTGGTCATGTTGTCGCCAGAAGATTCACTGTCCACGGCATGTATGTCGTCGAAGCCGTCGCCATTGATGTCGGCAACGAACAGCAGTGTCTTGCGTGCGTCGAAAGGCTTGTCGTGGTATGATTTCTTGAAACTGCCGTTGCCGAGCGAATAGTATATGCACCATTCCGACCATCCGCCGCTGTTGGGGTCGTCGTCATAGCCCGTGAGCAGAAGGTCGGTCTTGCCGTCGCCGTTGAAGTCGCCTGTATGGATATGGTGCTTGCTTGTGGGCCATATTGCCACTGTAGCGAGATTCAGCTTGCCCATGCCGTTGCTCTGCAGGAGTCGGCAGCCGTCCTTGTCAAGGTTTAGAATGTCTGTCAGGCCGTCACCGTTGAAGTCGCCGAATTCAAGATGTCCCCACTTGCTGTGTTCCATTACTGTCTCGGTGTCGGAGAGAGGGTTGACGGCGTTGCCGTCAACCGCCGAGCGCAGAAGCTCGTATGTGCTTGAGTTGTTGTACCACACGAACAGGTCGGCAGCTCCGTCACCGTTTATTTCCACTGGCTGCATGCCGAAATCGGTGGAGAGGGACAGCACGCTTCTGCTGAAGGCCAAGGATGTGTTGCCGCCGCTGTTGGCGGCAAGGTAGAGGTCGCAGTTGTGGTATTTGCCGGAATGGCAGCGCTTCACTATTATGTCATCGCAGCCGTCGCCGTTGAAGTCGCCGCACATCACATCTTCTATCTCGTCGTCATCCCACTGCCATGTGCCTTCCGACGCTGAAACAAAGCCGTTGCCGTTGCTAAGGAACAGTTTCCAGCCTGACCATCCGGCTTTCTTGTCCTGCGGTGTGGCGAGTATGTCGGCCTTGCCGTCACCGTTAAAATCGCCTACTGTCAGCTTGGCCTTGTGTATGTAGCCGGTACGGGTATAGTTGATGTTCTTTACCTTGAAGTCGTCTATCGTGGCCCATGTGAAGCGTGTGGGGTTCTTGTGCGTGCCGTCGGCAGCCCTCTCCGTGACGCTTGACAGGAGATGCTTGCGGTTCACCGTTCTGTATTCAAATTCGAACGTCCGTACCTTCTGTTCTTCATAATACAGGGAAATGGAAGAGATTACCATGCTCTTGTGTACAGGCACACCGCACACATAGGTGGTGGGAGAATACTCGTTCTTGGCATATGTAAAGCGTACTGATGCGTATGGCGAGAGTCCCGCATTGTCGTTGCCGGTATAGTCGATGCGTGACACGCGGAAATCGTTCTCTGAGGCATCGCCGTCGTATGTCACCTTGTAATAGTTGCCTGCTGTGTCGGTGACCTTCGTTACAAGCCAGAACAGGGTGTTGGCCGACGTTCCGGCCCCGAGTGCCTCAGAGAGCGGCATGTACTCGTATGTAAGCCCCGACTTTGTTTTCACGGTGAAGGTCTTTGGGGCGCCATTGCCGTATGTTGCGGTGACCTTTGCAAAGTTGTTAATCTCTGTAACGTAGTCGGACCCGCCAAATGAGCTTGGTATCAGCCGCTGGCCGTCGAGTGAGAAGCTGTCGTAGCCTGTAAAGGTGACAGCCCTTGCCATTCCGTCATGGAACATGTCAGCTGGTGTGCGGCTTATCACGGAAAGTCCGTCAAGGTCGAAACCATAGCCCAGCAGGCCGTCCTTGGTGGAGCTGCTGTAGTTCACCGACAGACAAGGCTTCATGCCACCGGTGCCTGGCAGTGCAGGTATTGGTATGTTGTAAGCCACTTGCCCTGTGGGCGTTATCTGGAAATCATCGCCGATCTTGCCTACTATACCGCCATCGGTGCCGCCTTTCTCACGGCCTTCATACAAGCTGGATTGCGCCTGGCATAGCAGTGAGAGTAGTGATAAGAGCAATAAAAAGAAATGACGTGCCATAGTTTTTATTTCTTTGTTAGTTTGTATGATTGTGACAGCTCACGTCCGCGAACGTTCAGGAAGTATATGCCGGGCTTCAAGGCAGAAGTGTCGAGCGTGTTGAGACCGTTCTTTATTTCTGCGGCAGTTGCCGTTATGCCGTCAACATCGGAAAGCATGCAGTTTAGCCTCTCGCCATTGGCTATGCTGTCGGCCTTAATGCTGAGGGTTGCATGAAACTCGGGAAAATCAATGACAGTTATTTTTGCCCCGTTTCTGTAAAGGGCTGTCTGCCCCTTTGCTACATTCTGCGCCTTTGTGCGCGATGTACAGCATCCGGTGTCATTGTAGGTGTAGTTTACTTGCCCTTGCACGTTGTGGCAGAAGGCAAAGGTCATGACAAATGTAAGAATGGACCAGTGTGTCATAAGCTTTCGGCTTTTATTAATATGGTTAATGTTAATGTTTGTGGTGCACAATTTAGATAAAATTTCCGAATTATAAGCCAATTCAGATTATAAACGAGAATGAATGTCACCGAGTGCTCGCTAATCTTGCATCCACATGCTCTAAGTCACAACCATGGCTGTTAGAGGAGCTAAGTATGGCAGTTAGAGAGGCTAAGTGGTGACAGTTGTGTTTAGCGTGGGAACCTTTCGCAAAAGCGGTTGACAAGATGCCGCACCACGTCAAGGAGAAGCCAGAGCATCAACAGGGCAAAGAAGAGAAGCCAACCGCTGCCGAGAAACTCGAGCATGTAGACGGGGAGGAGCACCAAGGCCACAACATCAAAAAAGGGGTTCGACATGAACGCATGAGACAACGAGGGGGTGCCGCGATGGCTCTCCTTAACAGCACGGACAAACTGCCATGTAAGAACCAGAGACGCGACAACGGCTGCTACAAACAACCAAAGGTAACGATGCTGAACATTGAAGCCAAGGGAGCCACAGCACCACATAAGAAGGGCATATGAGAGAACTGCCAACACAGAGTTTGTTTTCTTGAACATAGATTTCGATTTTTTGCCAGGTTATTGTTTCTTATCGTCATAATCAACCGCTATGCGGTAGCGCTTAAGATAGGCTGTCACGTCGTTGATGTCGGCGGGATAGGCCACGGCCTTCTTGCCATAGTCATAGCAGAATGTTATGCGGCGGCCCAAGAGGGTTCGGCTCACGGTGACGCTCTCTATCTCGTTCACATTGATGCGATAGACCTTAAACGCGCGGAAAGGGTCAGAGACAAAGAGCTTACTCCCATCGGCCTTGATCTTCAAGATGAGATACTGGAAGATGAAGATTAGGGGGAAGCCAAACAGTAGGCGGTAGAAAAATTCGAGATAGTTGAAGCCCACAACGAAGCACAAGAGGTTCAGAAGCAAGCACAGAAAGAGGTAGAACATCATTGTGCCGACGTTGAACCGCAACGAATAATACATGTCGATGCTATAGTCGGCATTTGAGCGGCTGGCATCGGCGGCGCAGCTTCCGTTCTCATGGCGCGACGACATGCGCTTCTCGCGCCAAGCGGTGAGCTGGGCAAGGGCGTGGCGCAGCAGATCAAAGGAGCACCATGCAAAAACAGCAGCGGCAACGGGCCACCACACTTCTTCTTGCTTGTCTTCTGCATAAGCGGGCACAAACGCCATGAGCATCAAGACATCGAAACAGGGTTTCGACACAAAGAGGGCGGACCAGGAGGCGCCGTCCATGCGGCGCTTCGTGATGTTGTAACAGAGAAAGGCTACAACGCACATAACGAAGCACAAGAGGAAGAACAGGACGGGCAGGCTGTCAACGCCAACCATCAACTTGACAACAAGGGCTGTCAGCAGCAGCAACAAGCCGCACGAGGCAAAGGCCATGATTTTGTTTACGCTTTTTGTCATATCGCTCTTTCGTTTTATTTGTTTTTAGAAAATAAATTTATGGACTAAAGTTTCGCATAAGGTAAGGCTTGCCATTATATGGTCACCTCACTTTACGGTTTACCGATTGTTGGGAACTAAGCCATTCATTCTGAATTTACATTTTTCATACCAATATTATCTAATTATAAGCATCAACACAAGTAACAAGAAACTGAAATTTCGCATTTTTTCAACATGCCATTAAAAATAAGTTAACGAGTAGACAAGCTGCGTCCTTAACTAACAAATAGTTGTCTTTCGAATTTAATCTATAAACAAACAGCTCGTCCACTCATCAACTTGTAGAATATCAGCATTCTATAGACATGCGAATTTAAAATTATAAATCACTTAAGATCATTAGCTTTTTGCTTCCAATACAAATTACTGTTTACAAATATATTATTAAAAGTCTTAAACTGATTTTTTTTATTTGTATCTAGATGTGATTCGTTAATTAAATCATTTAAATCCTTACAATACAGAATAAAATCTTTATCTGACAAGTTTGGAACTATACCCATCATTTTTTGACCTAATTCTCTAACATCATCGAAAGTATCTCTATCAACATTTAATTTATCAATAGAATTTAATCGAGCCATTTCAAAACTGTCAGCAAAATCAAAATCTTCCTCTATAGGATTCATTCTAACAATAAATAGTTTTGTAAATGAACGAATTGCTTCATGTATTGATTCAGGAGTATTATTACGCATATTTTCTTGCGTTATACTATCAGGAAGGATAACTTCTTTACCAGCAGTCGTTAGTAAATACAAACGTTGTGCGTCACTAAAAAGCCCATCATAATCCATTACGCCATTTGAAGCTATATATTTTTTCCCATTTTTTTTCAATTTTGAAAGTAATAAATTATGAAGTCCACCAACAGAATCTACAACACTTGGAGACAACGAAATATTTTCAAAATAAACTGTATTTCTTTCTAAATTAATCTCTACACCCTTCATTTCTGAAACATTTAATAGTTGTGAAGAATCAGGAATAAATACATGTTCTTGATTTAAACCATTTTTAACTAATAAATAATCCAAATATTCATCATAAAGAGCCGAAGCAACAAAACTTGCCAAGACGCCAGCACCGAAAGTAATTGGAGCTGCCACAGCACCAATAGATGCATCTACAGCTCCAGAACATATTCTACGAGCCCACTTTCCTAAATCCAAAGTCATAATACTTGAATACTTATAATTAAGTTTATCAACACTATGCATAAAATCGATAGTCGCCAAATCTTTATCAAAAAAAGTTTGTTTCGACAAAGTTTCTACATAAATGTCATTATACGAACTCTCATTTTCTGCAAGCTCAACATTGCTACACGACGAAAAGAACATGCACATTAATGAAACAAATAAAATCTTAAATCTCATAATTGTAATTTTTTAAAGTAAAAGTGATTTTTTAAACTCATAAAAAGAAAGTTAACATAAACAATTCTATGCTGCAAAAGTAAAATAATAATAATAATCAAATCACAAACTTTTGGTGTTTGTTTTTTACACAGTTTTACACAAAAAAACATAACTTTTTGAAAAACAACGACATAAGAATGTACCAAGGATTCATTAATAATGCAATAAAAAATTTGAAGTTAATATTTACTTCCTATATCAAAGTAAAATCAGATTCGACATACATTGTTTTTAATTGTCTCATCGCACGTTTTTTTAGAACGTTCATTACTGTCGTCTGTACAAATCGTATCTATCCAATAGTCGGATTCTATCCAATGTATAAAAAAAGAGTTACTTCCAAAAGTTTCCCCCTAGATTTATCGGGTGAGCCTTACACAGCTTTACACAAAGCCGCGCAAGAGGCTCAAAATCAACACGAAAAAAAGAAAAAAAACGATCAAAAAAAACGATCAAAAAAACGATCAAATAAAAATGCGGCCACATAAGAATGTGACCGCACCGTGGTTGCAAATGATGCTGTTGGGGTGGTAGGACTCGAACCTACGAAGTCGAATGACGGCAGATTTACAGTCTGCTCTCGTTGCCGCTGGAGAACACCCCAATGTGTTCGCGCTTAATTGCGGATGCAAAGGTAAGCAAAAAAAGCGGAACGCAAAGCATATAGCTCATTTTTTAAGATATTTTTTGTTTTTCACACCCTTTTGCGACACACTAAGAGCGTTTCTGAACGTCATAAGAGCGTTTTATGTACTCCAAAAGCGCTTTACATAAGCTCAATGGCGCCGCGCATCGGTATATCTCAAACTTAACTAATCGATAATTACACCCTGTACGGCCCGGTCAAAATCTTTGGCACCTCCTTCTTTTCCAAACACTTTTCCGAGAAGACGGGCGCGAAGGTTGGTGAGCTTGGAGTTGCCGATGCCTAAGAGGTAGCATATTTCTGACATCTTGAACTGTGCTTTTATGAGAAGACAGACACGATATTCTTCTTCGCGCAAGACCGTGTTGCGGTTCATGATGACATAAAAATCGGGGGCGACGCTCTCTACAAGAGAAGCCAGAGCGGACCACTGGGCTTCGGTGGGAAGGACGTTGCGCACGGGGTGGAGAGCCATCTCGTGGAAAGCGATGACAAGCTCGTCGGTCTGAGGGGTCTGCTGCACCTCCATGCTTCGACGCTGCGCCTCTTTCTTGTCGATGACGCTCACACGATCTGAAAGACGGTCGAGACGCCACTGTTGCTCGGTGATGGTCTTGAAACTGTCGGTGTTGGCATGCTTCTCATCGTTAAGCATCGACTTAAGACGCTGGATAACCTTTTTGAGCGATGAGATCTCGCCTTGTATCTCCTCGGCATGCAGGCGGTTGCGGAAGTTGGCGGCAAACTCTTCGTCCTTCTTCTTGCGGAAGAGGCGAACGAACCATAAGATGATGCACGCAAGGGCGAAGGACAGGATGGAGAGGAGGATGGTGAGGTTGGTCAAAAAAACATTGTCGGCATCATCGGCATCGAGCTTCATGGCTGACAGGACAACATCATGGTGGGGAGAGCTCTTGAGAAGACGATACATGTGGCGCTTCTCGTGAGCAATGATGTTCAGTAAAGAGGGGTCGCCACTCTCAACGGCGTTAGTTTCGGCAACGTCAAGCTGTGCACAGGCATAAGCAACGGCTGCTGGCGATGAGGAGAGAATTTGTGCCATGGCATAATGGCAGCGGGCGGTGGTGGCTGCATCAACCGAACCGTCACTGTCGGCAAGACGACAAGAGGCATCGAACCAACGCAAGGCTTCGGCAGGTCGGTTGTTCTCTAACAGCACCTGACCCGCGAGATTGTAGGCATCAAGACGATGACGGGCATTGCCGTGGCTGCGGAAATAGCGGGCTACTTGAAGGCATGAATCTGCGGAAACAGAGCGACGCAACATGCTGTCGCGCGAAGACATCATGCAACGAAACGTAACAAGACGGTAGGTCATGCGCATAAACTCCGACTGACGGGCGACATTCTCATTAATCGCATGAAGCACATTCAATGCGCTGTCAGGATAACAGGTAGCCAACGTGTCGGCATGGGCAAGTCTCGACTTAAACCGGTTGTCTGCGTATGTGGAGCAAGAGGCTAAAGCGAGGAGGAAAAGGAAGAAGATTAATATCTTGGCGTATGTTTTTAACATAAAGGATGTTTACGGATGATGTTCAGACATACAAAAGTAGGCAAAAATATCTGAATGAAGAAAAGAATGGCCATCAAGTTGAAATATTTTTCACTTGATAGCCACACTTAAAATGTATTCAAAAAAAATTATAATCGCTGAAGCCCAAAAGAGAACGAGCAGACCATAAAAACTCTTTTCATGCGTAAATCGTATTTTTGAAGAAAACTGCACTAAAGCATTTGGTTCATTTCTCAAATGAAGGTATGAACAATGAATCTTTCGGCTTGGTCGTAGAGATAACGCTGTCAGGCAAAAAACCAGGATTTTTGACTGGCTCAACGGCATCAGTAGAGGTCGGCGAAACAGATGAAGTGGGTGACGCGGGCACGAACAGCTCGTCATCATCCTTTGAACATGATACAAAGATGGCGCACATAAGGGTAAAAACTCCAAGTAATATTGCTGTTGTTTTCATAACTTTTATTCACTACTGTCCCGTTAAGATTTTAGATCTCGAAATAAATCGAGTTGACCATC
>ERZ791573.991-NODE-991-length-12571-cov-2.795542_pt1 | contig 12571 bp, 13 predicted proteins | sample MGYA00509971_ERZ791573 | MGnify/ENA primary metagenome ERZ791573 (study PRJEB30046, sample SAMN00791921) | human gut metagenome | study: EMG produced TPA metagenomics assembly of the A metagenome-wide association study of gut microbiota in type 2...
CAATAAGTGCAGCGGATAGGAGCGACCTATCTACTACACTTCTATTGTACTAGGTGGCTCGTATACCGGTTGACAATAATGGTAATTGCACAAATGCCTAATAAGTTAGTGTACGAGACGGATGAGATGAAGTTCCTAGGCCATGGGCCGGCTGTGTGGTTTTAATCATATTTTAGATTGCACTCCCGCGCCACCGCTAAAAGGCCAAGGTACGCTTACATATCAATAAGCTCTTTTATAAGGATACCTTTACAACCGTGACGGGGCGCGAATAAAAACACCGTAAAACCAGACTAACGTCTGTACGAACTACTGTATTCATCAGGCAACAGAAATTTGGAGCCTGACACCTTCTCCTGGCGGTGCAAGGTCAACACCATTCCTTGCTTCGCAAATGGAGAACAAGCCAACCTCACTCCGTTCGCAGAAATGCAACTCATCCGCCCGGCAGCGGGATTTGGTACACGATTCCTTTCGGAGACGAAGGCGATGCCGAAGGAAATGCTTCCTATCGTAGATAAGCCTACGATTCAGTATATTGTCGAAGAAATCGAAGCGAGCGGGATTGAGCAGATCCTTATTATTTCTGGTCATGCGAAGAGAGCCATCGAAGATCATTTCGATTCTTCTCCGGAACTGGAACAGCATCTGTATGAGTCCGGGAAGATGGATCTCTTGAAAGAGATTCGTCATGTTGCTTCTGTCAAAGTGCATTATACTCGTCAGCAGTACATGAGAGGCCCTGGAGATGCTATTCTCTGTGCCAAGGAATTCATGGACGGAGAACCATTTGGCGTCATTCTTGGTGATGATGTCGTATATACAGGCGACGGTGAGCCAGCTCTGAAACAGCTGATGGATCAGTATGAAAAGACAGGCGGAGCTGTCATAGGCTGCCAGCGCGTAAGAGAAGAACAGGTCTCTTCCTATGGAATCATTGATGGAGTAAAGACAGAAGATCCGGATTTGGTCAAAGTCCTGGACATGATAGAAAAACTTTCTATTGAAGAAGCCCCCAGCCGCATTGCAGCGCTTGGACGCTACGTCATCACTCCGGAAATATTTAAGATTCTTGAACAGACAAAACCGGGGAAAGGCGGAGAAATCCAGCTCACCGACGCTCTTCGCGTCATGGCAAAAAATGGAAACGTGTATGCCTATAATTTCAAGGGAAAACGCTACGACACAGGTAATAAGCTAGGCTGCCTCAAAGCCATGGTAGAATTTGCTCTTAGAAGAGAAGACATAGGACCAGGATTCAGAGAATACCTGAAGACATTGGAACTGTGATAAAAGACGCGTTTTCCGTTCGGGGAAATAGCAAAAAAGGAATGTGAAAAGATAGATGACTTTTCGCATTCCTTTTTTATCGCCTTATCTATTATCCCATCGTATTCTTTCCGAATACAGGATGTGTGGTTGGTTTGAGGCTTCTTTTTTCTATGATTTCCAACGCTCGTTCCATTCCTATGTCGTCTCTTCCTCCATTGTCTTCGTAGACGAGCATGGGTTCTTCTGTGTCGACTTCGCTGCCAGGGAGGTAGACGTATTCCTTAGTGACGTTGTCGCCATAGATATAGCCTGCCAGAAGCTTACTCTCTGTCGTCTTTTTCAGCATGGAAGTCCTCCAGATCGTAAAGAAGATGGGGCTTGAAGTCCAGGTAGTCAGCCGAGGTGAGGTGGAGGCGGATGCCTTCGAGCTCCTCGGGGAGGTTCTGGAAATTCATGGCGCCGTGGATGTGGCCATAGACGCAGTCGGTGACATGGTACTTGGTCATGAGCTGCAGCATATGGGTCGGATTTCTGAGTTCATCGAAGGGTGGGTAGTGAAGGACGGCGATGATTCTTTCCGGATTCATCTTGCTGGCGAGTTCAAGGGAGCGTTCCAGTCTTCCTTCTTCTCTTAAAATGATTGGCTTATCTGCCTCTGTCAGTTTTCTGGATGTCTCCGCAATCCAGCCTCTTGTACCGGCAATGGCGATCGGTCCGACGGAGAGGGCAGAGTTATGAATGAATTCAAAAGCGCCGTCTGTCATGCGGGTCATTTTTGTGACAGTATCCCACCAGTAGTCATGGTTGCCGCGGACGATGATTTTTCTGCCGGGAAGAGTTCCCAGCATCTTCAGATCGGAAATAGCATCCTGAATGTGCATGGCCCATGATAAATCGCCCGCCATGATGACCGTGTCTTCTGGATGGATTGTTTCCATCCAGGCATTGATGATCTTCTCCCTGTGGTTGTTCCATGCAGGTCCGAAGATATCCATCGGCTTCGTCGGCGGGTCGCCTGAGAGGTGGAAGTCACTGAAAGCATATAATTTCATCAGTGTCATTCTCCAAAATACGTTCCGGTATGAAGTTTTTCGAGCATGCGCTTCTGGCTTTCATGATCCATGACATGGGTGATATGGTAGCCCATGTAAAGAGGACTTGCCGTATAACGCGGGAAAATCTTCGCCCGGATATGTTTGAAATGGTAAAAGAAAATATTGTAGCTTGTGCAGGGGAGAGGGAAGTCATTCAGGACATAACGTGCCAGAGTATGAATCGTGTCAGCAAATTTTTCCGGCGAAGCGTCCTTCTTCAGAGTGACATTCATTTCTCCCATGCCGCTGATCGGATAGTCTGATACAGTAGCATAGCAGTCCTGGTCTTCGTGAACGATGGGACCAAGGAAATTTTCCCGGTCGATATTGTCCTTGTAGTCATACGTATCAAGACCGATGATTTGGGAATGAGGATGGCGCTGCGAACCGCCTGAACCAGGGCCGTAGTTGCGAAAATAAAGGACGGATTTGAAACGCTTGTCCCTCTCCATCTTTTCCCAGCGTTCAAGGCCAAAGGAAATGACTTCATGCAGCTTCTCTTTGCTGTACGTCGTCAGTTCAGCGTTATGATCAGAAGTCTCTACAATGACTGTCGGATACGTTCCTTCAAAAACAGGGAACTTATTCATCAGCCAGATAATATCATCCTTCTTGTCGAGGATGTTCGTTAAAGTTTCAGGATGGCAGAAAGGGCAGATCTTCTGTGTCGAAGAATGCGGCTTCTTGCCTCCGATTGAAAGGTTGAAAATGATAGGTGTATTCATGGTAGATTCCTCAGCTTTCACTTCAATTATAACACAGAGACTTTCCTTATCTTGAGATAAATATGATTTGTGTTATGAATGAGAAGCGGGTTATCGCAGAAGAAAAGGAATCTTATAGCAAAAATAAAGAGGAGGAATTTTACTTGTTTAAAAAGCATTTATACATTGTTATTTAAAGCATGGGAACCTATAATAAAAGCGTATGTATCGCAATTTTTCATGACGTTCGGTACGAGATTTTATGAATATAAAAAATTCGTGATGCCACATGATGGTGGATTATTTAATGTCTGGAAAGCAATGAATAGATTGGCTTCTTAATATAGATTTAAATCGAATAGTCATATAAAAGGGCATTTGGAATAATTGATTATTCTGCAATATAAAATTTGGTTGTCAGATAGGTACATGGGTAAAATTAGAAATAGAGGGATGAAAATGCGAGAAAGTATTAAAAAGATAGAAAAAGGGATGATTTTTTTATTAATTATTACAATGCCAATTATGTTTTTGCCGGAGAGATATAATTTGCCATTAGCAGGATCAATATTACCATTAATGATTCTGTATGTCTTGTTGCTCGCATTAGGAGTACAGTATGTATTAGAAAAATTTATATATCTACCACATTATAGATTTTTCTTGTTTTTTTGTTTTTGGGTGATTGTCTGTACAATAATAGGTGCATATAGATTTCCTTTTTGGAATGAAGCCTTCGATCGCTATTTAATGGATACAAATGTAGTCAAGGTTATTGAACATATTTGGCCTGGAATCATAGATTCCCCATCAGCATTACACTTTAAATACTTTGTTTCCAGTATATGGGGAATTGTAAAAAATTTAATTGTCCCATTAGGGGGCATATTTTTCATTTTTACTAATATGTATAGTAAATCTTCAAGAGAAGGAATTAGTTGGATATCTAAAGCTGCATTTTTTTGGCAGTATTAATGGGGATTTATTCTCTATTTGAAATTTGGTGGATATGGACTGGTAATTCTTATTGTGAACAAATATTAATTACAATAAATAGAAATTTATATACTCCTGAATTTGCTCATGGTTGGTGGCCGCCGCTCTTATGGAAAGGACAAGTGAGGAGTTTTGCGCCTGAGCCCTCGTTCTTCGGCATTTATGCAGCTTTTATAATTCCTTTCTTATGGTATAGAATTTTCTATGAAAACAGAAAGTTAGAATTTGTGCTTTTGATTTATTTTGTCTTTATGGTTTTTATGACAAAGGCAAGAACGGCTACAGTTATCTATTTTGGAGAAGTGGCATGTTTAATTCTTATAAGTCTATGGCTTCGATATGATAATTGAAAGAAAATATGTTTGTCTATCTGCTTGGGGACTGTACTATCGTTTGGCCTCTGCATTGGAGGAAGTGCGATTATAACTAATATTGCAAAAACTAGTGCAAATGAGATCATTATATCCAATAGTTTGGGGAAAACCGTGATGGATGGGTCTGAAAAATATATTGATAACAATGTGATCTCAGTTGCTGGAATAAGTGATCGCTCTAATACTCCACGATTCGGAAATGTTATTGCAATGGCAAGAGTAGGATTGCATCATCCAATTTTTGGAGTAGGGCATGGTTATGTTGATATGTACATGATGTCAGAATTTCCTTCGTTTGCAAAAAATCATCAGGAGGTAAAGCAATGGACGTCCGATATGCTTTCGCTTACCTTTATGAGAATCCAATATCCTGTGGTAAATGAGTTTTCTCAATTGATTGCGGAATATGGAATCGTAGGAATAATATTATTTTGCATACCAATTATCTATCTTTTTAGAGAAGTTATACGGAAAAGGTCAATTTTAAAAGAACGATTTGATATCATATGTATACTTATAATGTTTATAGGTCAACTCGGCTGTTTATTTAGTAGTCAATTCTTCTATACTTATCCGATTTCTTTTGCACTACTGTATTGTGCTATTTTTGATAGGGGGGAATGCTCTCTAGTTCCTAATAGATAAGGACTTTTATTGCTTCAACTTCTTATTCTTATGGATGGTCATGAAATGATCAAGCCATTTGGAATCAACCATGAGTTTCCTGCTGTTCATGGATATTTTACTTTATAGCGAAGCTTTTCTGCTAACTTGTCCGCGGCTTTTGCTTTACGGTTTTTGCACTTAATTTTATTGGATGTACTCCTTATGTGCAATGGTAGCAGAATAGGCATCATTACAATGTTTTAATTCATGAATAGTAGTTGAGTTATGTATCTGCAAGGCAGTAGTAATTTTACGGGAGTAATATTTTACTGGATGGTAACTCCTCTAATTGAGATCGTCGATTTATGGTAAGATGGTTGTAACTCATAGTAGTCTGGCGTTTTTGTCGTTATTAACATTTTACACTGTCCTACTGTGAGTTATTTTATTTCCTTGGCGAATCTCCTTTAATTTTTTACAATTCGCCATAATAAAATTAAGGGACTAAATTAAATTATTTGATGTTGAGGTAACTGAAATTGGAAGAAAGCATAGCCGAATATGTATAAATAGTTGGAAACTAAAAGGAACATTAAAATAATAAGCCGAAAAGGAAGAGCTTTTTTGCAAGAAAATCATTGTGAAGGTAAGATGAGTTTAAGATTTAATAAAGCATGGGAGAAGTTAAAATGGCTAAAAGCATAACTCAAATTACATATATAATTTGAGTTATCAGCTTTTAACCTTGATTACTCCATTTATTACGATTCCATATTTGTCTCGAGTCCTTGGGCCTGACGGAATTGGTGAATATAGTTTCACTTTTTCAGTGGTTACATATTTTGTTTTAGTAGCAAATTTGGGCGTTTCTAATTATGCTCAAAGAGAAATAGCCTATCATCAAGACGATAGGCTTACGCAAAGCAGAATTTTCTATGAAGTCAATGTACTGCGGCTCTTTTTAGTTTCTGTGAATCTTATAGTTTATTATTTCATGATTTCGTCATGGCAAGTTTCCCATACAATCTACTGGCTACAAGCACTCAATATAGCTGCCGTTCTCTTTGACATTTCTTGGCTTTTCCAGGGGTTAGAAGAATTTGGGAAGATAGTTCTTCGTAATTTTATTGTTCGCATTGCGAATGTTGCTTTAATTTTTATACTGGTTCATCAGTCTTCAGATCTTCTAATTTATACAGCACTGATGGGCGGGATGAATATCTTGTCAGGAGTTTTGATTTGGCTTTATCTTCCTAAGTATTTAGAAAGAGTTTCAATTAGAGAATGGAGACCCTTTAGGAATTTCTTGATTATTTTACAGCTTTTTCTCCCACAGATAGCTATACAGGTTTATGTTGTCTTAGATAAAACTATGCTTGGCCTTCTTTCGGGATCATTTGCAGAAAATGGCTACTATGAACAGGCGGATAAGATGGTGAAGCTACTTTTAACAATTGTTACATCATTAGGAACTGTTATGATGCCTCGGATTTCTTTCGCCCATGCACACGGATTAAAAGAAGATGTTATGAATTATATGATGAAGTCCTACCGGTTTACCTGGTTTCTTTCGATTCCTATGTGTTTAGGGCTTATTTCCACAGCACCAAATTTTGTCCCATGGTTCTATGGTCCTGGTTACGAAAAGGTAATAGTTGTTCTTCAGGCAATCAGTGGAATTATTATTGCTATAGGGATAAGTAATGTAACAGGAATTCAGTACTTAGTGCCAACAAATCGCCAGAATCAGTTGACCCTATCGGTTATAGTGGGTGCGGCTTTTAATTTTGGTATCAATTTCTATTTGATTCCAAAATATCAGTCGGTTGGTGTTGCTATTGCCACTCTTCTTACTGAATGGCTGGTAACAATGGTTCAGCTTTATATGGTAAGAAGGGATTTCGGTTTTAAGACGATATTATCCCAATCTACACATTATTGGTTAGCAGGTATGATTATGTTCATGATTACAATTACTATAGAGCAAATGTTTTCACCGACTATTATTCATACTGGTGTTATTGCTATTATTGGAGGAGCCGTTTATATTGGAATTCTTTTAGGAATGAGGGATTCTGTGTTGATGGAAGGTATATCTGCGGCTAGAGAGAAGCTGGGAATATAGTGACGGAACGATGCAATTAATCGCTATATAAGAAGGGTAGTATAACATAACATATAATATAATATGGATTTTTCTGACGTTGGTTCATGGCATAATTTTATTTGTTTTTGTCTGTATAGATAGCTTTGTCGGGCAAAATTTGAAGAGGTGAAGCACCTTGAAGCTTATCGTGACCGGGGGAGCCGGTTTTATCGGAGGAAACTTTGTTCATTATATGCTGCAGGAACATCCAGGTGATCAGATTATATGCCTGGATAAGCTGACATATGCTGGAAATCTTTCAACATTGGCAGATGTCATGGATCATCCGAATTTCCAGTTCGTAAAGATGGATATTTGTGACAGGGATAGCGTTTATGGCCTTTTTGAAAAAGAAAAGCCTGATGTCGTGATTAATTTCGCTGCAGAAAGCCATGTTGATCGTTCCATTGAAAATCCGGAAATCTTCCTTCAGACGAATATTATCGGGACGTCTGTCCTGATGGATGCCTGCAGAAAGTATGGCATTCAGAGGTATCACCAGGTATCTACCGATGAAGTGTATGGCGATCTTCCTCTGGATCGTCCTGATCTTTTCTTTACAGAAGAAACGCCCATCCATACATCGAGTCCTTACAGCAGTTCCAAGTCTGGGGCTGATCTCCTTGTCATGGCCTACTACAGGACATACGGACTTCCTGTCACAATTTCGCGCTGCTCGAATAACTATGGACCGTATCATTTCCCGGAAAAGCTCATTCCGCTGATGATTATCAATGCGCTCCATGACAGGCCTCTTCCTGTTTACGGGGATGGTCTGAATGTTCGTGACTGGCTCTATGTTAAAGATCACTGCCGCGCCATTGACCTCATTATCCGTAAAGGAAAAGTCGGGGAAGTCTATAACGTCGGCGGTCATAATGAAATGAGGAATATAGACATCGTCAAACTGATCTGTCAGGAGCTTGGAAAGCCGGAGAGTTTAATCACTCACGTAACGGATCGAAAAGGCCATGACAGAAGATATGCCATTGATCCTGAAAAAATTCACAGAGAACTTGGCTGGCTTCCGGAAACAAAATTTGCCGATGGTATCAAGAAGACGATTCAGTGGTATTTGACACATCAGAAATGGTGGGAAGACATCATTTCCGGAGAATATCAGAATTATTATCAGAAGATGTATGAAAATAAATCAGCAATATAAAATGCTAAGTTTTTTAGGAAGCTAATATTTTTGGCTCATAGATTTCTACCCTAATATCTGTTCAGGCAGATTGAAATCTACGAGCTTTTACTTTGCCCATATTTCTATATTATCTACGTGGTGAAATTCGCAAAACGCAGCGGAAAATTTTTTTTAAGATTTTCAAAAAAGGTGTTGACAGGCATCTCTCAACCATGTAATATAATGCCAAGATAACTCTTTAACGAGATAAAGAATTAAAGAAGGCTAAGGGAGAGATGACCATGAATATTAAAAAGATTCTTGCAGCAGGGGTTTTGGCACTGGGTGCTATTGGTTTGATGGCTGGATGTGGCGGAGATCAGAAGTCTGCCGGAAGCGCTGCTAAGTCAGCTGCTGCAGGCGCTAAGCCGACAAAGATTGTAGCTGGTATGGATGATACCTTCGCTCCGATGGGGTTCCGTGATGACAGCGGTAAGATCGTAGGCTTCGATATCGATATGGCAAATGCGGTATCCAAGGAAATCGGTGTTCCGATTGAATTCAAGCCAATCGACTGGGCTTCCAAGGAAACGGAACTGAATTCCGGTAAGATCGATGCCATCTGGAACGGCTTCACCATGACTCCGGAAAGACAGAAGAAGCTTGGTTTCACAAAACCTTACATGGATAATACTCAGGTCTACGTCGTTCTGGCTGACAGCCCGATCAAGACACAGGCTGAACTGAAAGGAAAGAAACTGGATATCCAGGAAGCTTCCACGGCGGAAGCTGCTCTGAATAAGGATCCGGCTCTGAAGAATTTCTTCTCTGAAGTCAAGGCTTATCCTGATCTTGCTTCCTGCTTCATGGATCTGGAATCCGGACGCTGCGATGCAATCCTGGCTGACTCTGTCCTGATTGAATACTACATGACTAAGAAACCTGGAACATTCAGAGAACTGGATGGCGTTGTTTCCAAAGATACATTCGCTATCGGCGTCAAGAAAGACAACCAGGCTCTGATCGATCTTCTGAATGAAGGCATTGAAAAGGTAAAAGCAAGCGGCGAAGCTGCTAAGATTTCCGAAAAATGGTTCGGTAAAGATGTTATTCTGAAATAATTCCCTTTAAGGGATAAACGAAGAGGCAGAGCGGGAGGTTTCCTGTTCTGCCTTGCTTCGTTCATATCTAGCCAGTTTGTAAATTTTGTCACTCTATCTTGTTAAAAGGATGAAGTCAGTGTATGATATTCATACATGATCAAAAACGGCACTGCCGCAAATTCCGGAATGTAAGGAGCCGATGATGGATTATATCATTCACATTTTGCCAAATATGATTCAAGGTCTGGGCGTTTCTGCCAAGATTTTCCTTTTTACCATAGTGCTGTCACTGCCAATCGGTGTACTTCTCGCCATGGTCCGCATCTCGAAGGTGGGGCTTTTCCGCCGTCTGGCCGCTATGTACATCTACGTCATGAGAGGCACGCCTCTGATGCTGCAGATCATGTTCATTTACTATGGCCTTCCTTTGATGCTGAATATCCAGATCAATGATTTCCCGGCGGCCATCCTGGCTTTCGTAGCGAACTATGCTGCATACTTCGCTGAAATATTCCGAGGCGGCATCCAGTCGATCAGCAAGGGCCAGTATGAAGGCGCCAAGGTTCTTGGCTTTACGTATAAGCAGACGATGTGGCACATCATCCTTCCTCAGGTCGTCAAGCGCGTCATCCCGCCTCTTGGCAACGAAACCATCACGCTTCTGAAGGATACCTCTCTTGTATACATTCTTGCTATGAACGACCTCATGCGCGTCACCCGTGCTTTCGTTCAGCGCGACTTCGATACAACGCCGTTCCTTGTAGCAGCTGTTTTCTACCTGCTCTGCACGGCTATCCTGACAAAGATTCTGGCATACATTGAAAAACGCTATGCCGTTTATGAAGACTGATGAGGTACTGCGATGAGCTTTATTGAAATGAAAGATATTGTGAAGGTTTATGGCAAACTCACCATTCTTCATAAGGTCAATATGAGTCTTGAAAAAGGGGAAGTCATCTCCATCATCGGGCCATCCGGTGCCGGCAAGAGTACTCTCCTCCGCTGCCTGAATCACCTTGAAACGATCCAGGGAGGATCCATTCTTGTCGACGGCGATTATCTCGCGGAAGAAAAGAATGGAGAAGTCATCTACGCCAATGAAGTAAAGTCCAAGGAAATTTTGGGAAAGATGGGCATGGTATTCCAGTCCTTCAATCTTTTTCCGCATATGACAGTCCTGGATAACATCATGGCCGCTCCGATTTATGTCAAAGGCATGAAGAAAGAAGAAGTTCTTCCTATTGCCGAGAATCTTCTGGATAAAGTAGGACTTCTGAATAAGAAGAACATGTATCCTGGAAGCCTTTCCGGAGGGCAGAAACAGCGAGTCGCTATCGCAAGAGCTCTTGCCATGAACCCGGAAATCATGCTCTTCGACGAACCGACATCTGCTCTTGATCCTGAACTGACAGGCGAAGTTCTGAAAACCATCCAGCAGCTGGCTGACGAAAACATGACCATGGTCATCGTCACCCATGAAATGGCATTCGCCCGTGACGTGGCAAACCATGTTATCTTTATGGACGACGGCTATATCGTGGAGGAGGGAACTCCGGAGGAAGTTTTCGGTCAGACCCAGAACGAAAGAACCAAGCAGTTCTTGCAGCGTTTTAATGACCGTTAAAAGGAAATTAGTTGTAAAACACAAGGGATGATAACGTTTTCTGTGATTAATGCACAAAAGAAGTGTGACAATATTGTTAGAAATTTCAACACTTTTTGGAATAAAAAACGTGAAAACCCCTTGATTTTAGGGAGAAAGTCTGCTATAATAAGACTAGAATTGAATGACAATTCATAAAACTATATTCATATGGAGGAGATTAACGATGAAAATTTCTAAGATTCTCGCTGGTATGTCAGCAGCAGCTATCGTAGCTTCTATGGCAATGATCCCAGCATCAGCAGCAGGCACAAAGCTCAACGTAAGCGATGACCTTCTTGCAATCGGCAGACAGTCACAGGATGACCTTTTTGCAATTTTCTTCAGAGGCGATGAGTCTGAGGGCAACGTAGTTAAGGACGGTATCACTGATATCACAGCTGTTTACGGTGCATCTTTCACTATCAAGGTTGACAACAACGACTGGAACACGATCGGCGGCGGCGGATCCATCAACTTCAACGACACAAAGAACGGCTGGAACGCTAAGGATTGGGCTGGCGGCTCTTGGGTTGAAGATGATAAGCCAAAGGACACACTCTGCTACACAACAGACGAGGAAGGTACATACGTTCTTGAATACAAGGGCGATACACCTCTCTTTGACGCAGCTGACGATGAGGAAAAGGGTTATGCAGCAGTTGGTATCAACAACTGGGCAGCTGACCTCAAGGGCATCGACGTTGTAGGCGTTAAGGTTCTTGGCGCTGACGGCAATGCTATCTACGAGGCTGGTTCTAACAAGGACAAGAAGGAAGTTCAGAAGAAGCCAGTAGCTGAGGAGTCAAGCTCTGCAGCTGATTCAACAGCTTCAGGCACAGAGTCTAAGAAGGACGAGTCTAAGAAGGACGACAAGTCTTCTGCAGCAGCTACTTCAACAGCAGCTACATCTTCAAAGACTGGCACAACAACTACAACAGCTACATCTTCTGCAGCAGCTTCTGACAACGTAGCAGCTACAGGCGCAACAGCTGGTCTTGCACTCGCTGGCGTAGCACTTGCTGGTGCAGCTATCGTTATCTCTAAGAGAAAGTAATCTCTCACAGATAACACACTTGAATAAGTGAATTTATACAGAGCTTTCTGTCATTCGGGAAGCTCTGTTTTTTTGTTCGTTTGTGTAACCTGCACTAATTTGTAAACGATTTCTGTGCAAAACATATGAAATCATGCGCTTAAATTGTGCAAATAGTATATTGAAAATATGTGACAATTGTGTTATAATACAAAAGTAAATATAGGTCAGGCTATGTGTATAGCATGACAATTAAACGGAGGTTATTAAAATGAAAAAGTTTTTAGCTTGCGCTCTTGCACTTACACTTACAAGTGCTATGTTCGCTTCTTGCGGCAGCTCTGATGATTCTTCTTCATCAAAGGCTGAGGCAAAAACTACTACAACAACTACAGCTGCTACAACAACAGAGGCTACTACAACAACAGCCGCTCCTGAGTCAACAGCTGATTCAACAGCCGCTTCCGAGATC
>ERZ791573.992-NODE-992-length-12564-cov-15.722600_pt1 | contig 12564 bp, 9 predicted proteins | sample MGYA00509971_ERZ791573 | MGnify/ENA primary metagenome ERZ791573 (study PRJEB30046, sample SAMN00791921) | human gut metagenome | study: EMG produced TPA metagenomics assembly of the A metagenome-wide association study of gut microbiota in type 2...
TCCATTTCTCTTTATGTAGGTAGCACTTCGGGAATGGAGTTGCGGATTTAAGGGTGTCCTATTTTTCCTGATGAGTATGCTATAGGGAAGATAGTAAGGCCGGATAGAAAAATAGAACACTTCCAAGGTAGTATGTATGCCAGATATTTCATGTAATGCCTTTTTCTTTGCGCTCACAAATTGCAGACATACTAAACATTTTAGAATTTATGAAAAAGAATTATCTGATGGCCGTTTGTTTGTTTCTGGTTGTGATGTCAGGATGTGGAAATAAAGAACAGTCATCGCAACAGGCAGAACCGGTAAAGGTCAAAGTGATGACCGTAGTATCATCCGTGCGTAACGAAACCGTTCGTTTTTCAGGTACGGTGCAGGAGGAAAACGGCAGTTCATTAAGTTTCCCGCTGATGGGACGAGTAAAGTCAGTAAAGGTCGATTTGGGAAGCCGGGTGCGGCAGGGACAATTACTGGCTACACTGGATGAGGTTTCGATGCAGAATACGTATCAGGCAGCAAAGGCTGCTTTGAAGCAGGCGGAAGATGCCTACCAACGTATGAAGGAATTGCATGAAAAAGGAAGTCTGGCCGAGATGAAGTGGGTGGAAGTACAGAGCAAGTTGCAGCAGGCTCAGTCTATGGAGGCAGTGGCCCGGAAGAACTTGACTGACTATAAGCTGTACGCTCCGTTTTCCGGAGTCATTGCCGAGAAGAGTCTGGAGGTCGGGCAGAACGTGGTACCCGGTGTACAGGTGCTGAAACTGGTATCCGACGACCGGCTGAAGGTACGGATTTCCGTGCCGGAGACGGAAATCGCGCGCGTGGTAAGAGGACAGAAAGCCGTGATAGAGGCACCGGTTCTGAATGGAACAAAGGTAGAAGGCGTGGTGACGGAGAAAGGTGTACAGGCCAATCCGCTGTCACGGTCGTATGAGGTAAATGTCGGTATTCAGACAAAAAATACGGGACTGCTTCCCGGCATGGTGACAGAAGTCTGGTTGCAGGATGCCGATAAAAGCCAGGCGTGCGTACTTCCGGCCAATGTGCTTCAGCTGGACGAACACAACAACTACTTCGTGTGGCTGAAAGGTGCGGATGGAAAGGCATCGAAGCGCGTGGTGGCGTGCGGCAAGTTCACGGCGACGGGTGTCACGGTGGTGAACGGCCTGAATGAAGGGGATGAAGTGATAGTAGAAGGACAGCAGAAAGTGTGCGAAGGAACTCCTCTGGCACTGTAAAAATGAAGTAAGACAATGGAAAAGAAAAGGAACATAGTGGAATGGGCCATGCACTATCGTCAGATTGTGATTCTGGTGACGTGCTGCCTGGTGGCATTCGGAATATACAGTCTGCCGCAGATGCAGAAAAATGAATTTCCTGATTTTACCATACGTCAGGGAATGGTGATTGCCGTGGCTCCGGGGAATACGGTCAATGAAATGGTGGAACAGGTGACGAAGCCTCTGGAAGACTACATCTTTTCATACAAGGAAGTAAAGAAGGAGAAGACGTTCTCTACTACGCGCGATGGGATTGTCTTTGTGCAAGTGGAGTTGAATGACGAATTGAACAACAAGGATGAGTTCTGGAGCAAATTCAAGCATGGAGTAGCTACCTTCAAGTCACAGCTTCCGCCGAATGTGCTTGCCATACAGGTGATGGATGATTTTGGCGACACATCGGCGTTGCTGATTACCATGGAAAGCAAGGACAAAACGTATCGGGAACTGTCCGACTATATGGATGAACTGAAGAACCGTTTGCGTCGCATCAGTAGTGTGGGACGACTCACCGTGAGTGGAGAAAGGGCTGAACAGATTTCCATTTACCTGGACCCGGAACGGCTCTCGCATTATGGGCTGAATGAGCAGTTGATTGCCGGCCAGCTGTTTGCCAAGGGATTCGTGACCACAGGCGGACGCATACAGACCCCTCAGTATGTATTGCCGGTGCATGTGGAGAAGACGTTCAATACGCTGTACGACGTGCAGCAGCAGATTGTGTACAGCGACCCGTCGGGCAATGTGGTGCGCTTGCAGGATGTGGCTCGTGTGGTCAAGGAATATCCTCATGCCGACAGTTACATCAAGAACAACGGGACGAAATGTATCCTGCTGAGTGTGGAAATGAAGAAAGGAAAGAACATCGTACAGATGGGAAATGACATCGACCGCGTGCTGGAAGAGTTTAAGACAGAACTTCCGTCGGAGGTCAATATGTTCCGCATCACCGACCAGGCACAGGTGGTGGGCGACAGTGTCAATGCTTTCTTACGTGAGCTGGTGATTGCCATCGTGGCCGTAGTGATTGTGGTGATGCTGCTTTTGCCGTTGCGGGTAGCACTGGTGGCTGCTTCCACCATTCCGGTTACTATCTTTATCTCACTGGGACTTTTCTATGCTTTTGGCATTGAGTTGAACACCGTGACGCTGGCAGCTTTGATTGTGACGCTGGGAATGATTGTGGACAACTCCATTGTCATCATCGACAGTTATCTGGAGAAAATCGGCGAAGGAATGTCGCGCTGGCATGCGTCTATCTTCAGTGCCACGCATTTCTTCAAATCCATATTCTCGGCTACACTGGCCATCAGTATTACATTCTTCCCCTTCCTGATTGTGATTCCCGGCATGATACACGACTTCCTGCTGAGTTTCCCCTGGTCTATTACGCTGATTCTGGGCATCTCCTTGCTGGTAGCCATGCTGCTGGTACCGTTCATGCAGTTCTGGTTCATCCGTAAGCCGATACCTTCGCATAAAAAAGGATTCTCGTTCATGGAATTCCTGCAGACCTATTATAATAAGTTGCTTGACAAATGCTTTGCCCATCCGTATGTTACTTTGCTGGGAGGAATCGCTTCCGTGCTGGTGGGTATCTTCCTGATGGGGAAACTGCCGCAAAAGCTGATGCCGGTGGCCGACCGTAACCAGTTTGCCGTAGAAATCTATCTGCCTACGGGCTCGGCTGTAGAAAAGACGGCCTGGGCGGCCGATACCATGGAGCATGTGTTCCGTAAAGACCCGCGGGTGACTTCCGTCACTTCATTTATCGGTTGTTCTTCCCCTCGTTTCCATACGGCATACGCTCCGCAATTGGGAGGGACGAACTACGCCCAGCTGATTGTAAACACGAAAGGGAATAAGGAAACTGTGGAACTGCTGGATGAGTATGCTCCGCGTTATACCGATGCTTTTCCGGATGTGCGGGTAAGGTTCAAGCAAATCAGTTTCAGTCAGGCGGTCTATCCGATAGAACTCCGTCTGAGTGGAGAGAATCTAGATTCACTGAAAACCGTGGCTGGGAAATACCTGAGCATGTTGCGTCAGATGCCGGAAATACGGCTGGCACAGACCAACTTCAGTGAACCGCAGACTTCGGCCAAAGTGGTGCTGAAAGAAGATGAGGCTTCTCGTCTGGGCATACAGAATGTGCAACTGGAAAGCACGCTGGCCATGCGCTATGGCGACGGTATAAAGGTGGCCAGTGTGTGGGAAGGCGATTATGATATCCCCGTGACATTGAAAAGTGAGAGAGCCGATTGTGCCGGTTTCTCTGATCTGGAAAACGAACTGATTCCGGTATTGGGCGGTACACAGGTTCCCTTGCGGCAGGTGGCAGAAGTGGTACCTTCCGTAAAAGACGGACAGCTGGTACGCCGGAACGGTATCTATACCATTACGGTCATGGCCGATGTGCGCCGTGACGTAAACGTGACCGCCCTGACGAGTGTGATAAAGGAAAAAGTGGCAACCATCCCTCTGCCGGATAAAGTGACGCTGGCTTACGGAGGTGACGACGAGCAGGATAATGAAAACCTTCCGCCTATCATGGCAGCTCTGGCTATTGCGGCTTTCATCATCTTCTTCATCCTGCTGGCTCATTTCAAGCGTATTAGCATTGCTCTGCTGATATTTGCCAGCATGACGCTGTGTGTGTTCGGTACGGCAGTGGGCGTACTGATACAAGGAGTGGATTTCGGTATGACTTGTACACTGGGTATCATCAGCCTGATGGGAATTATCGTGCGTAACGGCATTATCATGATTGACTATGCCGAGGAACTTCGGGCTACGGAGAAACTCTGTGTGCGTGATGCCATTTATCATTCTGCCCGCCGACGTATGCGTCCCATCTTTCTGACTTCGGCTGCTGCCTCCATGGGAGTCATCCCGATGATATTGGGCAAGAGCGGACTCTGGATGCCGATGGGTACAGTGATTTGTTACGGTACGCTGATTACCATGCTCTTCCTTTTGACGGTGCTTCCGGTGGCTTACCTGGTGATTTTCAGGGGAAGCAGTCAGAGACGTGCCCAGCTGGAAGCATTGGAGAAAGCCTGATGAGGTGATTAGGAATCAATCAAAAGAAGAATCATTATGAAAACGAATCGAAACAGAATAATAGCTTTTCTATTGATAGGTGGGGCGTGCATGAATGGGGTTTTCGGACAGAAAGCCTACACGCTGGATGAATGCATTCAGGCTGCCTTGACAAACAATGTGCGAATGAAGAATGCAAACAATGAACTGGAAATGGCCAAGCAGGACAAGAAAAAGGCTTTTACCAATTATTTCCCGAGCGTGAGTGCGGCTGGAACCGGTTTCATGGCTGATAAAGGATTGATGCAGATGAGTTTGGGACCGGACATGAATATGTCCATGCTGAAGAACGGAATAGCAGGGGGAGTCGGTGCCTCCCTGCCGTTGTTCACCGGCGGACAGATTGTGAACGGAAACCAGCTGGCCAAGGTGGGAGTGGAAGTGAAACGCCTGCAACGGAACTTATCCGACAATGAAGTATGCCTCACTACGGAACAATATTTCTGGCGGGTAGTGATACTGAAAGAAAAGCTGAAAACCTTGTCCAAGGTCGAAGCCCAACTGGCACGCATCCTGAGTGATGTGGAAGCTTCGGTACAGGCTGGAATCGTGACGCGGAACGATTTGCTTCAGGTACAATTGCGGCAGAATGAAACAAAGAGTACTCGTTTGCAGGTGGAAAATGCCTTGTCGGTATCCCAGAATATGCTGGCACAGTACACCGGACTTTCATCCGATACCCTTGACGTGGCCTTTGCGGTGGATACCCAGCTGCCTGCACGCCCCGACAGCCTTTACTGCGATCCGGAATCGGCATTGGGACTCACCAGTGAATATGCTTTGCTACAGCAGAATGTGAAGGCCAGCCGCTTGCAATACAAGATGGCGGTAGGGAAGAACCTGCCTACGGTGGCCATTGGCGGAGGCTATGTATACCATAACTTCTTGCCGGAAGACCAGCGTTTTTGGGTGGGATTTGCTACGGTGACCGTTCCCCTGACCGGATGGTGGGGAGGAAGCCATGCCATTAAGAAAGAAAAGCTTCAGGTGAAGAACACGGAAAACCAGTTGGCCGACCAGGGAGAATTGCTGGTTATCCGCATGAAGAATACCTGGAACGGGGTGAACGAGGCATACGAGCAGATGAAGATTGCCCGTCTGTCCATTGAGCAGTCCACCGAGAATCTCCGCCTGAATACCGATTATTACAAGGCAGGCACCTGCACGATGAGCGATTTGCTTGATGCACAGACTTTGTATCAGCAGAGTCGTGACAAGTATGTGGAAAGCTATACGGATTATGAATTGAAAAAAAGAGAATATCTGCAAGTCACGGGGCGTCGTTAAAACAACTTTTTCTTGATGTGAAGGGCTGTCGGGAAGTATTTCCGATGGCCCTTTGTGATAAATTCTGCATATTAATTGCATATTAATTTGATTTGAGCTATCTTTGCAGCGCAATTGGGAAGCAGATAAAGTAAAAACGTCCTGAAGAAGATGTAGCTTTTTCAGGAACTTTTGTAGGTTTCTTATGTGAGAAACGTAGGGTTTCCGACCGGGAAACGTACGGTTCCGCAAAGTGAAACATAGGTTTCCGGGCAGGAAAACGTAAAAACATATTTTACGTTTTCACAAAAATAGACTAGGGTTAGAACTTACAAAGATTTAGAATATAATATACAGCGTATGAACATGTGCAGGCAACATAAGGTAGTTCGGATAAAGGTCAGTACGGCGCTTTACCGGAGATGTCATGCCCGTGCGCATTGGTTCAGCGGATTTCTTCATGAAAGTTTGTAAGACACGGGAAGTTGCGTCTTCCTGACGTGGTGTGAAATCTTTCTTATAAACTTTTACTCTCAATTTTGTTATGTGGATTATTTTATTGATTGTCCTGGCAGGTATTCTGGCAGGATATAGCCTTCGTATGTGTGCTTTTTTGAAAAAAGTGAATCTGACTATCTCGTGTACCATTTGTCTGATGCTGTTCGTGTTAGGACTTTCCGTGGGTTACAATCCGTTGATTGTAGGAAACTTAGGGTCTTTCGGCGGACAGGCACTGTTGCTCAGTGTGGCCGGCATTACGGGAAGTGTGTTGCTGGCACGCGTGGTATATCTGTTGTTCTTTAAGGAAGGAGGTGAAAAATGAAAGGAAGTTTGCTGGTATTGTCCATGTTCTTTGTAGGCTGTGTGTTAGGCTACGTGTGGAACTTTTCCGGATGGGAGTTGGGAGATACGCACCACTTGTCCATGTATATTCTGTATGCCCTGATGTTTCAGGTAGGTGTCAGCATTGGCGGTGGAGAGGATTTCAAGGAACTGCTTCGTGGTTTCCGTCCCAAGATGCTGCTGATACCGCTGGCCACCATCGGAGGAACCCTGTTGTTTTCGGCATTGGTCAGTGTGCTGCTGACTCGCTGGAGTGTGTTCGACTGTCTGGCCGTGGGCAGCGGACTGGGATATTATTCGCTTTCGTCTATTTTGATTATGGAACTCAAAACCCCAGACCTTGGTGCACAGTTGGCTACGGAACTGGCCACGATTGCACTTCTGACAAATGTCATCCGCGAGCTGGTGGCACTGGTGGGAGCTCCTTTCATCTGCAAATATTTCGGGAAACTGGCTCCTATTTCGGTGGCCGGAGTAACCTCGGTCGATGTCGCCCTTCCCTCCATTATCCGTGTGTCTGGAAAGGAAATGGTGCCCCTTGCCATCTTCCATGGACTGCTGGTTGACATGTCCGTGCCGTTTTTCATTTCTTTGTTTTGCAAGCTGTAGAAGGAATCCCCCGTCTGCAAAGCAAAGAGATGAAAACGGCGGCGGGGAGCCTTAGATGTCCATGCCCATGATGTAATCGTTCATGTAATATCCGTTGCCGATGGGGAAGTCCCCTTCGCGCACCTTCTTCATGCCCATGTGCTCATAGAATCCAAGTGCCGGATTCTGTCGGTTCACATTCAGTTCCATGCGGCAAGGTTCTGGATGAAGTTCCTTGATACCCTTTATAGCCTGCTGGAACAGTTGCCGTCCGAGTTTGTATTTCTGGAAGTAGGGGAGTACGTAAATCTTCTGCAAGTGAAACAAATCCGTATCCTCCTGCTGGATGGACACATAGCCCGCAGGCTCACATTCTTCGTAAGCGATGTAGTAAATGTGATGCTCTTTCTCCATCTGGTTTCTCAGGCTCTCGCTGGAATACATCCAGTCCATCATGTAATCAATCTGTTCCGGAGTCAGAATGTGCTGGTAGGTAGCCGGAAAGGTCTGTGTCGCCAGCGTCCGGATGACTTCAATGTCTGCAAGAGTAGCTTTTTTAATCGTAAACATAGGCATTTCCTTTTTATAATGTGTTTTCTGCAAAAGTAGTTTATCTTTTGTATGTATGGGTTTTATCGAAACATAAACTTGTTAAAAGTTTTGAAATTATAATACCTTGTAATACATAGTATCAATATAAAACCTATATTTGTGTCATACAAGATAAATGAGATGAAATGAATGTAGACAATGTAAAATCGCAGATGCGCAAGGGAATGCTGGAGTATTGCATTCTGTTGCTGTTGCACCGGGAGTCTGCCTATTCTTCCGACATTATCCAGAAGCTGAAAGAGGCCCGGCTGATTGTGGTGGAAGGCACGCTTTATCCGTTGCTGACCCGCCTGAAGAACGACGGACTCCTGTCGTACGAGTGGGTGGAGTCCACGCAAGGACCGCCCCGCAAGTATTATGGACTGACTCCGGAAGGGGAGGAATTTCTGAAAGAACTGGAAAGTGCCTGGGACGGACTTTCCGACACGGTGAATCATTTAAGACAAAACATTTAAAAATCACATGACATGAAAAAGACACTGACTGTAAATTTAGGTGGCACCGTATATCATATTGATGAAGATGCCTATATCCTGCTGGATAATTATTTGAACAACCTCCGCTACCATTTCCGTAAGGATGAAGGAGCGGAAGAGATTGTGCGCGACATAGAATCCCGTATTGCCGAACTGTTTGATGAGGCATTGCGTGGCGGATTACAGGTAATTACTATTAAAGAGGTGGAAGAGGTAATTGCCCGTATGGGAAAGCCGGAGGAACTGAATGGCGAAGAAGACGGTAACCCGTCTGCATCGAACAGCAAGACTTTCGATAGCGAATCGACGGAAACTCGCCGCCGCTTGTTCCGTAATCCGGACGACCGTATTCTGGGTGGAGTGGTATCGGGCATTGCAGCTTATTTCGGCTGGGATGTGACTTGGACCCGCATCGTCTTTATTTTGGCCGGATTTTTTATTCATGGTTTGATTCTGGCTTATCTGTTGGCATGGATTATCATCCCGCTGGCACATACGGCTACGGAAAAGTTGCAGATGCGCGGAGAACCCATCAATGTGGAAAACATCGGCCGGACAGTGACCGACGGTTTTGAAAAGGTGAACGAATATGTTCATTCAGAACAGCCCCGCTCTGCCTTGCATAAGTTTGGCAATGGGGTGGTAGCCGTGGTCGGTTTCCTGCTGAAACTTTGCCTGGTGTTGTTGCTGATATGCTGCGCTCCTTTCCTACTGGTAGGACTCATCGTCTTGTTTGCCCTGCTGATGGCCGCCACGGGAGTCATCGTCAGTCTGCCTGCCTTCTTCTATAATATATTGCCTTGGGTAGACTGGGGTGGTGTGTGCACCATGCCGGGAATGATTGTCGGGCTCACCGTATGTGGTCTGCTGATTGTCGGTATCCCGGTAGCCGGACTGATTCAGGCCGTCATGCAGTCGTTCGGTAGCTGGAAGCCCATGGGCACCTCTACGAAAGTAGTGCTGGTATTGTTGTGGATGATTGCCCTGGCCATAGGAATTGTGTTGTTCTTCCAGATTCCTTTCCTGACAGAACCTCTTTTGTCAGCTCCTTTCTGGGGTGAGTTCCTCTGATTTTGTCAGTCTCACCTGAATGTGTGAGACAAGAATGTCACATAAAACAGCCAAAATGGCAGTCCGTGTCAGAAAAAAATGCTGGCACGGGCTTTTTTGTGTTCTGGCATGGCATTTGTCTTTTAAAGGGCGTAATGTTTCGGCGTTACAGAATAAACCAAATTAGAAAATAATAAAAATAGATACAATTATGGGAAAGATTATTGGTATTGACTTAGGAACAACAAACTCATGTGTTGCAGTATTTGAAGGTAACGAACCGGTGGTAATTGCCAACAGCGAAGGTAAACGTACCACTCCTTCAGTAGTAGGTTTCGTAGACGGCGGCGAACGTAAGGTAGGTGACCCTGCTAAACGTCAGGCTATCACAAACCCGAAACGTACAGTATATTCTATCAAACGTTTCATGGGTGAAACTTACGATCAGGTTCAGAAAGAAATTTCTCGTGTACCTTATTCAGTAGTAAAGGGTGACAACAACACTCCGCGTGTAGACATCGACGGACGTCTGTACACTCCGCAGGAAATCTCTGCAATGATTCTGCAGAAGATGAAGAAAACTGCTGAAGATTATTTGGGACAGGAAGTAACAGAAGCTGTCATCACCGTTCCGGCATACTTCTCTGACTCTCAGCGTCAGGCTACGAAGGAAGCTGGTCAGATTGCAGGTTTGGATGTGAAACGTATCGTGAACGAACCGACTGCAGCTGCATTGGCTTACGGTGTAGACAAGGCTAACAAAGATATGAAGGTAGCCGTATTCGACCTTGGTGGTGGTACATTCGATATCTCTATCCTGGAATTCGGTGGTGGTGTATTCGAAGTATTGTCAACTAACGGTGATACTCACCTGGGTGGTGATGACTTCGACCAGGTTATCATCGACTGGTTGGTTCAGGAATTCAAGAACGACGAAGGTGCTGACCTGACTACTGATCCGATGGCTATGCAACGTTTGAAGGAAGCTGCTGAAAAGGCAAAAATTGAATTGTCTTCTTCAACTTCTACTGAAATCAACTTGCCTTACATCATGCCGGTAGCTGGTGTGCCTAAACACTTGGTTAAGACTTTAACTCGTGCTAAATTCGAACAGCTTGCTCACAACTTGATTCAGGCTTGTCTTGAACCTTGTAAGAAAGCAATGAGCGATGCAGGTTTGAGCAACTCTGATATCGACGAAGTAATCCTGGTAGGTGGTTCTTCACGTATCCCTGCTGTACAGAAACTGGTAGAAGACTTCTTCGGTAAAGTTCCTTCTAAGGGTGTAAATCCGGACGAAGTAGTAGCCGTAGGTGCTTGTATCCAGGGTGCCGTATTGAACAAGGAAGCTGGTGTAGGTAACATCGTATTGCTGGATGTCACTCCGTTGACACTGGGTATCGAAACAATGGGTGGTGTAATGACCAAGTTGATTGATGCCAACACAACCATTCCGTGCAAGAAGAGCGAAGTGTTCTCTACTGCAGCTGATAACCAGACAGAAGTTACCATCCACGTATTGCAGGGTGAACGTCCGATGGCTGCTCAGAACAAGTCAATCGGTCAGTTTAACCTGACAGGTATCGCTCCGGCTCGTCGTGGTGTACCTCAGATTGAAGTAACTTTCGATATCGATGCCAACGGTATCTTGAAGGTTTCTGCTAAGGATAAGGCTACAGGTAAGGAACAAGCTATCCGTATCGAAGCTTCATCTGGTTTGAGCAAGGAAGAAATCGACCGTATGAAAGCTGAAGCTGAAGCTAATGCAGAAGCTGATAAGAAAGAAAAGGAACGCATCGACAAGTTGAACCAGGCAGACAGCTTGATCTTCTCTACAGAAAATCAGTTGAAAGACCTTGGCGATAAGATTCCGGCTGACAAGAAAGCTCCTATCGAAGCTGCTCTTCAGAAACTGAAAGACGCTCACAAGGCTCAGGATTTGGCTGGTATCGATGCTGCAAGCGCAGAACTTCAGGCTGCATTCCAGGCCGCAAGTGCTGAAATGTACGCTCAGACAGGTGGTGCTCAGGCTGGTCCTAACGCAGGTCAGGCAAACAACGGCGCTCAGAATGATAAGAGCGATGTTCAAGATGCTGACTTTGAGGAAGTGAAGTAAGAATAGAACTAATAAGTTAATTGAAATGAGGTATAATTTTCATGGTTATGCCTCATTTTTTTTATTTATAAAATTATGAGCAAGGAATTTCAAAGAAAATCAAAAGAGGATAAACCAGTAGTGGCAATATGTTATGACTTTGATAAAACTTTGTCACCTGATGATATGCAAGCTCAAGGATATATCCAGTCGGTAGGGTATGAAGTCAAGTCTTTTTGGCAAGAGTCTAATGGGTTAGCCGAAGAAAATGACATGGATCAAAATTTGGCTTACATGTTTACAATGCTTCGGACTGCACATGGAAGATTTGTATTTAATAGAAAAGCTCTAAGGGATTATGGTGCGCAAGTACAGTTATTTCCTGGCGTTGAAACTTGGTTTAAGCGTATAAAAGAGTACGGGAAAGGTAAAGGAGTGATTGTTGAGCATTACATCATTTCATCAGGTCTGAAAGAAATGATAGAAGGGACAAAAGTTGCAAAGGATTTTGAAAAAATTTATGCCAGTTCGTTTTATTATGATAAACAAGGGGTTGCTCAATGGCCTGCACAAGTTATAAATTACACCAGTAAGACACAATTTCTTTTTAGAATAGAAAAAGGAACATTGGATGTAAATGATTCTGCTGTTAATGATTATTTTGAGCCTGAAGATATTCGTATTCCTTTTAGAAACATGATTTATATAGGTGACAGTGACACTGATATACCATGTATGAAACTTATTAATGCCAATTCTGGCCATTCAATAGGTGTTTTTAATCCGGAAACGAATGACAAGAGAAAAGTATATAAGATGATGGAGGACAAGAGAATTAAATATTTTGCTCCAGCAGATTATACAGAAGACTCAGAATTGGATCGATTAGTAAAAGCAATTATTGATCAAACGGCTTCAAATGAAAAACTGATGTCTTTACATTATCAAAATAAAAAAGAACAGGCAAATCAGAATGTAAATATGGTGAGTTTGGAGAATAAAGAAAAAGAGAAACTTATTATGGATTTGGAAAATAGTAATAGTTTTAAACAAACTCATTCTATAATTTTAAAACTTAAAAAAATCAAGAACTGGAGTTCAGAAGAAAAGAAGCAATTAAAGCTTATTGCAGAAAAGAATAAGCAGATTTCTTGTATAATGAAGGATAGCGATGTTTCGGAGTTTTATGATTCAATATCTTGAACCTTAAATCCGCAACTCCATTCCCGAAGTGCTACCTACATAAAGAGAAATG
>ERZ791573.1004-NODE-1004-length-12486-cov-2.851742_pt1 | contig 12486 bp, 3 predicted proteins | sample MGYA00509971_ERZ791573 | MGnify/ENA primary metagenome ERZ791573 (study PRJEB30046, sample SAMN00791921) | human gut metagenome | study: EMG produced TPA metagenomics assembly of the A metagenome-wide association study of gut microbiota in type 2...
TACAAGTTCCCGGGCGATGACATCCCCGTCATCCGCGGTTCCGCCAAGCTCGCCCTCGAAGGCGATCAGTCCGAGTACGGCGTTCCGTCCGTCCTCAAGCTGGCCGAGACGATGGATTCCTACTTCCCGGAACCCGTCCGTGAACTCGACAAGCCGTTCCTGATGCCGATCGAAGACGTGTTCTCCATCTCTGGCCGCGGCACTGTTGCCACCGGTCGTGTGGAACGCGGCACGGTCAAGGTGTCCGACACGGTTGAAATCGTCGGCCTGATGGACAAGCCGAAGTCTACCGTCGTTACCGGCGTGGAAATGTTCCACAAGCTGCTGGACCAGGCGGAAGCGGGCGACAACATCGGCGCTCTGCTGCGCGGCATTCAGCGCAACGAGATCGAGCGTGGTCAGGTTCTGGCTAAGCCCGGCACGATTCATCCGCACACGCACTTCATCGGTCAGGTTTACGTCCTGACGAAGGAAGAAGGCGGCCGTCATACCCCGTTCTTCAACAACTATCGTCCTCAGTTCTACTTCCGTACCACCGACGTTACCGGCATCATCACCCTGCCCGAAGGCACTGAGATGTGCATGCCCGGCGACAACGTTGATATGCACGTTGAGCTGATCACCCCGGTTGCCATGGAAGAAGGCATGCGTTTCGCTATCCGCGAAGGCGGCCACACTGTTGGTTCCGGCGTTGTTTCCAAGATCGAGAAGTAATTTTCGGCTTGTGATATAGCTTTCAAGGCTCCTGCTGTTAAGGCAGGGGCCTTTTTGTTGTGTACGACTTATGGGACGGGGAGGGGGCAAAGGCCGGGTGTGGAAGACCAAGGAAGGCATCATGAAAACATCAGGAATTGTAGATAGGGGAGAGGACACCATTCGGAACTTTGAAAAAGTGGAGCAGGAGGGGGCACTCACACCGCCCTACCTTGGGAAGGTGTATTTCAGGTCGCGGTTAAGGGGCAAGGGGTGATCTATCTCTAAGTTTTCGGAACGGTCAGGAACGCTCTCTACAGTACAATTTATAATGGGCAATTCTCAAGCTACAATTTTCCCTTCAAGTTTCCTCCAATCTCTGCCAAATCTCTCAAGAACAAGCCAAACCGAAATGGCAAAAAATGCGCGATTACAATACCGGGTGATTGGATTAAGAGATTGCAAAGAACATTATCGGGGTAAATGTTTAATCATTTGATAAAAGCAGGAATAAACCATTCAAAAATGTTAATAAATACCGCCAAAGAGTCACCGCACCGCAACGCAAATAATGTGCGAAAAACAGGTTTCAGTTGATTCAAGGACAAAAATTCACATAGAAACCGCGCTAATTAACTATGCAAATTCTGGCAACTGTGATATAATGTATATACCTAGATGTGTCGGAAAGGTTATCATTTGCAGGATCAAGACATGCAGCCGGTACAACGTTTTGTCAGCCGCTGTGCCGGGGCCAAAAGCCCCAAAAGCAGGCCGCAGCCCGGCAGGGGATCGCCAGACCGAGGGGGCACAACCAGGCGTTTTGCAATCAACACCTGCAAAGTGCCGCACATCTGCCGTACCACTTTTCACACAAAAGGGGAAAGTAGTAACCACTTAAGGGAGGATAAAACTATGAAGAAAAACCTTCAGCGTTTTGGTGCATCCGTGCTGGCAGCAGCCATGGTTGCCCAAAGCGTGGCGCTTCCCGCAGCTGCCGAAACTACCAAGATTGATTCTTCGGTAGCGCAGTCTGTTGCAGCTAGCGCAGCAAGCGCGGCCAGCGCTGTGCAGTCCCTGCCCAAGTTCACCAGCACCGCAGACCTGATCAAGCAGACAGCCCAAACGCTGGCTGCCCAGGGCGAAGTGCATGAACTGGAGCAGGACGATGCCAAGCTGGAAGCGACTGCACAGAGCAAGGCAGGCATGAGCCTTGCAGCGTTGGAAAATGCACTGGCCGATGCCATGTACGCCAACGCCGCAGCCGGCAAGATCAACACCGAAGCCTATGGCCTGAACAAGGACGAGATGGCATCGGTGATGGCTGCCACCATCAAAACGTATCATCTGTCCAGCGCCGTTACCGACCTGGGCTATGAGACGAACGCCGCAGGCGTTGTGACCGCCGTTACCTTTACCGGCAGCTCCGGCATGACCTCTGCGATGGAGTCCATGACCAACAGCGATGATGAAGTGATTGCGCAGCAGGCTGACAGCTACGCACAGGCTTACGTTGCTGAAAACTCCGATACCTTTGCGGCCAGCGCCGCTGCAGACGGCTATACCTATGGCGAGCCGAAATGGTACTGGAATGACACCAACCCGGCGGATGGCCACACCCATACCTGGAAGGAAACCCCCGATGGCTACTGGACCAAGACCGATGACGGCTGGGCTTACACCGCTGTGTATACCTGTGAAAAGGACGATGCCTACCAGAAGGTAGAAGGCACCGTAACCAAGGATACCACCGAGGCAAAGCCCGGCGTTGCCGGCAAGACCGTTTACTCTGCCAGCGTGCCCGCTGACAAGAGCCCGGTTAAGAAGGAATACAAGGAACCCACCACCCGCACCGACGACATTGCCGCCCTGCCCTGCCAGAGCCATGTTGTGTCCAAGGATGCAGATGGCAACTTTGTTGCTACCTTCAACTGGGAAATGAAGAAGGTCGAGGGCAAGCTGGCCGATGACTTCAGCAACGCCCAGCTGTTCTATGACAGCGAAACCGGCAAAATTTCTGCCGGCGCTCCCGTTACCATTGACTGGGAATGCACCAGCGTCACCTTCAAGTGCGCTGTCTGCGGCGAAGAAATCAAAACCAAGCCGATGCAGACCATGCCGGTCAGCGTTGTGGTAGACCAGAATGACAATTCCGTCTACATCAATGTGGGCGGCACCCCGACCCTGGATACCACCTCCGGCGGCACCGGCGTTACCCTGGTGTCCGCAATGGATGGCGGCAACTGGTACGATATGCAGAACAACCCGGTTGACGCAAGCAAGGTGAACTTCACCTATCAGAGCGGCGACAACAAGGGCAAGAACAGCCTGCTGCTGTACGACAGCCAGAAGACTGCCGTGTATGTGGACGACCAGGGCAACCAGGTCACCAATACTTACGATGTCTCGACTGCGCAGATGAACTACTACTACTTCCAGCTGTCGCAGTTCAACCAGGACGAAGCAGAGTACTTCGGCGTGGTTGCCCCGTTCTGGACCTCCAAGGGCGTTCAGAAGCAGGGCGAGGATGGCAGCATCACCGGCACCATGGGCGCAATCAAGGTATTGTGCAGCATTGATCCGAACGATGATGTCCCGCCGACAACCATGGCATTCATGCTGAACATGCTGCCGCAGGCGTTCATGTCTTATGTCATGAACTATGGCGAAGCTCTGAAAGCCATCCGTGATGCAGGCCTGGCACAGGTTGCCAAGCTGGGGAACAGCGCTGACTATGTCACCAAGCTGCTGATCCTGCACGACTGGATCTCCCAGGTTGCAGAATTCGATATGGGCTCCATGGGCGATATCACCGGCGGCGGCAACAACGACCCCATCCAGATGACTGCTTTCGGCGCCCTGCTGGGCGGCGAGATCGGCGCTTCCGGCGTTGAGTATGGCTGCATCTGCCTGGGCTATGCATCTGCATTTAACTACATGGTCCAGAATTTGCCTGACAACAAGAGCATCTATAAGAATGATGACGGCAGCTGGAAGACCCCCGATGAAGTAGGCGATAACGCTGTTGTTGACTTTGCCCAGATCCTGTATTACTGCAATACTTCTGATACCAGTGTTGCCGGTAATGCGTTCGGCGGCGGCATGTTCAACAACGTCCACTACTTCAACGCAGTCAAGGTCAACAAGCTGCAGGGCGACAGCAATTCTGCTACGATGACCACCGGCGAAGCCAACAAGAACTGGTACTATGTTGACGTCTGCTATGATGACGTGAACACCGAGTGCATGGCCCAGACCCGCGTTGAGAACGCAGGCGACCTGCGCCATGTCAACTTCCTGGTTTCTCCCTCCGGTCTGGAAGGCCGTTACAGCAAGTACTATGATTACATTGACTCGCTGTACGATGGCTACACCTACACCAAAAACAAGGAACCCGATAAGGATAAGGACGGCAATGTCATTCTGAACAACGGCAAGCCGCATTACTCTTACACCAAGACGGAAAACAAGAACGAGACCCGTTACACCGATACCTGCTACGAGGATACCTGGTTCACCTCTATCTGCAGCCCCATCTACTTCGACAATAATTACTTCTATTACGTTGATACCACGACCAACCAGAACCTGTACAACAACATGCGCCGCCAGCAGGCCGAGAACGGCAACAGCGGCAGCTCTGGTTCCGGCAGCTCTGGTAACAACTCCCAGATGCAGCAGTTCATGAAGAAGATGCAGAGCCAGGGCCCCGATACTCTGGAAGCACGTCCGCGTAATGCGAACTACTATATCCGCAAAGCGGATTCCAGCAGCAGCAGGCCCGGCGGCTTCAGCATGAGCAGCTTTACCAAGACGGATGACCCGTTTGATATCATCCTGATGTACTACAACGATCTGAAGGAAACCAGCAGCAACTTCAATGATGACGACAGCAATGCCAAGGTTCTGGCCAAAGCTGGCACCATCTATAAGATCGATACCAGTGTAACAGATAAGCATACCAAGGTTGAAAACAACCTGAACACCGAGTGCCTGGCAGACGCTGCTGCAAAGCGGATCTACCCCGCACTGGTACACTCTACCGCACTGTATGATGGCCAGCTGTACTTCAACGTCAACAACGCCATCTACCGTATGGACCCGACCACCGGCGCAGTGGAAGAAGTGAAGGAATACAACACCGTCTATGGCGGCATTAAGCTGACCAAGGATAAGGACGGCAACATGGTTCCCGATACCCACTTTCCCGGCATGAGCATGGTTATCATGGATAGCGCCCAGGATACCAGCAGTGTGAAGTATCTGGGCACCTTCAAGAACCATCCTCTGGCTGGCCTGACCCTGCGTGACAGCTACAGCTTTGCTACCACCACCCAGCAGGGCCAGACTGTGATCACCGGCATCAACACCACCAAGGATCAGCTGGTCGTTTCTGTCGGCACCAACCTGTCCAACACCTATAAGAGCCTGGACGAGCTGGATTCCGATGGCAAGCCGGTTGTTAAGACCGATGCCTCCGGCACTTCTTATGCAAACCGTAAGAGCTACAAGACCGAGTCCTGGAACTACAACCCGAGTTACAACCAGAACATGGGCAGCTCTGACGAGAAGAACAAGAACGAAGAGTTCATGTGGTGCGCTAACCTGGTTGAAACCATGCCGATGTCCGACATGGTCAGCGACCTGAGCAGCGGCGCAACCACCAATGTTTCCGTTGAAGCATGGTGCGATACCCCCGCTTACACCCAGGACCGCACCACCAAGTACGGCCTGACCAAGGGTGAAAAGAAGTACGCTGACGGCGCACTGCCCAAGGGCCATACCTGGGCTCTGGACGAGCTGGAAACCAAGTCCGTTGGCAACAATGTGTACCTGTGCTCTGATTGCCATACCGCAACCGAAAGCACCCCCCACACCGTTACCCTGCCCGATGCAGTTGAAGGCGTTAAGCTGACCCTGGGCACCATCAACAACACCTACATCAAGGACGATACCGTTACCCTGACCGTAGAAAAGGAAGGCACCGATATCGTTACCGTTACCGCAAAGAACGGCGATACCGATGTTGCCCTGACTGAAGTTCAGGAAGCAGCGCAGGACGAAGCCGCAGCCCAGGCTACCACCGAAAAGGCTAAGACGGTTTACACCTTCACTATGCCGGACGGCGATGTGACCATCAGCGTTGAAAAGAACGCTAAGACCTATGAGGTCAAGCAGGCGGCACCCACCAACGGCAAGTTGGAAATCAGCCCGGCCACCGCTGCTGAGGGCGCGACCGTTACTGTTAAGGTTACCCCGGATACCGGTTATGCCCTGAAGGAAAATGGCCTGAAGGTTACTTACACCGATGCCGACAACAAGGAACAGACCGTTGAAGTGAAAGCTGGCACCGAAGCCAACACCTACACCTTTGCAATGCCTGCTTACTCCGTCAACGTCAGCGCAGAGTTTGTTAAGGAATACAAGGTTACTGTGGCAGACACTGCGAACAAGAACGGCGAAACCAAGGTGAGCGCAACCGCAGCTGTTGAAGGCACCGAAGTTACCGTTACCGTTAAGGCAGCTGATAACTACCAGCTCAAGGATGACAGCCTGACCTACAGCTATCAGAGCGGCGAAGATACCAAGACCGAAAAGCTGACCGTGACCGATGGCAAGGCAACCTTCAAGATGCCTGCCGCTGATGTTACCGTTAGCGCTGAGTTTGAGGCCGTTAAGGTTGAAACCTACAGCGTTACGACCAACAGCACCGAATACGGCAAGGTGACGGCTGACAAGACCACTGGCGTGAAAGCTGGCGAAACTGTTACTCTGACTGTTGAGCCGGTGGATAACGATTCTATGCTGACCAAGCTGGCTGAAAACGGTCTGGCGATTAAAGACAGCAAGGATACTGTTATTTCGTATAAGGCCGGCGAGAAAGCCAACACCTATACTTTCACAATGCCTGCTGACAATGTAACTGTCACCCCACAGTTTACGATCGTTGAGTATGGCATTACCACTGAAGTTGTGGAAGGCAATGGTACGATTACCGTTAAGGATGCAGACGGCAACGTTAAGACGCGCGCACCGGAAGATAAAAATGCAAAACTTTATGCTACCTTTACTCCGGCGGATGGCTATGAGCTAAGCGGAGCTGAGTATTGGGAGGGGGCTACTGGCGGTCCTATTGCGGATGCACAGCTTGAAAATAACGTGTATGAATTCTATATGCATGCCAACAGTGTGACAATCAAAGCAACCTTTACCAAGATTGAAACTGACCAGGGCGGCAACACTGAAGACAACACCAACAACGGCGGCGAGGAACCCCAGTCCCTCGAAGTCGAGGAGCGCACCGCTCACGGCGCTGCTGAAAAGACCACCGTTACCGCAATGGCTGTCTTTACCTGCACCGATAAGAACTGCGCAAGCGCACAGTTCGTGGATGCAACTGTAAAGCAGACCAGCGGCGTTACCACCGCTGCTGTCACCTTCAACGGCAAGGACTACACCGCCAAGTTCGGCGAGAAGAACGGCTGGGTTGAAGAAAACGGCAAGAAGTATTGGTACGAAAACGGCGTGAAGCAGGGTACCACCGGCCGCGGCAAAGAAATCTATGATCCCGATTCCGACGCCTGGTACTGGCTGGATGCTGTCCAGGGCGGCGCAATGACCGTCAACAAGGACGTTTACCAGGAATCCAAGGCCGGCCAGTGGGCTGATAAGCCCGATGGCACCGGTAAGTGGGTGCGTTACGATGAGAACGGCCACATGGTCAAGGGCTGGCAGCAGACCGAAAATGGCCTGTATTACTTCGATCTGATCACCGGCGCTATGGCTAAGGGCACAGGCGACATTGACGGTGTACCTTGCGCATTTGACAAGTACACCGGTGTTGCTCTGGACAACCAGTGGCTGACCATCAATGGTGCTGACTACTGGTACGAAAAGGGTGTCCGCCAGGGTCTGGAAGGCCGCGGCAAGGAAATCTATGACCCGGCTTCCGACGCTTGGTACTGGCTGGACTCTGTTGATCAGGGCAAGAAAGCCACCAGCAAGGATGTCTATCAGGAATCCAAAGCTGGCCAGTGGGCTGACCGCGCCGATGGTACCGGCAAGTGGGTCCGTTACGATGCACAGGGCCACATGATCAAGGGCTGGAGCGCTGACAAGCGTTACTACTTCGACCCGATCTATGGCACCATGGCTAAGGGCGATGCAGTCATCGACGGCCGTACTTATCATTTCGATAAGAACACCGGCGTTCTGCAGTAATCCCACAGCCGAACAATGAGCTGTAACCAGCCCATTAACCCCTAAATAGAAATGCCGCAGCAGATGTAACAGTCTGCTGCGGCATTTTTGTATTTGTGGGCATAGGTTCGGTGAAATATTTGCCAGGCCAGTAGGGCGGGGGACCCCACCCCGCCGAAAGCTAGAAATAGTACACGATTAAAAAATCGCAATTTACCTTACCCGCATAATAAAGGCAACACACAAAAACATGGCGAACACATCAGGCCGGTGCAAGGGCAAAACCTACTAAAAAGCTGCGGCTAAATTTGGCAAATATGGCGCGCGAAGTATAATTTTTGGAGGATATCACAAGCAGAACAAACAAACTTTGTCAGTTCAAACAACAAAAAAGCAACAAACTGGCATGAATGCCAAAGAATGCGGCCGCGAATTGTGAAAGATTTTAATATATTTTCTTCGTTTTCTCCTTACCTGTTATCATTTGAATTTGCAATCGAAATATGGAACTTGTATAATAGAATGAAAGAAAAGTGCAAACTAAATGGGTGAAGAGGATTTGGTGCAATGGAAGATAAAAATAGATTCAGTATTCTGCTGGAGCATTTGCTGGAAGTTGCGGAGGTCAAGAACTATACCCTGGCCAAGCGCCTGCAATACGATGTTTCCTATATCAGCAAATGGGTCAGCGGCCGCATGCTGCCTGCCAAAAAGACTGAAAAGCGCGTGATGGAGGGCATCAGTGCCTGCGTGGTGGATGAAGCCACCGATGATGGCCGTAACCTGCTGCTGCGGGAATACAGCGTTAGCATCCCCAGTGACCTGAAAGCCGCCATTTATGATAACCTGATTGCTGAATATGATTATTTGCAAGAGGAACTGGACAGCGGCGAGGCGCGCATTGGCCCCTATACGGACTTTTGGGCCGAGCTGAACATGCTGCAATACCTGACCAAAATGGCGCACCCCGTGCTGCGCCGCGTCAGCCAGCTGGACATTGTGGCTGTGATGGACCTGATGGAAATGGCGCGCGAATACCGCCTGAAAGTTGCCAACCTGCAAAACGGCCAGCTGGTGGACCAGCGCTGCTATGATAACGTCTATTTCAAGCTGATGATCGATATCAGCCGCGAAAAATGGGACCCCATCTATGATGCCGCGCTCATTATTAACGTGTTGACCAACTTCAGCCATATTCATTTCAAGCTGTTTGGCAGCACCGCGGCTGCCGGGCGCGCGGTGTTTGTGGTCAAGGGCGATTTTGCCATTACCGGCCTGCTGGTCAGCCACAGCCGCTGCGCCGCCGTTACCGCCACCGAGGACCCGCAGAACTGCGAAAGCCTGTATGATAACTTCTCCAAGCTCTGCGTGCGGGATGACCAGCTTTTCCGCGATACCAGCATGCGCCAGCTGATCAGCCAGTACGACTATATGCACACGCTGCTGGCCTCCAATCTGCGGTGGATGTTCGGCCACCTGAATGAGCTTCTGCTGCCGGATGACTTGTTTGAAGAGATCCTGACCGCCCACGAGGCCGAGCTGAAAGATTTTTTGGGTGCTACCCCTGCGGAGCTGCGTAGCGTACACAACCTTGCCAAAGGCGTGGTGGAGGAAACAAACATCCGCATCCTGATTTATGAAGCTGCATTTTCCTCCATGGCGGTTTCCGGCGAGCTGGACTTTTTCAGTTACAAGGTCAACCTTACCCCGGATCAGCGCAGCCGGTGCATCAGCTATGTGCTGCAGCTTTGCAAGCAGCGTGAAAAACTTGAATTCCGCTTGATCAGCGGCCGCATTGTGAACGATTTCCAGTATGTGGCGGACCCCAATATGTTTCTTTCTGGCGCTGCATCGTATCTTCGGCTGGATAACAACTGCCCCGTCAACCGGATTGCAATGGTCAACAACAGTGTGATGGAAGACCGCCTGAGTGAATATTTTGATCAGGTCTGGAATTTGGATGACCAGAACGTGACAAAAGAGCGCAACGCCATTGCGGAGCACATCCATCATGTCCTGCAGGGAATCCATCTGATTACCCGCGCCAAAAGTGATGGAATGGAAGAACTGCAAGAGAGCTGGATGAACAAAATCTAAAAATACAACATACATACGCATAAACATAAAGCCCTGGCTGCTGCGGTAGCTGGGGCTTTTGTTGCACCGAGGAAAATGAAATTGCAAGAAAACTCCATGCCAAAGCGTGAAAATCCATGTGAAAAAAGTGAATCACGCGGAATCAATTTCTGGAAATTTGTGCCATGGGATTCTCGTGCTTTCCGTAAACAGGAATGGTATACTATATTCAGCACCGAAAATAATCGTAGCATTATGGTTTGGCGACGCTGTGCAACGATGTGCACAGCAGGGGAAAGTGCCATAAAGGTTTGGCGTGATTTGATTTGGATAATTTAATTCCCTGCAACTATAAGGGAAAGACATTTGGAGGAAATTGCAATGAATAAAAACGCGATGTTGACTGGCAAGCCCAGCATTGACCGCCCCTGGATGAAGTTCTATCCAGATGTTCTGCGCGGTATCCAGGTTCCGGCCTGCACCGTGGAGCAGTACCTCTCCGTGCGCGCTGCAGACCCTAACGTGATTGCTATGCACTACTATGGCGTGGATATCACCTGGGGTACCGTGTTCCGTAAGGTGGACGCTACCGCCCGCGCTCTGCAGGTGCTTGGCGTCAAGCAGGGGGACCAGATCCCCGTGTTCCTGCGTTCTGTGCCGGAATTCATTTATCTTCTGCTGGCAGCCGAGCGCATCGGCGCTTCGCTGCTGTGCCGTGACAACACCCTGGAAGAAAACATTGAAGCTGTTCAGAAAGCCAATGCCAAGGTGATTTTTGTTCACGACTTCTTCTCCAAGGCCGAAATCGAAGCCTACCGTGAGCAGACCAACGTGAATACCTATGTTATCGTTCCCGCTCTGGAAAGCGGCGACCGCGCCGCTATGCCGGTTTACCTGCAGCATTCCCTGGATGCCCTGTATCCGGATGTTCCCGCCCATGGCTCTGATACCATGATGTGGGCTGATTTCTGTAACATGGGCCAGCGTTTTCGCGGCTTTGTGCCCGCTCCTGTCAACATTGACCGCCCGCTGCTGCGCGCCTACACCAGCGGTTCCACCGGCCCTTCCAAGCAGGTCATCCATTCTGCACACAGCATCATCGGCGTGCTGACCCAGATGAACTTTTATGGCTCTTCGGATAAATTCCGCCCCACTTGGCTGCTGACCATCCTGCCCCCGGCTCTGATCGCTGTTGTGGTTTCCATGATGCTGCTGCCCCTGGCCGGCGGTATGCTGCTCATTCTGGATCCGTTTGTGGATGTGTACGATGTTGACCTGGAAATGATGCGCTACCGCCCCAACAACTGGCCCCTGATCCCCATGTTTGTGGAGGTTATCCGCCGCAGCAAGCGTCTTCCGGCTGACTATGATATGTCCCACATGCTGGCCATCGGCGCCGGCTGCGAGGCATTCAACAACAAGCAGCTGCGCAATGTTGAGGAGTTCCTCAAGCAGCATAACTGCAACCTGCGCTTTACTGCCGGCTACGGCAGCAGCGAGGCCGGCTCCAACGCCACTCTGCCCATGGCTCCGTTCCCGGTGCGTGATGGCAACGTTGGTGTTCCGATGATCCACAGCGTCATCAGCATCTTCAAGCCCGGCACCCAGGAAGAGCTGACCTACAATACCCCCGGTGAGATCTGCATCACGGGCCCCGGCGTGATGCTGGGCTATGACCGCCCCGAAGCAACCGCCAAGGCACTGCAGGTCCACGCAGACGGCAAGACCTGGCTGCACACCGGCGATATTGGCTATATGTCCGAGGACGGTGTGCTCTACACGATGACCCGCGGCGCATCCCCGCGCTTTGGCGGCGGCGACCTGATGGTGCAGCCGCTGGAGAACATCGTGGCCGATGCCGACATCAAGGGCATCAAGGACGAGTTCTTTGTTATCGTGCCGGATGATGAGCACGAGGGCTGCTTCCTGCCGTACCTGTACGTCCAGCTCAAAGATGGCTACACCTTGGACGATGTGCGCGATAAGATCAATGCCTGCCTGCCGGAACGTTACATGCGTCCGGTGGAGATTTTCACCGTACCGGAACGCCCGTTCTTCCACTTCAAGACCAACCGTATTGGCCTGTGCAAAGAAATCGTCGCCAAGCGCAACCAGCAGAAAGAGAAAGCCAAGCGCAACAGCTTTGCCGATGGCTGCATTGCCTGATGACTTTGGCGTGATAAAATCATGATAATGTAACGGCATGTGCCCACCTTATGATAGAGATAAGGGGGCACATGCCTTTTGTTTTGGTGGGGGAGCGGATGAAGATGAACGGTACGCGCGGTTGGGGGATAGGGGAGAAGGGCAATCGGATTCCGGTGCGGGGGAGATACTTGTGAAGTTGTAAAATAAAACTTTGAAATCCATCCGCGGATGAAAAGCACGATAGGGCACTGTATCATTAGCCACATGCTGAAAAAATGCTGTAGGGAACGGGATTGACCGTTCCGCAGCCTTATGGCAACACCGCACAATTCCCGCCTTACGGCTTAAGCACCGCTTCGGCGGCTGCGG
>ERZ791573.1010-NODE-1010-length-12446-cov-14.836898_pt1 | contig 12446 bp, 10 predicted proteins | sample MGYA00509971_ERZ791573 | MGnify/ENA primary metagenome ERZ791573 (study PRJEB30046, sample SAMN00791921) | human gut metagenome | study: EMG produced TPA metagenomics assembly of the A metagenome-wide association study of gut microbiota in type 2...
GTAGAAGTGATACGTTCCTGCATCTGTCCCATTTCCGTAGCCAGTGTCGGCTGGTAACCTACTGCCGAAGGCATACGTCCCAGCAAGGCTGAAACCTCAGAACCTGCCTGCGTAAAACGGAAGATGTTGTCGATAAAGAACAGGATATCGCGCGGACTGTTGTCGCCCGTCTGGCGGTCACGGAACGATTCGGCCAGTGTCAGACCCGACAAGGCTACTGACTGACGGGCACCGGGAGGCTCGTTCATCTGTCCGAACACCATGGCTACCTGCGATTTTTCCACTTCGTTGTAATCCACCTTCGAAAGGTCCCAGTTTCCTTCCTCCATGCTCTTGAGGAATTCGTCACCGTAGCGGATTACGCCTGATTCAATCATTTCTCTCAGCAGGTCGTTACCTTCACGGGTACGCTCACCCACTCCTGCAAACACGGAGAAACCATTGTGTTTCTTGGCAATGTTATTGATTAACTCTTTGATGAGCACGGTTTTTCCAACACCCGCCCCACCAAACAGACCGATTTTACCACCCTTCAGGTAAGGTTCCAGCAGGTCGATGACCTTGATACCGGTAAACAATACTTCCTGGGTAGTGGCCAGGTCTTCGAATTTCGGAGGTTCACGGTGAATAGGAAATCCGTCCGTCTTGTCCAGTTCTTTCATACCGTCAATGGTATCACCTACCACATTCATCACACGGCCCTTGATCTGGTTTCCGATAGGCATCGAAATCGGATGCCCCGTAGGAACGACTTCCATTCCGCGCTTCAACCCGTCCGTACTGTCCATGGCCACGCAGCGTACCGTGTCTTCACCGATATGCTGCTGCACTTCAATCACCAGCGTACGCCCGTCGTTACGGGCAATCGTCATGGCATCGTGGATTTTCGGCAAGGCGTGTTCCACGTCTTGTCCTTCTTCAAACTTGAAGTACACATCGACCACCGGACCGATTACCTGCGAAATGTGTCCAACGATTTTTGACATAAGCAATTATTTTAATTTAAAAAGAATGAATCATCCATGGTTCTTACCTCTTAAACAAACGTCCCGGGTATTTGTTTAAAGTTTGACCATTTCTGTAACGCAAATTTACTGAATAAACTCTCATATATGTAACTCCATGTAACATTTTTTAGACTGATTCCCCTAATAATAGACATAAATCAAGAGATATCGGACAAATGGTTTTACACTTGTTTACACAGAGACGAAATATCTAAACAAATATTTACAGGAAATTGCACGTGTGTGCGGTCACACATACTATTTTAGACAAAGAACATGACGTGCTATATGGGTGTATCTTTTTTATTTTAGACAGAAGAACATAAAGACAGATTTTGTAGATGCAATCTTTCTTTTGTACTTATATGCTTATGTCCGAAAAATAATAACTGCTATAGGATGTTGCCTTTTTGCTTTAGACAGAAGAACATAAGAACAGATTTTCTGTGTAAATATAAACTTATGTACTTTATGTTCTTATGTCCAAAAACATTCAAGAAATATCTTTCTATGCTTACGTCATAAAAAATTATGAGCGTTTATACTCTCTGTACTTCCTTTTTATTTCTATACGGTCACCACCAAAATTAATGAGTAATCCATGGTCTTTATGAGTTGCCGTCAAATAATTAACCAGCTGAGTTTCGTGTATGGAAAGAAGATGTTGCACCGCTTTTAGTTCGATAATTATCTCTCCCTCTACAATAATATCTGCTCTAAACTCCCCTACAATCTCATCTTTATAATATACATTTATAGGGGTTTCAGAATCCGCATGAATACCTTTTTCCCTTAACTCTATCAACAATGCTTTTTGATACACCGACTCTAAAAAACCGGCTGCCAGATGTGTTCTTACATTGTATGCGCATTGAATAATTACCTTAATAAGGTCTTCTGTTTTCATATCCATAATATTACACAGTTAAAAATTCTTTTGTCTTTATGTTCTTATGTCTAAAAACATTCGTCTTTATGTCTTACAAAAAAAGCCACATTACTGTGGCTCTTCTTTATATTAATATGTCTCGTTACACGCGCTTGAAGGTGTAGTTGCCTTCCTCGGTATACATCTCCGACTCAAAGGTACAATCGTACGAGGCTTGAATCTCCTCCTCCGTATACGACAGAATTACTACCCGTATGTTGCGGCCACGATTGTCCGACAGCGTCAGCACCCCCTTGCTCAGTGTCCAGTTGAACGACTCGCCACGAAACAAAGCCGTACCGCCACTTTTCACCGAGAGCGTCTGTCCCATGTGCTCAGGATCATTACGACCAGACTCACCTTCCGAATTTGTCCAGTCATTTGCCGTCACCTTCCATGTACCGATAATGTCATCTCTCGACACATCCACACCCGTCGGATCATCCGTGCTACAGCTTGCCATTCCGGCCACCATCAGGATAAAGCTCAAAAAGAGCCATACGTTCTTTAGTTTCTTCATTTTCATTTGGTTTTACAGATAATATATAATGCTTATACTATTTCTTTCTCCAGATCGATTCCACCTTCCGCCGTACGGCCAGCACATTCAGCACCGATACCAGCAGGAAAAGTCCCCCGGCCGTCAGCAGCGCCGGCAGCAGACTGCCTGCCTGAAAATCGGGCACCATCCGCCGCAGCATGTCCAGATACGCATCACGCGCCATCCACACCAGCAGCACGCCCATGGCTGCCACCGCTGCGTTCAGCCCCACCGTGAGTACCTGATACGGACGCGCCACCGCCGCCGAACTGAACCCAATCATCAGCAGGTTCTCCAGCTTCTTCGTGTTCTTCTGCAACAGCAGGTAGATGCTCAGCATCAGCAGGTAGAACGACAGCACACTGATAATCAGTCCCACCGTGAGCACGATGCCCACCACCATCTTCAGGAACCACGTCGTCTTTCCCGCATCCAGCTTGTCGCCTTCCGTTTCGTATCCTTTCTGCTTGAAATACTTCGCGATGCGGTCGTCCGCCGGATTGTCCACCTCCACAATCAGTCGTGAAGGAGCCGTCTCACCGCCATCACCCAATGTGGCGTTGGCCCATTCCATGAACGCCTGCGGCACCAGAATCGTGTTCAGCCGGTTGGAAAAACCCACGATACGTCCCTTCATGCGCTCCGTCCGTCCCCGTCCGCTCAGCCGCACGTCCAGCGTCATCATCCCCATCACGCCCTCCGAGAGCTGCGGCAGGTTGCGACTCTGTGCAAAGCCGAAGTTATAAAGGTTCAGGTAGTTGCGCGGGATGATGATAGGGATTTCCGTCTGTCCCTCGCGATACGTCCAGCCCTCCAGCCGCACGTCTACAAACTCGTCGGGCACCGACTCAAAGAACATCGCCGTAGAGAGCTGCATGCCCGCCATGCCCATGCCGGCCGACACCTGAAACTGTGCCGGAGTGAACGCTCCCGTCCGCTTGGCAAACGGCTGCGACTCCATGTCGGCTATGTCGGCACGCGAGAACGTACCTCCCTTGCCCACCAGGCTGCCCAGCGTGCTCACCTGCTTGCTCACAATCACGTAGTCCTTCTTCATGAAACTGTCGCCCTGCGTAAACACCGGCAACACGTCCTTGTAAAACTGTATGCCCAACAGCACAATCACCATACCGCACAGGTTGGCAAGGAAAAATCCCGCCAACTGCGCCACACTGATGTGCTGCCTCAATAATTTCCAGATCATATCCGTCTTCGTTTTAATCCCTTACAAACTCAGCACCCTGTCATACTCCAGCGGCAGGTGCTTGCCGATGGACGTCACAATCACTCCCGCACCCTGACGAGCCGCTTCCTCCTTCAGGATACGCGCCATAATCTGCCCGTTGCCGTCGTCCAGGTGGCTCACCGGCTCATCCAGGAAGAAAAAGTCGGCCGGCTGACACAGCATCCGCACGAAAGCCACGCGCTGCTGCTGCCCGTACGACATCCTGGCCGCCTTCACATCCCACTTGTCGGCGATGCCCAGCTGCTCAAACCAGTCCTTCACCTGCTGCTTGCGGCAGAAGCCCGTTAGCCCGTTCTTCAGCTGCACGTTCTCCCATGCCGTCAGTTCCCCGAACAGGCGGAGTTCCTGAAACAGCATGCCCAGCGAGCGCTTGCGGATGTCGGTCCACTGCTTCACCGTGAGTTTCCGCACGTTCTCCCCGTCGAAGGTGATAATCCCCTGGTAGTCCGTACGGTACCCGTAAATAAAACTGCAAAGTGACGACTTGCCCGTGCCCGACGCCGCTTCAATCAGATACATCTTTCCTTTCTGAAAAGCCACCTGCCGGTGCCATACGTCCGACACGATTCCGTCGCGTCCGGCGAATACCTCCGGCAGGGTCTGCTGTAATTCTATTGTGTCCATTTTATTCAATGAAGAATTAATAATGAAGAATGAAGAATGCTCTTCGTTATTAATTCTTCATTCTTCATTCTTCATTATTCACTATTAATTATTAACTGTCGATTCCACTTCCTCTTCGGTCAATCCGGTAGCCTGGGCTATCTGAGCAGTACTCAAACCCAGCGATTTCAGGTTACGTGCAATGGCAACTTTCTCTTTAGCTTGCCCTTCCGCGAGCCCTTCCGCACGTCCTTCCGCGAGCCCTTTCTTCCATCCGGCTTCACGTGCATCCTCTTCCACGATGCGGCTCACACGGTAACGGTCCAGCGCCTTGTCGTAAGCAATACGGTCTTCCAATGAAAGATTGGCCACGGCAGCCAGTTCTTCCAGACGGCTGAACACCTGCTCCTTCAGCGCGTCCGGCATTCGGTTCCAATGTTGCATATTCTTCAGTGTATAAATCAGTTTGTCATAAAGCGTTTCACAATCCTTGAGTTCCTTGGTGAAGTAAGGGAACTGCAAAAAAATCTGCCGGAAATGAGGGTTCACCACCTTTCCGCTCTCACGGTCGGCAATCACGGTATCCGTGCGGAACTTCTCTTCCAGCCCCGGCTCGCGGAAGTTCATCAGGAAAATACCATACACGGTCGAGAGCTTGTATCTGGACCCATAATTTTCCTGCATCGGCTCACTCAGCAGAAAATCCTCCTCCGTCTCCGGCTTTCCGGTCTGCAACTCACGTTCCTTCCGCCTCTTCTCACGCAGATTCTCCACTTGCCGCCCGATGGCACGACACATGTAGAACAGCGTACGGTCCAGGAAACTACTATGAAAACGGTTCTGCATCTCCACGATGATGTATTCTCCCGTGTCGGTCAGGCAGTACAGGTCATAGATAATCCCCGCATCCGCCATACTGTCCGAATGATTTTCCTTGTCCAGAAAAATCAGGTTCTCTATGCGATGCTCCCCCGCCAACAGCTCATTCAGCAATGTGATGAGCAATTCCTTGCTGGCAGACTGCCCGAAAATAATCTTAAACCCGATATCAGTAAACGGATTTACAAAGTGGCCGCAAGTCAAATCCATGTTGTCCATTTTATTCAATGAAGAATTAATAATGAATGGCATTCTTCATTATTCATTATTCACTATCTTCACCAGCTGCTTCAGCACATTCACCTTGTGGTCCTTCAGTTGCAGCACCAGGCGAGCCTTGGTCGGTTCATCCGATTCGATGCTCAGGTAGTCCAGCATACCTACGTAAGGAATCTGCGGAAGTACGGCAGCCAGTGCCTGGAAGTTCACGTTCAGGTAGAAATGCTTATCCTTCACGTCCTTGGCCCAGTCACAGTCTTTCAGCGACAGTCCCTTCACCTCACGGCCAATCAGGTCCTCCTGATTCGTCAGGTAGAAGCGGTCATCTTTCACGCCCAGCCAGAAAGACACCGGTCCGCGGCCCATGCCCAGCATGGCACCGTTGGCAACCACAAACTGATAAGCATTTTCACCCTTGTCCACCAGCCGCATCTGACCGTTGGTCATAGCCAGCATCGGTTTCAGGTCCTCAAACGTACGCATGAAGTCACCGTTTTTCACGTCGGCATACAAGATAAAGCCCGGTTTCAACGACATCTCCGGCATGGCCACTACCACGTCACCCTTCACCGCCTTGAAGATAGCCTCAAAGTCGAGCGGCATCATTGAGTTGTCCAGCTCCTGACGCACCGTCGGGTTCTCACGCAACAGCTCATACGCCTTTTCACCGTTCACGTTGGCAGCCATCCAGAGCACCGTATTGGCAGGGAACACCTTCAGATACGTGCCGTCCAGTTCGCCGCTCACCTCTGCCTGCTTCTTCAGCAAGTCCTTGAACTTGCCCTCCAGCAGCGTCTCCACTTCCATCACGGCCCTTCCCGCCTGGAAATCGAGCGTAGAAAATATCTTTAAATCATTCAGGTTCAAGTCAGCCGGCAACCCCATCGTCACCGGGCCCAGGTAACTCTTCGGCATGGCATTCAGCGAAGTCACCATGGCCACATCCTCGTCGGCATCCTCTAATTTCTTGAATTCCGGAGTGCCCGAATAGCCCTCCCCTTCTTTCTGGCGCAGCCACATCGAAGCCTGATGCTGCAAGTCCTTCGGGTTACCGTTGCCCGCCAGCATCAGAAACGCATCGTCCGTCCAGGCCATCAGTCCGCCGCCACCCACGGTCCAGCGGCAACCGTCACCGTCGGCAGGAGCCTCACACGCCTTCTGCTCCTGAAGCATGGCCATCAAATCTTCCAGTTTTCCCTTGTCGGCCATGCGCACCAGCACGCCGCCCATTTCCATCTGCGAAGCGGCAAAGAAATACACCCGGTCGGTCAGTCTCAACCCGCTCTCTTCCGGATTCTCCATCAGCTTGTCCACCAGGGCATCCGCACTGCCCTTCAGGCTCGATTTCATCATCTGCCCCATCGACTGCTTCACCTGGTCGTTCAGGTCACACTTCTGTGCCATCTCCATCAGGTCGAACGAGAACACTGCAGCCGCATCCTTTGGCAACGCATTGGTGTACGCATTGTCTTCCCCGCAGGCAGACAACAGGAAAGCCATACCCAAGGCCAGGCCTCCCATCCATTTCCATGTCTTTTTCATAATGATTCTATTTAAAAGTTACACATCAGCTTATTCCGCGTGCGTCAGGTTCATCAGGTGTACGGCCACCAGTGCCGCCGTTTCCGTACGCAGGCGCGACTTGCCCAGACTCACTGCCTGAAAGCCCTTTTCTGCAGCCAGCGCCACTTCCTCCGGACTGAAATCCCCTTCCGGACCAATCAGCACCACGGCATCCTCGTCCTTGCGGAGCACGTCGCGCAGCAGAGGCTTTTCCCCCTCATAGCAGTGGGCGATAAACTTCTGTCCCGTAAACTCCCGCTCCATAAAGCGGCGGAAGTCCGTCATCTCGTTCACCACCGGCTTGCGTGCCTTGAGCGACTGTTTCACGGCCGACACCACGATTTTCTCCACCCGTTCCGTCTTGATGACCTTCCGTTCCGAGAACCGGCAGTTCAGAAACGTCAGCTCGTCGAAACCGATTTCCGTGGCCTTCTCCGCCAGCCATTCCATGCGGTCCATGTTCTTCGTAGGCGCCAGAGCCAGGTGCAGGTGCCCCTTCCAGAAAGGCTCCTGCTCCGTTTTCTCCACCACCTTCACCACACAGCGTTTCTGCGTAGCTGCCGAAATGACCGCCCGGTAAAAGCATCCCTTTCCGTCGGTCAGCATAATCTCCTCGCCCACTCCCAGGCGCAGCACCCGCAGGCAGTGGCCCGCTTCTTCTTCCGGCAGCTCCAGCGTCTGCGCAATATCCGGTGTATAAAACACGTGCATAATTACAATTCTTTTTCTAAATCCTCCAAATCTTCGTAATCTTCCTCTTCTTCTTTGTTGCGGGTCGCCATTTCCTGCTTAATCAGCTCCGCATACTCATAGTCCTCGCGGCGGATGGCATCCTCCATCTCCCGCTCCAGCCCTTTCAGCGGCATCAACCGCAGCAGCAGCGCCTTCGTGTTAGGCACAGACTTGGTAAAGCCCGAACGGGGGTCTTCCAGGAACTTCGCGTTCACATAGAACGGAACACCGGCTATCAGACTCACCACCAGCGCGTCGAACAGTGTCAGCTGCATCTCCATCACCGAGCCGTCCTCCTTGCGCAGAGTCACAATCGCACGGTGCAGCAACTTCACCTTGTCCTTTACCACCACCTTTTCCACGGTAACACCCAGCTCCTTCAGAATATGCACCGTCTGATAAGGCAGCGTGGCATCCGTGCCTTCCGGGTCGTTAACAGCCGCGTACAGCAAGTCCGCCTCGTCGGGGTTGATAATCCCCAGCATCATCCGGTGCGGTTCGTTCACCTCCTCCAGCAGCAGCTTGAAGTTCTGCCCGTCCAGCATCATAATATCCATCTTCTCCTCATCGTCCATCACCTGATCAAATGTCAGGTGCCCGATCAGTTTATCCACATTCATGGCCTCGTCAATGGTACGGACCCGCATTTCTACAAATTCGTCTTTCTTTTCCATTTTCACATTCTAATTAATCGTTATCTACTTTATGTTTGTATTTAAATACCAGTGCAAAAGTCACCGCCACTACCAGCGCGTAGGCCGCAAACACGAACCACGCCCGGCTCCAGCCTTCCACCTGCGGTGCCTGCGAATTGAAGTCCACGAAGCAGTTCACCACCGCCTGCGCACTCAGCGTACCCACCGTGGCTCCGATACCGTTCGTCATGATGATGAACAGTCCCTGCGCACTCGAGCGGATAGACAGGTCCGTCTCCTTGTCGACAAACAGCGAGCCCGACACGTTGAAGAAGTCGAAAGCCACACCATACACAATCATCGACAGCACGAACATCCACACCCCACTGCCCGGGTCACCCAGGCCGAAGAGTCCGAAGCGCAGCACCCACGCCACCATGGCAATCAGCATCACCTTCTTGATGCCGAAGCGTCCCAAGAAGAACGGAATCAGCAGGATACAGCACGTCTCACTGATCTGCGAGAGCGAAATCAGCAGGTTGGCATGCTGCACGCCAAAGGTATTGGCATATTCCGGAATGGCGCTGAAGCTCGTGATAAACGGATTGGCAAAGCCGTTGGTAATCTGCAAGGACACACCCAGCAGCATCGAGAAGATGAAGAACACCGCCATCTTGCGGTTCTTGAAGAGCAGAAACGCCCTCAGTCCCAATGCCTCTACCAGCGACTTCTGTCCGCCCTGTGCGCGGCTCACCGGACATTCCGGCAGCGTCTGGGCATATACGGCCAGCACCACGCCCCATGCCGCACAGGTAAAGAACTGCATGTAGTTCGACTGGAATCCCAGTAAATCTACCAGCCACATGGAACAAATGAAACCGATGGTCCCGAACGTACGTATCGGCGGAAACGCCTTGATGGTATCCAGCCCTGCCTTGTCCAGCGCCGTATAAGCCACCGAGTTCGACAAAGCCAGCGTAGGCATGTAAAACGCCACACTCACGGAGTAGAACGAGAACAGTGGTGCAAACTCCACCTGCGGTCCCGTAGTCATGGCATAATAGCCCGCTCCACCCATAAACAGGGCAGCCAACAGATGGCTCAGCCCCAGCAACCGTTGCGCCGGAATCCAGCGGTCAGCCACAATACCCAACACAGCCGGCATGAACAGGGACACAATCCCCTGCATGGCGTAAAAAATTCCGATATGTCCGCCTAATCCCACACCCGCCAGGTACGTACCCATTGAGGTAAGATACGCTCCCCACACGGCAAACTGCAGGAAGTTCATGACAATCAGTCTCATTTTCATGTTCATATACTCATAGATTTAAAGGTTATTTCATCATCGTAGCCAGTGAAGCCAGCATCGTAGCCAGTGAAGCAAACGAAGTCGCATTCGATACTATGTTCGCAAAGTTGAACTTCTTCGTCTTGTTCGGTACCACGATTTCGCAGCCCGGCTCAATCTGTTTCTTGCCGCTGCCCTTCACTTCGGCCACCTGTCCGTTCATATAAATAATGAACTTCTGGCTCTTCTTGGCGTTGGCAGAGTAACCGCCCGCCTGGCTCAGGTAATACTTCACGCTCTTGCCTGCCGCATACGATACCGTGTTCGGCATCATCACCGCTCCGTTCACCTTCACCGTATTATTATATTCCGGCACGGTCAGCACATCGCCCTCGCGCAACACCAGGTCAGCGTCTCCGCCCGGGTTCGCCAGTGCAGCTTCCAGGTCGATACCTACCGTAAACGTACTGTCCACCTTCAGTCCCAGCGTGTTGGCCATGGCATCACCGATTTCACGGCGCATCATCTTCACCACATCCTCCATGCGGCGCAGCTCCTCCTCGTTGGCCACGCGGCGCAACTTCGCTCCACGCACATACGCATAGCGGCTCACCCCGCCGGCACGCTGAATCAGGCTGCTCAGACGTTCACTCTTCGTGTTCAGCGTATAGTCACCGCGGAACAGCACCTCACCGTCCACCGTCACGTTCACCTGCTCGTTGTAGCTCGGGCTGCGGCGCACAAACACCTGGTCGTACGGCTGCAGTTCAAATCCCGCTTCACCGTCCACCACGAAACCATCCTTCAGTCCGAACGAGAAATTCTGTCCGATTACGTCCGGCTCCGTCGTCCCTCTCGGGTCACGGATGCGTCGTGACACGTCCACACGCACCAGCGAAGCCGATTCCTTCAAACCGCCCGCTGTAATCACCAGGTCCTCCAGGCTCATGTGGTCGGCGTACGTATAGCTGCCCGGCTTGTTCACCTCACCGCTGATGGTCACCTTCCCCATGTCCTGCAAGTCGTGGATGCTCGGGATATACAAAATGTCATTCTTCTGCAAGGCAATGTCGGGCGACGTACCGTTCAGAATACCCTGAATGTCAACCGGCAACACCTCCTTCGTCAGGTTCTCCCGTTCGCGATACAACACCGCACGTCCTGTAAAGGCATCCCCCAGCAAACCGTCGGCCTTCTCCACCAGCTGGCGTACCGTGTTCAGCGAACCGCTCAACTCGAATACTCCCGGGTGATACACAGCCCCTTTCACCTCCAGACGGTTGTTGAAGCGGTTCAGAATCGAATCCACCGAAATCACGTCACCGTCTATTAATTTAAACGCAGAATAGTCTATATCGTTCACCGTTTTCACGGAAAATTCTTTACCATCCTTACGCAACACCCTGATACTCTTCTTGTAAGCATCCGAAGCAAAACCGCCGGCATACTTCAGCAAAGTGGCAGCCGATTCCCCGTTCTTCATTTCGTAGAACATCGGGCGCTTCACCTTACCCGTAATCTTCACCAGCTCGTCGTAAGTAGGCACAATCACCACGTCGCCGTCCTGCAGGCGGATGTCGTCCTGAATCTGCCCCTTCATGATGTACTCATACACGTCCAGACGGGCAAACGTCTTGCCGCCGCGAGCCACCTGCACGTTACGCAAGCTACCGATGTCGCTCACACCGCCTGCCACGTACAGCGCATGAAATACCGTCGAGAGCGATGACAGCGAATACGTACCCGGCGCCATCACTTCCCCCATCACGTTCACCTGGATGGTACGGATATTTCCCAATGTCACCTGGATGTTATTGCCCGAATCCGCATAAATCTTTCCCAGTTCCTGCTTCAGCAGCTGGCGTGCATCCTGAATCGTCATGTTGTTCAGGTACACCGGACCCAGGTTGATGATGTTCACATAGCCGTCGGGCGAAATCTCCAGCCGCATGGTATTCTGGCTAGCGCCCCACACGTCGATAATCACCTCGTCACCCGGTCCCAGACGGTAGTTTTCCGGAGTCGCCATACTCAGGTTAGGCTGGAAAGTCAGCTGTTCAATGTTGAAGATATTCCGTCCGAATACATCATCCTCGCTGGTAACCACCGTCGTCAGTTTGCGACGCTTCTTCATGGTCTTCTGCATGTCTTCCGACCACATACTCTTGTCCACGTTTGTCGAACTTGTCTCCAGGAATTCCGAAGCATCCTCTTCCGTACCGGCCGCAGTAGTTTTCCGGGCCCGTGAACCAGAGCCCAGCAGCGAGCTGTCTTCCCCCGTCAGAGAACCGCTGCCCGATGTCGACGCGCCCGTCGAACCCGAATACATAGACTTCAATCGCAGCAACTGCTCCTGAGTAGCCCCTTTGGCCAGCAGCTCCATCGCAATGGTTTGCTGGTCCTTGCCCTGTTGAAGCGCCTGTTGCACATATTCTATCACCTGGTTGTCGGTCATTCCGCTCTGGGCATACGCAACGGATCCCCCCAGCAGGAACAGACACAATGCCAATCTTACAAACTGTCTTCTCATTCTGTCTTTCATTTTAGTTTTAAGGACAAAGATACATTATTGAAAACGAATCACCAAGCGCTTAGCCCCGGAATCTCCATTCCAAGCAGAAAAAACCGGTGTAAAAATTCCGCGCTCCTGCTTTAAAATATAAAAATAGTTAATTCAATGCAGATTTTCTCCCCAATTATATGTTTCATAACATAAAATCCTTACCTTTGCATCGTGTTTTTCATGGTATTAGATTTAAGGTTAATGAAGATTGGGAGTCTGGGAAGATTCCCTTTTTTTAT
>ERZ791573.1015-NODE-1015-length-12331-cov-3.118605_pt1 | contig 12331 bp, 13 predicted proteins | sample MGYA00509971_ERZ791573 | MGnify/ENA primary metagenome ERZ791573 (study PRJEB30046, sample SAMN00791921) | human gut metagenome | study: EMG produced TPA metagenomics assembly of the A metagenome-wide association study of gut microbiota in type 2...
TTTTTGTGAATTTGATTAAAAAGTCCTTGACAATTTGTCTCTGGCAAAACAGCGAAAAGCATTTTGGTGTCTGCCGCTGTGCGGCTGGCGCCCTTCAATCTGCCGCAGATCAAAGCCATTACTGACCACGACGACATGGATCTCTACACGCTGGGAGAGCGAAAGTGCGCTCTGTACGCCGTCATCCCGGATAATGATACGACCTTTACTTTTTTAGTGAGCCTTCTGTACTCCCAGATCTTCCAGACCCTTTACTACTGCGCAGACCAGATCCATCACGGAGCCTTGCCCTGCCACGTGCATTTCATCTTGGATGAAGCGCCATCAGTCAATCTGCCGGGGCTGCCGCGGGAGCTTGCGACCATGCGCTCACGCAACATCTCCTGCAGCACCATCATCCAGAACATGGCGCAGATCAAGGAGCTGTATAAGGACTCATGGGAAACCATCCCCGGCAACTCGGACACGCTGCTCTATCTGGGCGGCAACGAGGCAAGCACCCACAAGTACATTTCCGAGGCGCTGGGCAAGTCCACCATCGACACCAAGACCCACGGGCAGACCAAAGGGCGGTCCGGGTCTTACTCCACCAACTTCCAGATCAGTGGGCGGGAACTGCTGACGCCGGACGAGGTGCGGATGCTGGATAACCGATATTGCATCCTGTTCATCCGCGGCACACGGCCGGTGATGGACGAAAAGTATGAGCTCATGGAGCATCCCGCCATCCGCTATACGATGGATGGCGGCGGACCGCCCTACATCCACCACGGGACGGCAGAGCCTCCCATTCCGGGAGAGCCGCTGTTCCATACTGATTTTGACAATGAAAAGGAGAATGCTGCAGCATGAAACATGATTTGAACAACAAAAATTTCGAGAGAAAGGCAAAGCGGATCTATTCCGTCTTTGCCTGCGTTGCCCTGCTTCTGGTCGCCACCGCGGTGCCCGCGCTGGCCGCAGACGATCCGCTGACGGTGGTCAACAACCTGTCCGATTTTATTTTCTCGCTGATCCGCGCCATTGGTCTCATCCTGCTGGGCTTCGGCATCCTGCAGGTGGGCCTGTCCCTCAAGAGCCACGATCCCTCCCAGCGCGCCAACGGTATGCTGACGGTGGCAGGCGGTATCGTCATCACCTTCACTAAGGAGATCCTCTCCCTCATCACCGGCTGAAAAACGCGGCAGGGTGAACGGCATGATACCGTTCACCCTGTTCTTCCCGTAGGAGGTGATTTTGAATGGGAAGTGGAAACTGGATCGTAGACAACTTAAACTCCGCGCTGGAAATGTGGAACGGAAGGCTGGCAGAAATCTGGCAGCTTATCAGCACCTCGCCGGAGTCCTTTAAGGGCGGCGGTGTCTGGAATGTCATCGTGAACATCAACGATGGATTAAAAGCTGTGGGGTATGCGCTGTTGGTGCTGTTTTTCGTGATGGGCGTGGTCAAGACCTGCGGCAGCTTTACCGAGATGAAGAAGCCGGAAGTGGCCTTCAAATGCTTCATCCGCTTTGTGCTGGCGCAGGCGGCGGTATCGTGGGGCATGGAGCTGATGACCGGCGCGTTTCGCGTTGCCCAGGGCATGGTGACGACCATCATGGATTCCTCCGGGCTGACGGCGATGTCTGCCACCACATTACCGGATGAACTGGTGAGTGTCATCGAGAATGTGGGCTTTATTGACTCCATCCCCCTTTGGGCGGTGACGCTGCTGGGCTCGCTCTTTATCTGGGTACTCTCCCTTGTCATGATACTGACGGTATATAGCCGCTTTTTTAAGCTCTATATCGCAACGGCCATCGCACCCATCCCGCTGGCCAGCTTTGCGGGACAGCCCTCCAGCAGTATCGGCGTAGCCTTTTTGAAAAGCTATGCCGCCATCTGTCTGGAGGGCTGTGTCATCGTATTGGCCTGTGTGATCTTCTCTGCCTTTGCCTCGTCCCCGCCCGCCATCGCGGACGATACGCTGGCGGCAGCCACCATCGTATGGAACTATGTGGGTGAGCTGATCTTCAATATGCTGGTGCTGGTAGGCGCGATCAAGATGAGCGACCGCATCATCCGAGAGCTGATGGGCCTTGGCTGATTCAGAGCCACAGCCCCTCCGTGCTGACGGTATCCTCACCGCGCTCTCTGGCTTTGCGAACACGGTAGGCGAAATACTCCATAGCGGCAGTGTCATCCCGTGCCTGCATAACAAGATCGCAGACAAAGCGGATCAGCGAAAGCAGCCAGGACAGCACTACCAGCCCTACAAGGACGAACAGGATGCGGTCTGCCAGCACGGTATGGGCGCGATACCAGCCGTGGAACACCGTCAGCATAGACACGGTGTACAAAAGCGGGATGGTCATCCGTGTCAGCGCAGCCAACCGGGAGAGAAGCGCCAGGACGCCAAGCCCGGCGATCATCAAAAAAGCGATCATGTGTCACGACCTCCTTCATCGGGTTTGTGGCATAGTACCATGACTGCGCAGACAAAGCAAGAGTCTGTTCAGCAAAACTCAAAAAAACTCGGAGGTGATCCATTGGAGGTCCGCATCAACAAAGAAGTACGAAATTACCAGGAGAGTCTATTCTTCGGGCTGTCCCTGCGGCAGTTGCTGTTCGCACTGCTGGCGGTCGCTGTGGCAGTGGGCGTATATTTCGGCCTGCGCCCCGTGCTGGGGAATGGGGAGATCGGCTGGGTCTGCGTGCTTGCAGCCTTTCCCTTTGCCCTGGGCGGCTTTTTTCAGTATAACGGCATGACGCTGGAACGCTTTCTGCTTGCGTATATCCGTTCGGAATTCCTGTTTCCCCGCAGGCTCGTGTTCAAATCGGACAACATATACGCCAAAGCTCTGGAAAATTCAACGATAAAGGAGGCACTCAAACTTGATTAAAACTCTGCAAAATACACTGAAGCAGGACAAAGAAAGATTTACGGTACCGAGATCTGTACAGGACATCATCCCCATCCGCCGCATCTGGCCGGATGGGGTCTTTCAATTTGGCAGCAAGTATTCTAAAACACTGCGTTTTAGCGACATCAATTATGCCATCGCCTCGAAAGAGGATAAGACGGCCATGTTTCTCAGCTATTCCGAGCTGCTGAACGCGCTGGACACCGGCTCCACCACGAAGATCACCATCAACAATAAGCGCCTGGATCGGCGCAATTTTGAGCAGGAGATTCTCATCCCGCTCAAGGGAGATGATCTGGATGGCGGACGCAAGGAATACAACACCATGCTGCTGGATAAGGTGACGGACTCATCCAACAGCGTGGTGCAGGAACGCTACATCACCCTGTCCGTCCACAAGAAAAATGTGGAGGAAGCCCGTGCGTTTTTTGACCGCACGGTCCATGACGCCTCTTCCCGTCTGAACCACATGGACTCCCACTGCGAGGAACTGGACGCGGCAGACCGTCTCCACATCCTGCATGATTTTTACCGCGTGGGAGAGGAAAGCGAGTTCCGCTTTGACCTCCGGGAGAACATGAAGAACGGGCGCTCCTTCAAGGACGCCATCTGCCCAGACAGCATGGAATTCAAAAAGGACCATTTTATCATGGGCGGCAAATATGGCCGGGTGCTGTTTCTGAAGGAGTATGCCAGCTACATCAAGGATTCCATGATCAATGAGCTCACCAGCCTGAACCGCAGTCTTATGCTGTCTATCGACATTATCCCTGTCCCTACCGACGAGGCGGTGCGGGAGATGCAGAACCGCCTGCTGGGTGTGGAGACCAATGTGACCAACTGGCAGCGCCGGCAGAACGCCAACAATAACTTTTCTGCCGTTGTACCTTACGATCTGGAGCAGCAGCGCAAGGAGACCCGTGAGATGCTGGACGATCTCACCACCCGCGACCAGCGGATGATGTTTGCCGTGGTGACGCTGGTACATCTGGCAGACAGCAAGGAAGAACTGGACAGCGATACGGAAACGCTCCAGTCTATCGCCCGCAAGCACCTCTGCCAACTCACGACCCTGAACTGGCAGCAGGCGGACGGCCTTGTGACGGCGCTGCCGCTGGGCCTGCGCCGTATCGATGCTCTCCGCACGCTTACCACGGAGGCACTGGCTGTTCTCATGCCCTTTAAGGCGCAGGAGATCTGGGACCGGGGTGGTGTGTACTACGGGCAGAACGCCATCAGCAAAAATCTTATCGTGGCGGACCGCAGGCAGCTTCTCAACGGCAACGCATTCATTCTGGGTGTCTCCGGCTCCGGCAAATCCTTCAGCGCCAAGAAGGAGATGGTGTCTCTGGCGCTGTCCACGCAGGACGATATTATCGTCATCGATCCGGAATCGGAGTACCGCCCCCTCATCGAAGGGCTGGGCGGTCAGGTCATCAATATCTCCGCCACCTCGCCCAACCACATCAACGCCATGGATATGGAGCAGGGCTATGGGGACGGAGAGAACCCCGTGGTGCTGAAATCCGAGTTCCTGCTCTCCCTCTGTGAACAGCTCATTGGGGCAGGCAAGCTGTCTGCCAAGGAAAAATCCGTCATCGACCGCTGCACCGCGCAGGTGTACCGGGACTATATCCGCAGCGGCTATCACGGCGCGGTCCCCACCTTGCAGAACTTCCACGCCGAGCTGCTCCGCCAGCCGGAAAAGGAAGCACAGGATGTGGCGCTGGCCATTGAGCTGTTTACAGACGGCAGTCTCAACACCTTTGCCAAGCCCACCAATGTGGACACCAATGCCCGTATCCTCTGTTACGATATCCGGGATCTGGGCAAGCAGCTCCTGCCGGTGGGGATGCTGGTGGTGCTGGACAGCATCTTCAACCGCATCATCCGCAACCGTGGGCTGAAGCGCAACACCTGGATCTATATTGATGAGATCTATCTGCTGTTCCAGCATGAGTACAGCGCCAACTTCCTGTTCACCCTGTGGAAACGAATGCGAAAATACCAGGCTTGCGGCACGGGGATCAGTCAGAATATCGAAGACCTGCTGCAGTCCCACACGGCCCGCACCATGCTGGCAAACAGTGAATTCCTCATCATGCTGAATCAGGCGGCTACAGACCGGGAGGAACTGGCGCACCTGCTGAACATCTCGGATAATCAGCTCTCTTACATCACCAATGTGGACTCCGGGCGTGGGCTCATCAAATGCGGCAGCGCCATCGTGCCTTTTGTGGATCATTTCCCCAAGAACAAGCTCTACCGCTTAATGACCACAAAGCCCTCGGACCTGGCTGCGTGATAGCCCATGGAGAAAATTAAAGAAAAACCCACGCTGGGTGAGTGTGTCAAAGAGAAAGCTGTATTCGCGCCAAAGGAACTTTTGCGCAAGGGGCTGGATGACGGCTCAGAGCGCCTGCGGACTCAGCTCCGGGATACCGCCCAGCAGGGGCGGCGGGATGAATATGGCGGCGACGCCATTGAGGACACCGCCGCCAGCGGCCTGCGCCGCGCCGAAATAATCGTGGAACACACAGCTGAACCCGGGATACTGCTGCCCCACGATTACCACCGGCACATGCAGGCTTTGCAGCACCGCGTGGTGTTCCGGGGTAAACATGGTGGCAATCAGGATAATGCCGTCCACCGTATCATGCCGCAGGGTATCCAGCGCGCGCACGCTCTTCATGCGCGAGCTGCCTGTGATAAATTCCGGACCTACTATCATTTCGATGGGTATATCTGCCACACTCGAGAGGGGAGAGCCCGGATTACTGCTGATGCTTGCTGTTAATATTCCGTGTTCTCTCGCTTTTTGCAGCGCTCCTATAACATAAGGAGTTGTTCCCGATGCCGCTATGCCTATCAGAATGTCTTTATTTGTGATGTGATGGTCTTGCAGTTCCATCCAGCCTTTTTGACTATCATCTTCAGCATTTTCTACGGGACGTCTCAAAGCCTGTTCGCCACCGGCTATAATACCTATGACACAGGTATCAGGCATACCGAAAGTGGGTGGAATTTCAGAAGCGTCCAATACTCCTAGGCGTCCACTGGTTCCGGCTCCCAAATAGAATATGCGTCCTCCTTGATGCATACGTTCTACTATTTCATTTACTAGTTTTTCAATTTGTGGTATGCAGGCATGAACGGCTGAGGCTACTTTCCGGTCTTCTTCGTTGATACCTTCCAGTAACTCTCTGACGGATTTTTGTTCCAAATCCTCATGTATGGACGGTTGTTCGGTTATTTTTATAAAATTCATACTTCGAAATGATAATCCTTTAATCCTTCCAGTGGACTTTTTAAAACTTTTCCGATGGACACATTCAGTCTTAGAGCTGCTTCTTTTACTTCTTCTTGAAAGAAAAATGCAATAGAACCTGTGAAATGTACAAGAATATCATGATATTCGTATTGCATAACATTACGGGTGAAGAAATCAGTAAAGCAGGAAATTAATAGATTCCGTATCTCTGGTCTGTGCTTGTGGGCGAAAAGAAAAGGAGTCAGACCCGCCAGAAAGCGGTTGGCTAAAGGCTGTCGGTATACTTTATCTAAAATCAGTGCCGGGGTCAAATCGTATTCTTTAAGGAAATCTTGGCAAAGGTCATCGGGAAGTTGGTGTTTCAGTAAATCACCTACCAGACGTTTCCCTAATACGGCTCCGCTACCTTCATCTCCTAAAATATACCCTAACGGAGAAATATTAGCTGTTATTTTTTCCCCGTCATAAAAACAAGAGTTGGATCCGGTTCCTAAAATACATGCAATCCCTGCCGTTTTACCACATAGGGCGTGGGCGGCACCTAACAAGTCACTTTCGACAAGGATATTCGCTTTGGGGAAGTTCTGCGCCAAAGCTGTTTTCACTATATTCGTCTTTTCGGGAATACATCCTGCACCATAGAAATAAATAGTTGTAAATTCAGTGGTGTCTCCCAACTGGGGAATTAGTGTGGAGGCAATCACTTCTTTTATTTCATCAACTGATTGGTGGAAGGGGTTGATACCTCCTGTTCGAACTGTCCTGCTGTTTGTCTTGGTGTTACCCAAACACCAGTCTGTTTTGGTGGAACCACTGTCTGCTATTACTATCATATCGGATAATAAGATGATTGTTAGTCTTACAAAAATAGTATAAATTTATCCGATATCCATTGTTTTCCGTATTTATTTGTCGGGCTCTTATATTATTTTAGTAACTCTGTTCCTATTACTTATAAGTTAGTGCTTTTTCATATAAACAGACTTTTTTAATAATTGAGCCACAGCTTCATTGCAGCTATCTTTTCTCTGCTTACAGTAATTTTATCTTTAAATGGCGGTTTTACCTGTACTATTATTTTTCCTAAAAAATAGTTTTCTATTTTCTGTATGGCATGTACACTGACCAATGTTTGCCGGTTGGTGCGGAAAAAAATATCGGGGTTTAGTTGTTCGGACAGTTTGTCGAGCGATAAATCTATGATATGCTCTTTTCCTTCTTTTGTGACGGCAAAGGTAATTTTGTTTTCAGAATAGAAATAAGCTATATCTTCTACTTGCAAGGTATACAGCTTTTCGTCTCCTGATATCAGGAAGCGGGTACGGTATTTTTTTTCCGGATTACTTATATTTTTCAGTAGGTTCAGTAATTCATTGGATGGGTTCGATAGGGTGGTATTGCCATATCTGGCAGTTAATCTTTCAAACTTTTCGATGGCTTCGGCCAATCTTTCCCTGTTTATTGGTTTCAGCAGATAGTCTATGCTGTTTACAGTAAAAGCACGTATGGCATATTCGTCGTAAGCGGTGGTAAAAATAATCATACTTTCGGGTTGGGCCTGTTCTATGAAAGTGAAAGAAATGCCATCGGTCAGTTGGATATCCAGAAAGATTATATCCGGGTGTGGATGCTCCTGAAACCATTTTACAGATCCCTCTATGCTGCCGGGCAATACAACTATATTCCAGTCTGGCCTTAATCCTGACAACATTTTATGTAGCAGGCGTCCTGCAGGAATTTCATCTTCTATAATAGCGGCTTTTATCTTATTCATTCAGTAAAGGTATTTTTACGGTGAAATATTCAGAATCGTCAATAATTGTGATATGCAAGTTGCAAATCAGCAGATAGCGGGCAGATAAGTTCTTCAGTCCCATTCCTGATTTTGCAACATCCTTTTTTAATTTGATCTTGTTTCTTACGGAAAGAGTTTGATCTTTGTCAGAATAATCCAAATGGATGACCATTGGATTTTCCATATTGATGATGTTATGTTTTATCACGTTTTCGATAAGTAACTGTAGGGTTAATGAAGGGATTTTCTTGTTCAATAACGTGGGGGTCATTTTGTTTTCCAGTTGAATGCATTTTCCCAGACGCACTTGATGCAGATAGATATATGAATCCAGAAATTCCAGTTCATCACGTAAAGTGACAAGTCCTTGTTCCTGACTTTTTAGGATATAACGGTAAACATCTGATAGCTTTTGTGTAAAAACTACTGCGTTTTCCGGATTATATTCTATTTCGGATATTAAAGTATTCAAACTATTGAACAGGAAATGTGGATTTAATTGATTTTGTAAAGCCGTGTATTGCGCTTTGATGGAACTTTCTTCCAGCTTGGTTGTTTTTTCATGCAGAATAACCAGCTGCCTGTAAAAAGCGCTCGTGATACTTAAACTCACAATCACAATTTCTACCAACCATATAATCATGATCAAGCGCAGACCCGGACTGCTCAGTACAAATGGGAAAGGCAGTTCCAGCAATACTTTACAGATGGTCAGAGTAGCGTAATTCATGAAGAAAAGAATAGCTGCAATCAAAATGCAGTTGATAATCAGCTTGTTTCTCTTCTTGATAAAGAATAGAGAGCTTTTTTTCAGCCACCGGTTGATGACTATCAGACTGAAGCCTACCAGATTGAATATGAACACCACAGAAATAAATCCCAGAGAGGAGATTAATATTTTCTGATGTTGAGGCGTAAGGTCGGTATATAGTACCAGCGAAAGGTATGAGAAACATGCCAGCCCTGAAAACAGGAAAAAGTTGAAGAATTGATTGTATTTATTTTGCATAGCCATTCCGCTGTTGAAAATGATTTGGGTTATTTTACAAAAATATGAAAAAAAGAGGAAATTCAGAAAAGAATAGAATACTTTCCAAATCTCCTCTTTTATGAGCAAACGCTTAGTATGGATTAAAAACAAACTCCTACACGTACACCCATGCTATTCCTTCCATCTTCAGAATAAGTCAGGATATCGGTTTTATTGGTTGCGTAGCTATAATATACGGCTACATGAAATCCCAGACGTTGATAAGGCACCGGATGAATATCCATTCCCAGTTCGGGTGAAACATAGAATCCCCACGGGCGTTCATACCATTGTACCAGATTGTTGTAAATGGAGTTTTGGGAATACATGGCACCCGATTTGACTCCGAAGTAAGGTTTTACATACCTGTTATCCGGTAACTTGTAGGATACAGATATTCCGAAGGGTAGTTGGAACGCTGATTGTTGCTGGTCTGTTGTCAATGAAGCCGTTGGGGTGAGGGGGATGGTCCGGCGGTCCATATATCGGTGATTGGTATGAAAATTAAGGAAAGCTCCTATAGCCCAATAGGGCGTCAGATCATATTTTCCTTCAAAGTTCATTCCCCACCCGCTGAATTTATCGGCAAAGTTGCTGTTCAACGGCACATTCATCTGCCAGTCTACGTTAAAATGTACATTTTCCCAGGTCTGTGCTTTACTTGTGAAACAAAAGAGAACTAGTAACATTCCGATGAGGATACGTTTGGGAACTCTGTGTTTTAATATTTTCGTTTTCATGATTTTCCGGTTTTATTGTTTGTTTGACAGATAAGGAGATTGTGCAAATGCCTGATTGACGGCATTTAATGTCAACTGCATATTGAAATGGGAGTTTCCGTATAGCAGTCCTGACGCATAGGCATGCCAGATGACAGGCAGTTTGTTCTGGTTGGACTTATCGGCAGGTTGTCTTAAATCAACCATCTCCATAATCAGGGTTCCTGTGTCATAGCTGTAAGTTACCGGATAAGGATAATACCATCCTCCTCCCCAGTAGGGCCCCCAGAATCCGGCATCCCACCAGCCGCCATACCATCCTCCTGTGGTCATTTGTATTCTTTGTTGGGCGTATGACAACTGAATGCCTACATTGGCTTTTTCTTTATCTTCCGTCCTTACATAGCCTTTCTGTTCCATTTCATGGGCTACTGCACTGATAATGTTTTGGGCATTTTCATCTTTCCAATAATTGGCTTTCAGGCTGTTGTCCGGAACCAGAATGCTATCTGGCAGGTAATAGGTGGAAAACTCATTGAAATGTACACTGTTGTCATAATCAGTGTAAACGCTGTAGTCACTATCCAGTTTATTCATATCCGGATCTTTCTCGCACGAGGTAACTATCATGGCAAGCATGAATAGTGGAAATAGTAGCTTCTTCATATTCCTATAATTTTAGTTAAGTAGTTTATAGTGAGCGTCCTTTAAACACATTGGCTTTCTTTAATGGCAGTATTTGACCGGATAAAGTCATGTGGCTGGAATTAAAGTTCGGAAGAATATCTACAGTCGCATTGTTGCTTCCATAAGGTATGTCAATGTTTACTTGGGCTGAGATTCCGATTCCCATCACGTTCATACTGACATGAATATTACCTTTTTTGTCGGTTTTTACTTTATAGTTCGAAGCATTACCGTCTACGGTAATACCTCCTAGTCCGTTCGGACCGCTGAAAGGTACATTGAATGCTACTTGCACCACGGCCTTGTCACCGTCCAGTCCTACAAAGTTGGTGTTGGATGAAACGAAAGCGGAGGTTCCGTATTTAAAGTAAACTCTGTCCGCTTCCAGTACAAAGGTTTGGTTGTCTATTGCCTCTTTGGCTTCCTGAAATAACATTTTGTCCAAAGCTTCCTGAGCTGCTTTTTTTTCCTGACGTGTCATTTCCTTTTCTGTTGTTTGTGCCTGTGAGTACTCTACGCAGGTAAACAAGGTTACTAATGTTAATATTACAACTTTTCTCATAATACCTACTTTTTTATTTTATGTTGTTTTCCTATTGAAATCCGGTATAAATATAATAAGCTTTGTCATAAACAGGTAGTAATTTATTACTGAAACGGAAAAACCGGTTGCTGAAGTGTGTTTTGGAGGAGCTGAAACTAAAGGTGTGAAGAGGAATGAATGAGAAATGAACAGCCCTGGAAATCTGCTTTAACAAAATTTCCGGGGCTTATTTTCTATGAACTATAAAGTGATTAGAAAGACCTTCCTTTAAATATATTTGACTTGTCAAGCGGTAGTATTTCACCGGATAAAGTCAGACGGTTGGAATTGAAGTTGGGGCGTATATCTACGGTGGCATTGTTGCTTCCATAAGGTAATGTTATACTTACCTGAGCAGATATACCTACACCCATTACGCTCATTGTCAGATATATGCTTCCTTTCTTGTCGGTTTTGATCTTGTAACCGGAAACATTGCCGTCTACAGTGACACCTCCTAATCCGTTAGGACCGCTGGCAGGAATGTTGAATGCTACCTGCACGGATGATTTATCACCGTCTACCATTACAAAATTGGTATTAGAAGAAACAAAGGCATTTCTTCCTCTTTTAAATATAACCCGGTCAGCTTCCAGTGTGAACGCTTTATTTTCTATAGCTTGTCTGGCTTCTTCGAACAAGGCTTGTTCCATAGCTTTTTGCGCCTCTTTCTTTTCCTGACGAGTCATTTTTTTTGTTGTTTGTGCTTGTGAGTAGCCTACGCAGCAAAACAAGGTGACGAATACTAATAAAATAATCTTTTTCATATATGTATCTTTTATGTTATTGTTTGAATATGAAACAAATATAATAACTGTTTTGTTGAGAGGACTTTATCTTATTTTTTAGGTTAAAACTCTTCCTTGTCATATTCTTTCTAGTCTGTTTTATTTGGCTTGAGTTTGCAAGTATAGCATTATTTTCTGTCTTTCTATCTTTTAAAAAAGATTTTTTCTTCCGGGGGCTATGTGAACTTCTATTTATTTTTTTCTCTATAGAGTTTCTTTTCTACTGCCACTGCTGCCACCTTTTGTCTGGAATGCTCATAAATAAAGGCTTTGAGGGGTGATGGCAGCAGAATATTTGAAGGGATGGAAAATGTTACTGCCACCATTTTAGGATATTCTTTTTGATAATAGTAATTGCAGGAAGATTGTCAACCCGGCAAAGAAATAACTCTTGAAAGAGTCAACTGATATTATAACTAAGTATTATCTCTGTCAACCATCCGTACAAGTAAGATGAAAGAGTAGTCAACCTAAAGCGTTAAACTACACTGCATTCATTCTACATGCCGAGTTGTTCCAGACTGTTCCATTAAGTTGAAACCGAAACATCATGCG
>ERZ791573.1020-NODE-1020-length-12304-cov-26.497592_pt1 | contig 12304 bp, 11 predicted proteins | sample MGYA00509971_ERZ791573 | MGnify/ENA primary metagenome ERZ791573 (study PRJEB30046, sample SAMN00791921) | human gut metagenome | study: EMG produced TPA metagenomics assembly of the A metagenome-wide association study of gut microbiota in type 2...
AACATGAAAATAGGAGATAAACACCTATGATTAGTGTTTACCTCCTACTCGATTTTGATGCTTTGCAAACACAGAAGCTTCATCATTTACCACACCAAACTTTTTAAGTCCTCACAAGAAACAAATAAAGTATTCATGTGTATTTTTATGATTTTCTTACTTTAGAAGATTATTAAAAATCCATTCAGCCAAAATAGCTAAAAAGAAGCATTAGGTTGCTTCTTCTCATACACTTAAAACAAGTTTACGAAAAATTAACGGATGGTCAAAAACGATGAATCCGAAAGAGTGGTTTATTACTCATTTTGTTTTGTCTTTGTTATTTTCCATACATCACCTTGCGTTAAACATGCTGACCACAAGCCATTTACAGAGTTTACAGAAGATTATTATATCGAACCTTAAAATCATACTTTACCAGCCAAATAAAGTGGTTTTCAAGGTTGTTGTTACTCTGTTTCGTCCAACAACTTGTCAAGTTGCGCTTGCAGTTCTTCACGCTTTGGCAGATAAAGTTGGTAACGTGCCACAAACAATTGATTGGTTATACCCTCCAAGGCATACTCCATCAGAAGTTCGTCTTTTCTTGCTCCCAAAACTATGCCAATGGGTGGATTATCGTCAGGTTGACATACTTCTGTTTTGAAATAGTTAAGGTAGAGGTTCATCTGCCCGATGTCACCATGCTTTATCTCTGCTCGCTTCAGGTCAATCAGCACATAGCATTTCAAGATACAATGGTAAAATACCAAATCCACCTTGAACTGTCGGCTTCCTATCTGCATGGAGTATTGTCTGCCAACAAATGCAAAACCACGTCCCATTTCCAAAAGGAACTGCTCCATGTGGTCTTTCAGAGCCTTTTCCAAGTCACTCTCCTTATAGCGTTTCTGTTTGGGAAGTCCAGCAAATTCAAGTACGAATGGGTCGCGAATAATATCTTGCGGAGTTTGCACTTGGTGCCCATCATTAGCCAATGCAAGAACTCCTGCCTTGTCTGTGCTTAGTGCAAGTCGCTGAAACAGACAACTTTTCATCTGTCTTTTCAGTTCTCGAACTTTCCAGCCTTCCTTGATGCATTCATTAAAATAGAACTTCATTTCGAGAGAATTATCACACTTTAGTAGTTCATAGTAATGGCTCCATGTCAATTTTGGGGACGCTGTCCCCAAAATTGGAAAAGCCAAATAGAACTTACGCATATAAGTGAGATTAGTACGGTTGAACCCCTTGCCATTTCTAATAGTCAAATCTTTTGAAAGATTCATGAGCAAATGTTTTCCATACTCTGCTCTATCTTTACCTTTAAGCTCAAACTCCACAATGTATTTACCTGTCTGCCAGTTTGCTTCAAGCAATTCTGTATTGACCGCAGTAATAGCTTTGGCTTTTGATTCACTCCATAGTGCGGTTATGTTGTCTATCAACTTCTGGTAGGCAGCATCATTTATGTTTGTCAAAACATTATTCTCCATGCTAATCTTTTAGATTTGTGGGACACCGTCCCACATATTACAATTCGTCCACATTCACCTCAATCCCCAATATGCGCTGTATCTCTGCCAAAGTCTTGTCTATCTCATGGTCAAGCGCCTTGCGCTTCTTGAAATAGTCGGCAAGCAGTTCGGCAGGAGGCAAAATTTCTTCATCCTCTTTCGGGAACTTGCACAAGTCGAAGTTGCAATCGGTGGCGATAAGGTCTTCAACCCAAATGTCCGCTCTTTCTAAATTTCATTCTACCAGATTAAGCATTCAAGAACTACTATCCGGAAGAATACGACTGTAAAGATACGGATTATTTTTGAAACGAAAGTATCTTTATCCTAATAAAATGCAGATAAATTTTATTTTAACAACACGGGTGCAAAGAAACAGATAATATTTGTAATTCAAGTTTCGCAAGTTCAGAAGTTAAAGGAGTTAATTTTTTTCGTTTTCAGCCTTTAGCATAAAGAAAATGAGCCGTTCCTTGGAGGCTTTGCGCCTCCAGCCACTGGGCGAACCTCCGCAGTGTTTTCAATGGTATTAGGTTTTATTCTTTCCAAAACATTGTGTCCACAAAGACACAGCAAGGTATGTTTCGAGTTACTCGAAACCTTTCAAGTTACTCTTGAAAGAACAAACGAATTGTCCTCCTAAGTCGGGCAATTTTACAGATAATAATTTTAATTTGTCTAAATAGTAGCAATATATGCCAATTATTCATTTTTTCTGATTGATTATCAAGATAAAACATTATATTTGTAGCATTAAATGGTTTTAGAATTATGGCAAAGAAAAATATAGACTTAGCAGTAGTCCTTCATGATGATTACGACTACAAGGACTGGCTTGTGGAACTCAAGGAACGATTCTACAGCCATCGCCTCAAAGCGTCATGTGCCACCAATGGCTATTTGTTGGACTTCTATTGGAAGTTGGGACGAGACATTGAAGCTAAGCAATATACTAATACTTATGGCTCTGGATTTTACAAAAAACTCAGTCAGGATTTGAAGAACGAAATGCCAGGGGTGAAGGGATTCTCACCAACTAATTTGAAGTACATGAGCTACTTTTATAAGCTCTATGCACCATTACAGGCAAATTGTCCGCAGCTTGCGGACAATTTTATAGAGGACTTGTATATTGCAGATATTCAGCGAGTTGTAGCACAAAGTAAAAATCGTCCGCAAACTGCGGACGATTTCAAATTGCTCTTTCTTATTCCTTGGGACCACCATCGTCGTATCATAGATAAGTGCAAGGGTAATATGGATAAGGCTTTGTTCTTTGTAAGAAAGACTTGGGAGAACAATTGGGGGCGTGACGTTCTGCTCAACTGGCTTGACACAGACCTTTATGAGCGTGACGGCAAGGCTATCACCAACTTCCAGGCTACGCTTCCTGCTGTACAAAGCGACTTGGCGCAACAGATAACCAAAGACCCTTATCAGTTGGACTTCCTTAACCTAAGGGAGAAATATGACGAGCATGACATTGAGGAAGAATTGGTGAACAATGTAACACGTTTTCTTTTGGAACTCGGAAAAGGCTTCTCGTATATGGGCAGACAATTCCGCTTGGAGGTAGGACAACAGGAATTCTTCCCAGACTTATTGTTTTACAATGCCCACCTCCATGCCTATGTAGTCATAGAGCTAAAAGCCCAGTCGTTCCATCCATCGTTCTTGGGACAACTAAGTTTCTATGTATCTGCCATCAACCACCAATTCAAGACCGATATAGACCATCCTACCATTGGCTTGCTTATCTGTAAGGACAAGGACAACGTAGTGGCTAAATATGCCTTGGAGTCATACAAGGAACCAATGGGTATATCGGAATATCAGCTCTCCAAACTCTTCCCGAAAGACTTCAAATCATCTATGCCGACTATCGAGGAATTGGAAAAGGGATTGAAAGATAATCGAGAATAACGAGCCAAGATGCTTAGTTTCCATATTCTTCTTTGATGCCCCTATCCGTTCTGATATAGACAAAGTTTCCCGTTATGGCATGCTTATCACGATATGGCTATATCCAATATCAAAGGAAGAATATGAACTCATATAACAAACAAACTCTTGACATCATTGCCAAGGAGCAAGGCTTTATTCGCGACAACCTCGAAAAGGTGATGCGATTGGTGGAGATACTCAACTATTTCCATGACAGTCCTTTGCTGTCTAAATCTCTTGTGCTGAAAGGTGGCACAGCCATCAATCTCACCGTTTTCCGCAGATTCGTTCGCAACTCTTGCCTGTGCTTAGGCTCAGTGAGCATTTTGACTTTGAAAAAGCCAAGACAGAAGTGAAAGACTTTCTCTCAAAGCTATTGGTTCTGACAGAATCAGAGAAAGAATATGTGTGGGAATTCAATGACAAGAAGTATATTCCAGAATTGCTGTTCGAAGATAAAGAGATGGTCAATAGAATCAAATTTCATCCTATGGCTTTGTGGAAGACAAGTAGTCGTTGAATGTTTTGCTGTAAATTTTGAAAAAAGTTATTGTTTTGCTTAGTTTTTTGCTTGGCTCAACTGTATAGATAGTATATGAAACAGGAAAAGGACATAGAAAGAATGTTTCGTCAGCATTACGAGAAGATGTACAATCTGGCCAGAAGCATCCTCTCCGATGACGATGAAAGCAAGGATGTAGTGGGCGAAGTCTTTACCACGATTCTTGCCGATGATGTAGTCCTGATGCCTGAGAGTGAGGAAGGATTCCTGATGAGGAGCGTCCGCAACCGCTGTCTCAACCTGATAGCCCATAAGAGCGTGAAGGAAAGGGTAACGAAGCTGCTGCTGGATGATGCCGACGTGATTCTCTCGGAAGAGACCGACGAGCGACTCGACCAGCTGATGCTTCTCATAGAAGACCTGGAACCGCCTATCCGACAACTCATTTTCCGTCTGCGCTATCTTCAGGAGAAATCTTATCAGGAGGTGGCTGATGAAGTGGGAGTGAGCAAGGTGACGGTATTCAACCATCTTTCGAAGGCGATGGACTGGATTAAGGAATATTTTAAATGAGCAAGACAATGACAAACAAGGAATTTAACAAGAGTAAAGAAGAGAAGCGACAGATGTTCTTCGATATGCAGGAGCATCCCGATCGCTATACCGACGAGCAGGTGGAACGTTTGCTTGCCGATGAAGACGTAAAGGATTTCTTTCACGATATGGCGATGGTTAGGATGGCGATGAAAAAAGGAAATCCAAAGAAAGTGAATGTAGACGAAGCGTGGAAGAAGTTTGCTGATAAGCAAGGATTAAAGACCAACGAAGCTTCTGATAAAACATCCAGCAATCACTGGAAGATAGCAGCATCTATCATTGGCGTTGTTTTCCTCTATGGCATTACTTTCGCTGCAATTCATTCAGGTATTTTCCGTTTCTCTTCTTCGGATGAGGCTAACCAAGCCAAGACGGAGCAAGTATCTTCTACTTCTGATTTGAACAGGATGGATAGCATCAAGGTGAGTGCTACGGATAAGGCTGATAGTCTCGACCTCAAACCTGTTGTCTTTGACAATACCGAGTTGGGCGATGTCGTGTCGCAGCTTGCTGCCTTCTATCATGTCAAGGTGGAATTCGGCAAAGCTGAATCACAGCATATTCGTATCTTCTTCAATTGGGACAAGACTAAGACATTGAAGCAGAATCTCGAAATATTGAATGCTTTTGAGCGCATACAGATAACGGAAGTGGGTGGAACTTTAAGAGTGGAGTAAGTCATGAAGAAGATTGTTTTTAACTTAATGTTGTTGATGATAAGTATGGGCGTTTCTGCCCAACGCATTACCCGACAATATAATAATGTGTCTTTCTCTGCGGCATTGAAGGATTTGAATGCTCGACAGGATAAGTTTGTCATCAACTTTGTGTATGACGAGTTGGAGGATTTCAGAGTAACCAAGAGCATCAGAAACCAGAGGGTTCCCGATGCCATCATGCAGCTGATAGGCTTTTACCCCATCAAGATGACGCAGATGGATAACATCATTATAGTGGAATGCACTCAGAAGGCTTCCGCCAAGATGATTGGTCGTATCGTGGATAAGCATTCTCAACCAGTCGATTTCGCCAATGTCGCTTTGCTCAATGTTAGTGATTCCAGTTTAGTCACGGGTGGTGTAACAAATGAGAATGGTCAGTTCGTAATTCCTTGCGAGGTGAAAAAGGCGATTGTGAAAGTGAGTTGTGTGGGCTACAAAACTTATTGTAATGCATATCGTACCGGTGAGGTTGGTGCCATAACCTTGGAGGATGCAACATTTAATCTGCAAAAAGTTGTGATTAAAGGGCATCGCAAATACATATCAAGAGAAAACGGTAAACTTACGCTTGACGTTCAAAATTCCAATTTGAAAAATATTGGCAAGGCAACAGATGTTATCAAATATATTCCTGGGATGCTCTATACAAATGGAAAGTATGAGGTGTTTGGTAAGGGTGAGCCTGTCATCTATATAGATGGAAGAAAGCAGACTAATACTTCAGGGTTGTCACTCCTTTCTTCTACCAACGTGAAGTCTGTACAGCTTATAACAAACCCTGGGGCAGAATACGATGCAGAAACAAGGAGTGTCATAAACATCACTACCGTACACCATTCCTTGGATGGACTTTCTGGTATTGTGGGTGCGGAAATCTCCAAACATAAGAATTTGTCTAACAACGAGGAGGTCAACCTCAACATCCACAAGGGAGCTTTGGATGTATTCCTCGCATATCAATATGACAATACGAGAAGTGACATCAGATATGATGTTAACCAGTTCAATTACGAGCAAGATACATTTCATGAGATTTCTGCTTCTGAATATTCCGACCGCTCTCGCTCTCATGACTATAATGTTGGTATGAATTATGCCATAAACAAGAATCACACTATCGGCGGAAGATATTTGGGAAGCATCTCCAACTACAAGATGCTCGACTCTCCTTTCGACTATATGCAGACGTACAAGAATGATGAACTGCTGACATCTACAGACAACAAGACTGAAGAATCTGAAAAGGAAAGGTTTCACAATGTCAATCTGTATTATATCGGCAAACTAACAGACAACCTACAGCTCAACTTGGATGCCGACTATGTTTATGCTCAACTGAAACATAAGCAACAAGTGAGCGAGACAAGTAGAATAGATGCAGTCTCAGAAATCACGCATATGCAAAACGACCAGCGAAATCGTGCGACTGCACTCAAAGGGGTGTTTGCTTGGAACATGAATAAGAATGATAGGCTTGATTTCGGAACGGATTTCAGTAAAATCAGTTCATGGGGTATGTCTGTAAACGAAGAAGGGAAGATAGCCGATGACCAATTCAAGAATAAGGAAACCAAGTATGCAGGATTTGCCACTTTTCGTTTGTCTGCCTCCAAATGGAAAGGAAGCATCGGGCTTCGCTATGAGTACATTCAGGCCATCAACACAGACCAAGGAGAAGTAAAGAACAAGACCAATTATTCGGACTTACTTCCATCCCTTTCTCTTTCCACTATGTTTGGGAGAGTGGGGATGAATCTTGATTTCAGTAGCAGGGTCAACCGTCCTTCGTTTCGTCAGTTGAACAACAGTGTGAGCTACAACAATCAATACCATTATGAGCAAGGCAACATTTATCTGAAACCGCAATATGTGTATGATACAGAACTTATTGTGAATTATAGCATATTCGACTTCAAGTTGGATTATCAGTATATCAAGGATTACATCCATCCGACTGTCGTTGCTGTATCCGGCAAACCTGGAACGGTAACTTGGATGTCAACCAACGCCAAGGATTTCCAGCAAATAGGAGCGCAATGTGTTGTTTCACCTGTTTTTGGTTGTTGGCGACCTACTTTGACGGTGGGTGTCTATAAACCTTATTTCACGCTATCATATAATGGAGAGCAATTAGACTACAATCATCCATACGGTCTCTTCGCTTTCCAAAATGTAGTGGCACTAAGGAACGATTGGCTTTTTCGATGTGATTTCTTTTGGAACATTAAGGGACATCATGGCATCTACGAGCAAAACGGTTATTCGTCATTCAATATGATGGTACAGAAACAGTTACTTAAAAAGAAATTGACGATAACATTGAAAGCAGAGGACTTGTTTGATAGCTCGAAGTTGAACGATATAAAGAGGGTTAATTTTGTGGTGCAGAACAGAAAGGTGAATAACTTCAATCGCTGCATCATAGCTTCCATTAGTTACAACTTCAATAGTTTCAAAGATAAATACAACGGAAGTGGTTCTGCTGAGGATGAGATTAATCGTTTTTAGCCTGAATAATTCAGTTTAAAATATCAACATAAAAGTTCTTCGTATCTGCATTTTTAGTACTTTTGCAAATGGGAAAAAAGAGGCTGTATACCTCCGCAATATGTATAACATTTAAAAAAGGAGAAAACTTGAGTTTTTCTTTCCTATGGCTAAGGCTTTAAAAACTATAGTTACCAAGTCATGCAAGGATAGCAGAAAATTTTCTCAAGCGGACTCATTGCATTATTATGAAACTAAAGTTTATAATTATTATAGCATTATCCATTGCGAATAATATGGCATTTGCTCAAGAATGGAATTTAACAGGAAGACTATTTGATAAAGCTGCAGGCTCTTTACCGTTGGAAGCCACGGAAATAATAGTAAGTCATCTTGATGGAGAAACTATCTCCAGTGGTTTTTCTGATAATCAAGGAAAGTTTACATTCTCTCTACCGTCAGGAAAGTTTGTCGTCAGATACAGACAATTAGGTGATATATTAAAAGCTGACACCATTGACGTACACAACAATGTTGATTTGGGCGATATCATGTTGTCTGTGAAGGAGCACACACTGAATGAGGTGATGATTACCTCTCAGCGCAGACTATTTAGCCAGAAAGCTGGCAAACTTGTTTATCTTGTTCAAAACAGTCCCTTTGCCAGTGGTTTCAATATGCGAGATATGCTCCATAATATTCCTCGTATAGATCCGACAAGTGATGAAATAAAGATTATTGGCAAAAACGGTGTAGTTGTTTTGGTTAATGGTCATCGCATTAACTTAGATGGTAAAGATTTGGATATGTACCTACGCACCTTACCATCTGAAAATGTAAGCAAAATAGAACTTGTAACCAATCCTTCTGCCGAATTTGATGCAGAAGGCAATTGCGGAGTAATCAATATTATTCTAAAGAGTAAGCCTGTGGGGTTTGATGGGAATGTCCACACGGTGTTAACACAACGCTCTCACTTTAGCGCAGAAGAAGGAATTGGACTGTCTTTTTCCTCAGGCAATTTTTCTGTTGAATACAAAATAAATAATTCCAATGAAAAGCGCCGCCAAATAGTACAGAATACTTATTCTTATCCTGACTATATGCGCTTTACGACCGACAATACTTTAAATAGGTATGACATACTAGGTCAGAATCTAAATAGCAATTACCAATTAGGCGATTTGAATTTGGGATTTTTTGCAACATTAAATAATTCTCGCAGTAAAGCTCACCAAATGGGGCAGATGACTTTCAATGCAGACGCATGTCCTTCGAATTCTTATTCCGAGTCGAATCACGATAAATACCGTTTGGAGACAATCTCCCCATATGTGGACTGGAAACTTGATAGCTTAGGCAAAAAAGTAACGGTAAATTACAACTATATCCATGTCATTGACAAAATTAACCAGAATTTTGATTCGAGTACAGCACACAACTTCTCGAACAGCAATAATGATTATAGCTATATCGTCAATACCCTGAGCGCAGATTTAAACCTTCCGTTTACTTGGCTAAATTTTGAGTTAGGTGGAAAATATTCCCATTTCAGGACCAATAACGTCTCTGAGTTTGGAAGTAGAAATGGTTTTTTATATAAAGAAACGGTAACAGCCTTCTATGCAGATTTCAATCGAATGTTTGGTTCTTTTTACGCCAAAGCTGGTTTACGATATGAACACACCAATGATGATGGAATAACATTAGAAGGGCTGTCCGTTTCTAATAAATATGATCACTGGTTCCCATTTGCAGAAATCTCATACAATCCTTCAGATAATCATTCCTTTGCCTTAAGCTACAGCAAACGTATTGACAGACCTTCTATGAATGATATGAATCCTACACGTGTTTTTCGTAACACCTACACATACACCGAAGGTAACGATAGACTTACACCATCGGTCATGGACAATTTGGAGTTTAACTATGTGTTTAAAGGAAATTTCTCTTTTAACCTGTATTATTATCACACATCTGATGCCATACAGAATCTGACTCAGGTAGTGGATGACTTGTTCACCAAGTATTCTCCAAAGAATTGTCTTACCATTAATACTTTTGGTACAGATGCTAGTTATAATTTCTCATTTGGAAAATTCAATTTGTATTCAAGTGTATCTATGTTCTACGTTAAAGCAAAATCTTACGTTGACGAGCTGGATGACAAAGATTTGCGAAGTCTGAATACATCTTTTTCTGCCAATTTAAGTTACCGTTACAAAGTTTTGAACTTTTATGCGAACTATTATCATGTGCTTCCAGGAATAGAAGAATCCTTTCACACTGGAAACCTCGATTTTGTCGGCTTAGGATGCAAGATTGATATTATTAAGAATAAACTTCTTTTGAATATACAAGCCCAAGACATCTTTAGTGGTACTAAGAGCAATAACAGAACTGAATATAAAGATTATGTCTTTAGAAACAGAATAAACAATGACAACACCTCATTCCGTGTGGGATTGACTTATAATTTCGGCAAGCAAAAAGCTAAAAAGGCAGATATAAACATCAGCAACAATGAAACTAATCGCTTGCCTGATATAAAGAAATAAGAAAATGAAAATTATACAAAGTTTTTGGACCGGCAACAAGAATAGTCTGACCGATAGTTATGGATGGCTTTTACCTATATTCAACTATCTGAGCTGGATTATTAGTTGTAATCAGTAACGACGTTATTATGATGATGTTACTTTGGTAGAAGACGTGCCGAGAATGATTTCAAGAAGGCTTTGGAGAAACTCCATGGCTCTGACAGTAAAGACAATGTTGTGATACATTAACCGAGATGTTCATCCACAGAATTTTCACTTATCAATATCAATCGTTAAAAACATACATTTTATTGTGTATCCAATAAATTGTTATATTTTTGCAAACGAAAAGAGTTGTTTGACAAGCAAACATATGCACATTGCAGAAATTAGAATCGTTGCTAAATTATTTACCTCTATTGAGGTAAAACACTCATAAATCGCTCATGTTAAGCTATTCTGAATATTTGGGCAGAATTTTTTCCAAAAAATCTCTTTTCAGATGTCCGATTTTTCATTTTCATACGTCTATAGAGTGTTAAGGTTATGAGAACAGAAGAATTCAAACATATCATCCTACCGATGCGCAGCCACTTGAAAGCGTATGCGCTAAGGTTGACTGAGAGTGACGACAATGCCGAAGACCTTGTGCAGGAAGTCTTGCTCAGGCTGTGGGACATGCGCCAGAATATCCAGGCAGAAGATAACCTCAAGGCGTTAGCCATCACAATCATGCGCAACAAGTTTTATGACCAGTGCCGACATGAGGAGCGAATCTTCACCACCGACAAGGTGATGGAAGAAGCTATAGAAGACAGGCGGGCAGAGCAACGTGACGAGGTTAACCTCATCAAACAGATAGTGGCGCAGCTTCCGCCCTTGCAGCAACAGATATTCCGCATGAAGGAGATAGAAGGCTATACTGCCGATGAAATTATGCAGATAACGGGATGCTCTGCCGATAATCTCCGAAAGAATCTCTCCCGAGCCCGACTCAAAATCAGAGAGACCTATATGAATATCGTGAGACAAAACAGAACAAAATAAAGAAGGAGGAAAGAATATGAACGATGAAATAAAAAGAATCGATGAATTCAAGGATATCGATGAATTCAAGACGATACATGACCTGCTCGACAAGTATATGGATGGAGCCACTTCCAATGAGGAAGAGGCAAGGCTCAGAAAATATTTCGAAGAGCACGGCAATGATATCCCTGAAGAATGGGAATCCTATCGCGCCCTCTTCGGCTATATCGGATTCGAACAGATGAATCTTTCTCAAATTCTAAAAGAAAAAAAGAAGGAAGAGAATTTCGAAAAGAAAGATATTGCAAAGGAGAATATCGAAAAGAAGGAAGAAGGGGAAATGCTGAAGAAGAAAGCTTCTCGCAGCAGATGGCTCATATATTTCGGCACTTTTGTGGCAGCCGCCACTATCATAGCATTCATGCTTGTGGGCATCCAGAAGATGATTCAGTCTCAGCCTGAATGTTATGCGGTTATCGATGGAAAGGTTTATACCGATCAGGAATTCGTTCACCACGAAGCCCTGGATGCCCTGGAAGATGTTTCGGCAGATTCGGAAGATCCATTCAGTGCCCTTGATATGATGAGACAATAAGTTCAACTATTAGATGAGACAACAAGTTCAACTAAAATATAAAGTACAAATATATAATAAGGTATAAAATATGAAACGATGCAACTTGATAAAACGCTTCTTCATCGTACTGCTTCTTATCGTGGTAGCCTCGATTTCGGCTAATGCCCAGGAGGGGCTGTACATAAAAAGCATATTCCAACGATTCGGGCACGCCAAGGGATGCAAGATGGTTACGATGCAGAATACGCAACTCAAAGGTTACAGGCTCAAGATATACAAGAGTCTGGTATATAAGAACCATGCCACGGAAATAGCCCATTATCTGAAGGCCGACCGCAAGGCGGCGAAAAAGATCAGAGAGGTGGTGGAGAATGGCAAGATGGTGAGCGGCTATTACATGATGGCAC
>ERZ791573.1021-NODE-1021-length-12301-cov-8.560183_pt1 | contig 12301 bp, 9 predicted proteins | sample MGYA00509971_ERZ791573 | MGnify/ENA primary metagenome ERZ791573 (study PRJEB30046, sample SAMN00791921) | human gut metagenome | study: EMG produced TPA metagenomics assembly of the A metagenome-wide association study of gut microbiota in type 2...
TTATCTGAAGGATGTTTTGGAGCGTAATCGCCTGAAGAATTCTGACTACGGCATCTATCTTATAAGACTCTATCATCATTTGCAGCTTGGCAAATGCCTCTTTCTGCTTGCTGACCGGAGGGTGGGGGTAGATGTTCTCATTGTGGAGCAGATTTCCTTGTGCATCGAGGCACACGACTTTACAACCCGTACGAAATCCGGGGTCTATACCCATCACACGCTTTTGCCCCAGTGGTGAAGCCAGCAACAACTGACGGAGGTTTTCGGCAAATACCTTGATGGCTTCCTCATCAGCACGCTCTTTGCTTTGCGTGGCAAATTCCGTCTCTATGGATGGCTTCAATAGGCGTTTGTAGGAATCCTGCACGGCTTCCGCCACTTGCTGTCCGCAGGGGTTGTTGCTCCGCACGAATTGGCGTTCCAGCCGTTCCACGCACTCCTCATCGTCTGGGCTGATGCTGACTTTCAGCAGGCCTTCCGCTTCGGCACGCCGGATGGCGAGCAGGCGGTGGGAGCTGCATCGCTTCAACGATTCGGAGCAATCGAAGTAGTCGCGGTATTTGGTCGCTTCCTCTTCTTTGCCTTTCACCACCTTGGCGGTCAGTGTGCCTTGGCGGGCAAATGCGTTGCGCACGCTGTTTCGGGCACGTTCGTCTTCGCTAACATGCTCGGCTATGATGTCACGGGCACCTTTCAGTGCATCTTCCACGTTCTTCACGTCTCCTTTCACGTAATTGGCGGCGCGTTCCTCCGGATGAGGCTCACGTTGCAGCATCAGCAGGGTGGCGAGGGGTTCCAGTCCTTTTTGACGGGCTGCTTCGGCACGTGTTTTCCGTTTGGGCTTGTAGGGGAGGTAGATGTCCTCCAGTAGGGTATTGTCCCAAGTCTCCTCGATACGTTTCTGAAGTTCGGTGGTCAGTTTACCTTGTTCCTGTATGGTGTTCAGGATGGTTTCTTTACGTTTGGCGATTTCGTTCAGCTTTTCGTAGTGGGTCTTTATGGATTCAATCTGCACTTCGTCCAGTCCTCCCGTCACTTCCTTTCGGTAGCGGCTGATGAAGGGGATGGTGCATCCCTCTTCGAGCAACTGGAGACTGTTTTCTGTACTTCGGCGACTGATAGATAGCCGGGCGGCTATAATTTCTGAGAATTTTTCAATGTTCATTGTTGTATTTCTTAATCAACTATTCTTTTTGCTTACATGTTAACGGAAAAATATAATAAAGATTGTGCAACGTGTGGAAATTAGTTGTGAATTAAGAAGGTAGTTAGTTGTGAATTAAGAAGGTAGTTTCTCCTTAACCAAAGAAGGCCCGGAGATGATATATTCTCCGAGCCTTTGCGAACATAAAAAACTATTGGTAAGGTGTGTGGTGTGTTGTCTTATTTTCTGTTGGCTACACGTTGTTTGATTTGCTTAAGCCTGTTTTGATAGTAGTTCTTCACGTCAGACCATTTGTAATATGGCCATGAATCGGTGGCTACCGGGATATGGCATTCCTTCTCGTTGTGGAGGAATTTTACGATGATATTGCCTGCCTTGTTGCGGAAGAATACAATCTGAATGTTGCTTGCCATCGGGGTGGCCTTGAAGTCAGCCCAGTGTTTGTAGACCTCTTCTGGTTTCCTTACTTCCACATCAAAACCATCGATCTGTAGGAATGCAAGTAGCGGAATGACGTTTCCGTCGTGGCCGAATCTTAGGTCAGCAGCCATATCGCCATTGCTGATAGCCTTGTCTGCACATTCAAGGATATTCTCAACGAGCGTTGATGCGTTTGCCATTACCAGTCCGTCGCTCATCTGAGGATTGGCATTGCCGATATAGAAGCGGTAGTTCACGCACTGCCACATGTCGAAGAGTTCTTGTGGCGTGAAAATGTCGTAGAACGTCACGTCTTTGGTCTCTATGTCCTGCATGTCAGAAGCAATCCAGTAGAATGCCCATGCGAGTTTCTCCGGATTTACCTGGCAGCGGATAAAGTCGGCATCTGAAAACAGTGAGTTTACGAGGCGAGCAGGTTTCACGTGTTCTGCCTCAAACTTGCGATATTCCTCCACCCAAGGACCAGTCTCACCATGAGTGAATTTGTTTGACTCATCGGTATGGTAATTCAGATATGACATGTTGCGCTCCGTCATTTCGTAGTCGATAGAGAGCTGCGGATATATACCTTTTAGTCCATCGCAGAATGCCGCCATACTCATGGCACAACGGTATACAACAGTGGAACGGGCGAATACACGGCGTTTGCCTCTGAACGCCTCAGGATAGTTGCGGGCCATTCTCTCTGCAATACCTTTGTGCTGTCTGGCTCCCAGTGGAGTGAGGTCTCCGCCCCGTCCGCGTGTTTCTGTGAACACCTTGCGAAGGCGCTGCAGCACGTCCTTTCCGAGCGGTGTTATGCATCCTTCATTTTCAGCCTTCTCAAGCAGTGAGATGGTCATGGTGAAGTCGCCGTCGCCCAAGAGATACCGAGAACCGTGGCGTCCGTAATGGCTTACGTAGAATGGTGTGTAGCCTTTTGGAGCAGGAGTCTGGCGTGTTGTCACTTCTGGGTATGCGAGATATACGCCTCCCGACTTGTTGAGATCGGCACTGATCTCTTCGAATGATGTCTGTGCCATCGCACCGTTGGCTGCCAAGGCGATGGTCAGTGTGAGTAGTGTGTGTCTGATTGAAATCATGATGTTTGTTTTTAGTTGACGAGTTGACAAGGAGGTTTCCTTTGATTGTCAGAAGAAAAACAATTTCCTTGTCTACTCGTCTACTTGTCTACTTGTTAACTCGTCTGCTTGTTAACTCGTTAATTGGCATAACCGTCGTTCTGCTTCAGCAAAGGCATGTTGGAGAACTCTGTCTGAGGGATAGGGAATACCTTCAGGTAATCCTCTACGTCGGCACCTTCGCGCACGCCGTTCTTCCAATCCCAGTTGCGTCCGCTTGTGAATTTGCCGAAGCGTACGAGGTCGGTACGGCGCACAAGTTCTGTGGCAAGTTCGCGCTGGCGCTCAGCTAGGATGAAATCGAGATTGAGATCGCTCATCTGTATATCTCTCGATACGTCGGAACGAACACCGTCCTTTGCGTATTTGCCAGACATATAGGCGCGTTCGCGTATTTCATTTACATAGCCTAATGCTTCATCCATAGTGCCGTTGGCACCTCTCAGAATAGCCTCGGCGGCTATGAGATAAGCTTCGGCAGAGCGGAACAGAGGGAAGTCGATGGATGAATATGCGTCACCCTGCTCTGGCAGAGAATTGTCACGGTTTACGTTGCGCCATTTGATGTAGCCGTAGCCACAGGTGAAGGTGCTCGTCATGTTGCCTTTCTCGTCCCATGTGTTCTTTGTCTGGTTGGGCAGAGCCGTCATGAACTGTGCTCGCTTGTCCATCTTCTTGTCGCCCCATGTGTCGTTTGGGTCGAATATCACATCCTGGGCGTCGAAAGCGTCAACGAGAGTGGTCTTCGCCCTTACGTTGCCCCATCCGCGAGATCCAACGCCTGTTTTATACAGCTCGTTCATCGGTCCGTTGACGAAAGCCTTTGTGTAGAAGTTCGTTCCGGCTGAGCTTTGTGCTCTGAGTCCGTCCTGAACGAGAGGCCAGATTATTTCGCTACATTTGTCGTTGTCGGCGAGGAAGATCGTACGATAGTCAGGGGCCAAAGGATAAGTACCGTCGTTGATCACCATCTTGGCATATTTGAGAGCATCGTTGTAGCGGTTCTCGCCAGTCCATGATTCTGCGTTTATATACATTCTGGAGAGCAGGAACCATGCTGCCACACGGTCGATACGTCCATACACGTTCTCGCCTGGAGCCTTGAGGTCTGTGTCTATGGCGAGAAGTTCGCTCTCGGCAAAGTCGAATATCAGCTTGCGGGTCCACTGTTGCGGTATGTCCTTCACGCCAGTGTTCTCGTCGATGTATGGCACGCCGCCGAAGAGGTCGCACAAGGTAGCATAGCAGTAGGCGCGGATGAATCGTGCCTCTGCACGGTAGCTGGCACATTCGCCGCCAAGTTCATTCCATAGTCCGCGGCTCTTGAGCTTGCTCTCGGTACATTCGCGCAGCAACTCGTTGCAGTATGCTATAGACATGTAGAGACGCTGATATGTCCAGCGGATGACAGAAGCGTTGGATGCGTCCCACTGCAAGTTTAGACATTTGCGCAGTCCGTTAGACGATGATGGCATGATAAAGTTGTCTGTTGGCAACTCCTGCAGGTAGAACATGAGGCGCACATATCCAGAGTATCCTTCGTTGGCACCCTCAAGGTCACCGTCGCCACCGTCGCCACCTTTCTGACCTGTGAGGATAAGTGAGCTGTAGCATTTTGCAAGTACTCCTGTATAGCCGTCGGCTGTCTGATAGACCTTTTCGCTCACCAGCTCATTGTCGTCGAGAGGCATGGTGTCGAGGTCGCTGAAACATGATGTGAAGAGGCATCCCAGGATGCCCAGCAACATTGTTTTCAATATATTCTTTTTCATAAGTTGTGTTCATTTTGTTGATTGACTGGGAAATTGTTTCATTCATTGACCAGTTCTCCCGTCAATTCATTTACTTTATTTAAAAATTCAGATTAGCAGATATTGAGAAGGTGCGTGGACGAGGATATACGTCACGGTCGATACCGTTGTATATCTCTGGATCCAGACCCGAATAACCGGTTATTACACATACATTCTGAACTGCTGCCGAGAGACGCAGGCTGCTCGATGAGTTCCATAGTTTGTGGAATGTGTAGCCCAGCGTGATGTTGTCGATACGGAAGAAGTCACCCTTCTCAAGGAAGTAATCAGAATAGAGCTGCTGCTGCTGGAATCCGCTCTGTGCCGTGGTCTTCAGGATATTTGAGAAGTTGCCCTGATCGCTATATACCTGCTGCTGGTATTGGTTGGCTGCCACATAATTATATATGTAGTTTCCGAATGAACCATGGCCAGTGATGCCCAACTCCCAGTTCTTGTATGTGAATTGAGTGTTGAAACCGAGATATGACTTTGGCAGGGCGCAGCGGCTGGCATGGCGTGTCTCCTTAGAAGAAATGCTACCGTCCGGCTGTACGAACTGACCTTCCATAGGCTTGCCATTCTCGTCGTATGCCTGCTTTGCCAGATAGAAGGTGTAAGGGCGTTTGCCCACCATGAAGCATTCAACGAACTTGCCAGTGCTAGAGATGGCGCCGGTTTCAACGTAAGAGCCTTCTGTATCTACGGTGTTGAGTTTCGTTATCTTTGAGTCGTTCCAAGTGTAATTCAGTCCTACGCTCCACGAGAAGTCCTTGGTCTGAACAGGCACTGCATTGATTGAGAACTCTACACCCTTGTTGTCCATCTCACCGATGTTTGTGGTGAGCACGGCGGAATAGTTCACACCGGAAATTACAGGAATGGTGTTGAGAAGGTCCTTGGTGTGGCGTTTGTATACGTCGATAGAACCATATATGCGGTTGTTGAGGAAACCATAGTCAAGTCCGGCATTCCATGTCTCCGTTGTCTCCCATTTGATGTCGCGGTCGTAGCCGTTAGGACGATAAGTGTTATACCACTTGTCACCGAACAGATAGCTGGATTCTGGATAAGAGGCAGAGAAGGTTGTCATGTATGGATAGTCGTTGAGAATGTCCTGCTGACCAGTCTGGCCATAGCTAAGGCGCAGTTTCAGGTTTGTCAGAACCTTGTTCTCTTTCAGGAACGACTCCTCGGAAATCTTCCATCCCAGGGCTACAGAAGGGAAATAACCATAGCGGTTGCCCTTGGCAAATCTCGACGATCCGTCGGAACGCAGAGTTGCCGTAACCATGTATTTGTTGTCGTAGCTATAGTTCAGTCTTCCATATAATGAAAGGAGATAATATTCAGACTTAGAGTGTTTTGCGGAGAACAGTTCCACTCCCTCTGGCGACAGTGTGGTATCGCTGAACTTCTTCCAGAAATGCTGCCATCCGTAACCGGCCATGGCTCCGATGTCGTGTTTGCCGAATGAGTGCTGATAATTGGCATAGAGGTCGAGCAGGGTGTTCGTCTTGTTGTGCTTGGAGTTGTAGTCGAGACCCGTACCGTCCTTTTTGTTAGCCGTATACATCATTCCCGCCAGATCAGGCACAAATTTGCTGTATTTGCTTTCAAGCACATCGTAGCCCAGGTTGAGGTTCAACTGCAGGTCTTCGAAACCGTGCACCTTATAGTTGAGGGCAACGTTGCCGATAGAACGATAGAGCTTGTTGTGCAGATTCTGTAGTTCCAATTGTGCCACAGGGTTGTCGGTCTGTATGGCCATCGGAGAGTTGCCGTTCATCCAGATGAAGTAGCCACGGCCTGGGTCAGTGGCAGATGTCTCGCTGCCGGTATGCACAGGGCGTGTTGGGTCATAAGCCAAGGCATTGCCTACAACTGATTCGTCCACGCGGGTGTTGTCCTCCATTGAAGCTTTCAGATTAACGTTTACAGAAAGGTGGTCCTTGAAGAACTTCGGTGCGAGACCGCCGTCGAAGGTATAGCGCTTGTAATTGTTCGTGCGGATGATACCGTTCTGGTTTGTGTAGCCTAAAGACACCCTAACTGGAGCTTTCCTGTTGATGCTTCCCGACATGGAGATGTTGTGGTCGGTGCCGAATGCTGTTCGGTATATCTCGTCCTGCCAGTCGGTGTTGTTTGTTCCGAAAGCTGCGTCAGCTGGTACACCTGTCACTGTTGGGGCGAAGGCACGGAACTCATCGGCGCTGAGCACTTTCAGACGTTTCGCTGTAGTGCTTATAGCAAAGTTTGCTGAATAGTTGAACTTCGGTGCGCCCGAACTTCCTTTCTTTGTTGTTATCACGATAACGCCGTTGCTGGCACGTGAACCATAGATGGCAGTGGCAGAGGCATCCTTCAATACAGTGAAAGTCTCGATGTCGTTAGGGTTGATGCCGCCGATAAGGTTGCTGCCGCCCTCGATGGAAGAGTTGTCCACTGGCACACCGTCGATAACTATCAGCGGGTCGTTAGAAGCCGACAGAGATGCACCGGAGCGGATACGTATCGTAGAGCCAGAGCCTGGAGCACCAGAGCTTGAAACAACGTTTACACCGGCAACTTTGCCCACGAGAGCGTCTTGTGCACTCGCTCTTGAACCTTTGTTGAATTCATCTGGCTTGATGGCAGAAACAGACCCCGTAAGGTCATTCTTCTTCACGGTGCCGTAACCCACTACGACCACGTCGTCAAGCTGTTTCGTATCTGGATTCATCTTGATTCGCATCATGCCGTCGGCAACGGCAACGGTTTTGTCCTCATAGCCGATGTAGCTCACGTGGAGGCTTTTCGCTGAAGAGGGAACGTTGGCAAGAACGAAATTACCGTCGATATCGGTAATTGTACCGCCTGGCATGCCGTCCACAGTTACAGTGACACCGATCATGGGGTCACCGTTTTCGTCCAGGATACTTCCTGTAAGACGTTTGGTGGCATTGTTGCCGGCTTGTTGTGTGGCATGTTTCACACCGTTGTGGCGAGCTTTGGTTATAATGATGTTCTTGCCTTCAATCTTGTAGTCGATGCCCTTCTGACCCTTCAAAATCTGCTCGATTACGGCAGAGAGGTCGGCATTGGTTGCCGACACCGTTACCTGTCGCTGGGTGTTGACATCGGTAGATGAGAAAACAAAAGTGTAGCCGGTCTTTTCCCGCAATTGGTTCATGGCCTGCTTCACAGTTACATTGTTTGCTCTGAGCGTCACCTGCTGAGCACTGGCAGTGGCGCTGAGGCATAATAGTGCTGAGGCTATGCATACAGCCTTTTGATAGTTGTACATAGGATTAATAGATTTATTTTTTATTATTGTTTATGATAGAGATTATGTCCTGCCTGCTCCATATTGGGGCGAGGCGGATTCGGTTATTCAGTTTTTATATTCTGACTGCTTATTTACAGTTCTTATAAGTTCCTTTTTTCAGTATTTCGTGTCATTTCCTTTTCTTTTGTTTATCCATAGGCTTTGTCTTTTGTTTTTATATTTCAGGTTTCATAATAGATTCGGTTTATGTAAGATTGGTAAATCTGTTTCTTGTAAATTTACCCATTCAATATATGTAATACTCCCCACTTTTCAGTCGTTTGTATCTCATCTGTTGAGTTTTGGCCATTGTAGACAGAATATCCTCAATGGTTGTTGTCTGGCGGAATGTTCCGTAGAAGGCCCTCTGACGTAACTGTTGTGCCACTTTTATCTTCACTTTGTAGGTGCGCTCCAGTGTTTGGGCTATTTGTATGAGTGGTATCTCGTCGAAGAACAGTTCACCATGTATCCATGAGTCAGAACGGTTGCCATCTTCCATCTTCATCTTGGTCATCTGGCCAGTGCCCTTGTTCAGTGTCAGTCGCTCGTTGCCTACCATTTCCATGTGTTTGCCGGTCTTGGTGCTCGCAATGTCTACATGTCCACGCATTAGCTTCACAGTGACGCATTGGTCTTCTGGATAGTCGCGAAAAGTGAATCTTGTGCCAAGGACCTTCAGATTTGCCGATTTCGTACTTACCACAAAGGGCAGCTCCTTGTTTTTGCTAACGTCGAAACATGCTTCACCTGTAAGCTTCACATTTCGGTCGCTGATGCCGAATCCTTGAGAATACTCGATGTGTGAACGGGCGTTCAGCCATACACGGCTTCCGTCGGGTAGACGCACTTCGGAGATGGAACCGTCTGAAGACGATACTCTGATCTGGGCAAGCTGACGCGTCATGCTGCTTGTGGCATATTCGTATCCTGCCCACGGTAGAGCCACGGCCAAGGCAATGGCAGCCGCTGCCACGGCACTACGGCAATGAAGGCGGAAAAATGATGTGCCGCCGGTATTCCCTTTTGAAGAAGCGCGATCGCAGAAACGGTGGTAGGCCTGTTCCTTGTCGTAACCGTCGGCAGATGATGCAACGGCAGATGAGAAGTCAATCTCGATGATATGCCGTATGCGACGGCGATAGTCGTCAGACTCCAATGCGGCATCGCGCAGGAAAACTATCGCCTCCCTGTCGCTTCTGTCAGCAAGATAACGCTCCGCCATCTTGTCGATCTGTTCGTATTTTTCTTCTCTTTGCATATCAGGATTTTTGAGTCTCTATACTGTTATGACAAACATGACAGATGAGAGGGTAGTGAAAAACTGAAAAAAATAACTCCATCATAAAAATATTTATTCAATGGTGATTGAAAGTGTGTGTCTCTCCTAGCGTACATTATTTATATAGTCTTTTCCCATTGTTCTTCAAGTGTAGGCTCATTCACATGCTATTTGTTCAGAAAACTGCCTGTAAGGATACTGGCTGTGATTGAGTGAATGACTATAATGTGGATTTGCATACTTTGAAATGCTATCTTATGAGCATGGCGATGACAATCCACTTCAGATAACCGTCAAGATTGGAATGGAGAAATGACAATGCTTGCTTGATGTGATATTTCACTGTGTTGGTTGAAATATTCAGTTCACTAGCGATTTCCTTATATGAAAGTCCTTCGAAACGGCTTTTCTCGAACACCTCGCGGCATTCTTTAGAAAGCAGCGATATGCACTGACTTATTTGTTCTTCGAGTTCCTGTTCGAGCAGTGTTCCTAGGGGTTGGCTGCCATCTGTGAAAATAACGTCGAGCATTTCCATTTCTTCTCTTATGTTGAGAGAAGCATTGGTGGCAGAAAGGCGCTTTATGCGCGATTTCAGTTAGTTTATACACCTGTTCCTTACAGCTCCCAATAGGTAGGAACGCAGACTGCTGGTTATGTTGAGTCTCTCGTGGCTCTTCCAAAGATTGAAGATCACGTCGTCAGCAATGCTTTCAGCCATGGCCCTGTCGTGGAGCATCCTGTTGGCAAAACTGCACATCAGTCCATACTCATTATCAAAAATGTAGCGAAAAGCATCCTCGTCGCCTTTGTATAACCGTGATATTATAAAAGTGTCGTCAGCCATATCTTTTATAATTGATTCGTATTATATAGTTGATTCGAAGTGAACGTGTGATATTAACTCGTTTTAATTGGATTTTGATAAAGATGTCGCGTGGCAGTATGTTTTTATATTGTCTCTTGCCATCTCATAGGCAAAGGTACACGTTTTTCTTGAAAATTATGTCTTTGCAAGCATCTTTTTGGCATTGGAAACTGCCTTGATGGCTGATCGGTGGGAGAAATAATGCCTGAATAATTACTTTATGTATGAAGGAAAGTTAGAATTAACCCTATTCTTAATGGTTATTACATGATAAATTCCCTTAAATAGTATTAGACAATAGTTAACAAGTGTTTAAATGATAGTCGGGTTGTGTATAGTATAAAAATAAAAGTCGTACCTTTGCACCGCATTTTGCAAATTTAATAAATAAACAATTAAAACAATGTTGAATCATTACGAAACCGTTTTCATTTTGACTCCCGTTTTGTCTGATGAACAGATGAAGGAAACGGTCGCTAAATTCAAGACTCTGCTTACCGACAAGGGAGCTGAGATCCTGAACGAGGAGACCTGGGGACTGAAGAAGATGGCTTATGCAATTCAGAAGAAGTCAACAGGTTTCTATTGCCTGCTTGAGTTCAAGGCTGAGCCATCAGTTGTTGAGAAGCTTGAGATTGAATACCGCCGCGATGAGAAGGTAATCCGTTTCATGACAGTTAAGCTTGACAAGTATGCTTCTGAGTATGCTGTCAAGAGAAGAAACAAACTTGGTAAAAAAGAGGAGGCTTAAAAATGGCACAAGAATCAGAAATCAGATACTTGACTCCACCTTCAGTGGACACTAAGAAAAAGAAGTATTGCCGTTTCAAGAAAAGCGGTATCAAGTACATCGACTATAAGGATCCTGAGTTCCTCAAGAAATTCTTGAACGAGCAGGGAAAAATCCTTCCACGTCGTATCACTGGAACATCTCTGAAGTATCAGCGTCGTGTGGCACAGGCTGTAAAGCGTGCACGCCAGATCGCACTGCTTCCATACGTAACTGACTTGATGAAATAATTTAAAGGAGGATTACAGAATGGAAATTATACTCAAAGAAGATATTATCGGCTTGGGATTCAAGAACGATATCGTGAATGTAAAGTCTGGTTACGGACGTAACTTCCTTATCCCAACAGGAAAGGCTGTCATCGCTTCTCCTGCAGCAAAGAAGGTTCTCGCTGAGAACCTTAAACAGCAGGCTCGCAAGCTCGAGGCTATCAAGGCTGAGGCTCAGAAGAAGGGTGAGGCTATCAAGGATGTTGAGATTGTTGTTGAGATGAAGGTCAGCGCCAATGGTGTGACTTACGGATCTGTTAATGCAGCTACAGTTGCTGAGGAGCTCAAGAAGAAGGGCTTCGATGTAGACCGTAAGATCATCACAATGCGCGACGCTAAGAAACTTGGCGACTACGTTGCTACAGTACACTTCCATAAGGATGTGCTCGTTGAAATCCCTGTAAAGGTGATTGCTGAGAACCAGCCTGTAGAAGCACCTGTAGAGGAAACTCCAGCAGTAGAGGAAACTCCAGCAGCTCCAGTTGCAGAGGAGGCTCCAGCAGCAGAGTAATCTGTCAAGACAATTTGCTTATAAGCAATTTTATTATATTCCCGATGATGTGGCAACATATTCATCGGGATTTTTTTTGCTTCATATCAAGATATATGAATTTCCCAAAAAATGAAAATGAACTATCAGGTCATATGGCTTTTTGTTATAACATGCTGATATGCCGATAGACTGCTGTCTGATGGTAGCTGTCAAATGCAGGATGGTTCATCGCCATGCTTATACTTCGTTTTCATCCTCTTATACATGTCGGTATATATCAGACGTGATAGTACTTTTGTATATAGAACAGTGTGGTAGGGGAGAAGTCTGGAATTGTGTCCACCATGGGCAATGATCGTGCCCATCATGGGCAACGGTGTTTATTTTAATAATCCAATGTCGATACTTATAGAGAGCAGCATATGGTATGCAACATTTTTGGCATTATTATGTGTAAATTTTTCTTCGTTATGTTTGAAGGAAATATGAAATATTACATTTAACAACCCGTTGGCGGAATTAGATTAGTGCATACTTAATCCTAATGACAGTTTGTGTTAAAATGGGCACGCTGCTTGCCCAAGTTGGGTAACGTGCTTGCCCATCATGGGCAACGTGCTTGCCCCTGTTGGGCAGATTTGCAGTCTAACGTCTGCCCAATAAGCTAATGTTGTAACACCCATATCCCTGATTTCAGGATTCTGCCAACGCATACATTTCCTGTCGTCTGAATTCCTTTCATCTGATAATTCTTTTCATCTGACAATTCTCT
>ERZ791573.1022-NODE-1022-length-12300-cov-18.973867_pt1 | contig 12300 bp, 8 predicted proteins | sample MGYA00509971_ERZ791573 | MGnify/ENA primary metagenome ERZ791573 (study PRJEB30046, sample SAMN00791921) | human gut metagenome | study: EMG produced TPA metagenomics assembly of the A metagenome-wide association study of gut microbiota in type 2...
GAGGACTACTTAGATAGGCTGTTGACGGGAAGTTCAATTTGATGCGTCTGCCCTGGATGCGTTTCTCATGACTTTTAAGCACGAACACATCGAATGAAACGAATTTTTCTGGCACAAGAGCAACAATATTTTCTGTAAAATGCTTGCGTTAAAACAAAAAGCTGTATCTTTGTTCTCGAAAAGCTTGAAAAGAAACGAAATGTGTAATTAATCGAAAAAAGAGACATTATACTAAAGAAACATTAATCGAAAGAGACATTATACTAAAGAAACATTAATCGAAATATAACAATTAAATACCTATTTACTATGGCTAATTTATTAGACGAGACCCAAGGCCCTATCAACGACAATGGTCGTGATGTGCATGTTATTGACCGCCAACTGCCGGTAGAGATAACCTACAAATCAACGCTTTTTGAGATTGCTCTGTGGGTAACCATTCCTGTGCTCACACTGCTTTATGTGTTCACTATGGGTAGCCAACTGACAGACCCCACCATGGTGACTGTAATTGGTTGCGTGGGCGGACTGCTGCCTGGCGTGGTGTTTGCGTTTATGAAGATTTCGGCACGCAACTACTTTTTGAAGCTCGAACAGCGCATTCAGGCCGAAGCCTCAAACATAGACAACTATCTTGAGCAGCGTGTGCAGATTCTGCAAAACGTGGTGGGGCTTGTAAACCGCTCCGTGGAGCTTGACAAAGACGTGATGAAAACCGTGGCAGCCCTGCGTGGCGGAGCCATAAACGACGGTAACCGCAGCGAGGTGAACAGTCAGCTCAACATGGCTTGCGGCCGCCTGTTTCCACAGGTCGAAGCTTATCCTGAGCTGAAAGCACATCAGGTCATCATGGACGCCATGCAGCAAAACAGCTATCTGCAACGCGAGATCACAGCCGCCCGCTCCGTTTACAACAGCCGCGTGACACAATGGAACACCGACCTCTTCTCGTGGCCGACAAAAATGATTGTGGCTGCACGTCAAGGCTACACCACCCGCATTCCGTTCACGGCATCGGCAGAGACACGCGAACAGGCACGCGGCAAATTCTTCTAAACCGCATTGCCAATTCCTTTCAAAAGAGAACAAGCAAGGTGTTCAAATATTCGATATGTTCGCCCTCTTCGAGGACGATCTTACCATTATTCATGGAACCGCAGGCTTCGCTGCCTTTGGCAGCTCAACCAGCGGTTATGGATATTCGCCGCCTTCGGCGACGCCTTCTTGCTCTGGCAAGCAACAAAGTCGAGCGCGGCGACGCTCTCTTGAGATGATAATCGATTGAAAATGTGTTTATTATGCACTTGCAAAAGTTCAATTGCGACAAAGAGGAAACGATTTATTGCAATAAAAGAAAAACGAGGAAAGACTTTTAAGAGCGAAAGGAAGAAAAAATTTAATCAACGGCAAAAGAAAAAAAGACTGACCGATGACTAATGATATATACGATCCGTTGGACGAATATGTCAATACGTTTCGCCCAAAGTTTGAACGGGTAGCGAGAGAAACCTTTGCAGAACTTGCTAAAGAGGCGCAGGTCGATGTGGAAGCCAACCATGAGACATGCAGCCGACTGTACGACACCGAGGATGAGATGGAAGATGTGGAAAACAAATATTGGTGGGCACGCTTCTTCTGCTTCCTTCTGTGGGGTGGCGTGATAGCAGGTGCCATCTACCTCTACAAGAATCAAAACTCGCTCGACACCACAACCGTCTACCTCATCTTCATGGTGATGGTGGTGGCTGTGCTGTGCCTGCTCTTCAAGATACACCCGCTGATGAGCAGCTTGAGCGACGAGAACGATGACCTTAAGCAGCAGGCCCATGACATAGAGATGGAGGGATGGCAACAGATGGAGCCCCTGAACCGTCTCTACGACTGGGACATGCTGCCGCGCATGATCACGGCCACGGTGCCCAAGATAGAGTTTGACCCCTACTTCACCACACAACGTCTTGCCGACCTAAGGCACATATACGGTTGGAACGACCTCTTCAACGAAGGGCGGTCGGTCATCTATTGCCACTCGGGCCTCATCAACGGCAACCCCTTTGTGCTTTGCCGCACGCGCAAGATGGATATGGGTGCCAAGACCTACTATGGCTCGAAGACCATCTACTGGACCACAGAAGAGGAAGACAGCAACGGCAACCGCCGCACCGTGCAACACTCTGAGACGCTCACCGCCAGCGTCACAGCCCCCTACCCCGTATATCATGAGTGTACGCGCCTGTTCTACGGCAACACCGCCGCACCCGACCTCACGTTTACCCGCCAGAGCAGCGGTCTGGCAAGCCGCGAGGGGTCGCTGTCATACAAATGGCAGAAGCTGAAGCTAAAGCGCAAGTCGCGCGACCTTGACAACAACGACTATGCCATGATGACGAACGAGGAGTTTGAGGTGGCGTTCAACACCAGCGACCGCAACAACAACCAGCAGTTTGCCTTGCTCTTCACGCCGTTGGCACAGGAGAACATGCTCAAGCTGTTGCAAGACAGGAGCGCTTCTTATGGCGACGACTTCGACTTCATAAAAGACCGAATGATCAACATCATCATCCCGAAGCACATGCAGTCGGTAAATCTCGACATGGACCCGCGCCGGTTTGCCGACTACAACTATGTGAGGGCAGAGAGAGACTTCTACCGCATGAACGCCGATTTCTTCCGTTCCATCTATTTCGCGTTGGCCCCTCTGCTCTGCGTGCCCATGTATCAGCAGACCAGGCCCATTGGCAACATGTATGAACGCAGCATAAAGCAAGAGAGCACCTTCTGGGAACACGAGGCTATAGCCAACCTCTGGGGACAGGACCGTTTTAAAGCCCCGTCGTGTGTGACCGACTGCATTTTGAAGACCCAGGAAGGCCCCACCGTCAACGGTTCCAAGGTCATCTACGTCTATGCCCACGGCCATTACACCGTTCAGCGCGTTTCTTACATCTCAAGATGGGGAGGCGACGGTCGCTGGCACGATGTGCCTGTCTTCTGGGACGAATATCTGCCCATAACGGGTAAAGGCACCATGCACCTGACCGAGGACAACGAGCCCGATGCACCGACAGCCACACCCCGGCAGCGCGTTGACCGCATAAGAAAGGTGCTTTCAGCCACACACATGAAGATGTACAGGAAACATATAGCGTCAAGGTTGTAAGAACGGACAATGAGCTATAGGGCTTAAGCCTGGCCGTGGATAAAGAAAAAGCGTTATCGACATCTTCGAAATGATAATTAATATTAACATCGCGCTTCGCGCTTATTATTTTTTTAAAACATTCTTGCGCTCCGCGAAGCGCCTGAGCACCTACGGAGCGCAAGAATGTTAAAAAATGCGCGAAGCGCAAAAATGTTTTTACATTTTCACACCTCCCTTAGTTCCTCTCCGTGGGCTTCGTTCCTTTGGTGTTCTTTCTTTTCGCCCATGAGAGCGAGGGCTTTATAAGGCAGCCTGTGGGACATACGAAGCGGCAATAAAGACGGGGCACCCACACCGAGAGCACAAGGAACCCCACGGCTGCTGCTATGACCCAGACAGAGGCCGAAGAATAGAGAAAGGCGGTGAACAGCTCATAGTCGGTCCATGCAGTCCACACACCCGTGAGCAGCAACACCATGAGCACGCACCAAAGCACATTCTTGAACATCACCAACCCCTTGTTCAGGCGCGGCGACACACGAAGCTTGCGACGCGAGAGCTTGCCCGCCAGCTCCTGTGCAGAACCAAACGGGCACACGTTGGCACAATAATAGCCTTGCTTGCCGACCAAGGGATAGACCAAAGCCACGACGACCATGAGCAGCGGGGCGGCAAGGGCCGAGAGGGCAGCAACGCTCACGCCACCCGAAAAGAGGCGCATGAAGAGAGCATAAGACACGAAGGTGCCTGTACACAATCCCAAAACGACAACGTTCAGCACAAGCTGCACATAACGCCAACGACGGCTCTTTGTGAGAAGCGGCACGACGGCACCGAGCAACACCACGACCACAGCCGCGATGCCGCCAACGGTCCAACCGCCATCAGGGAAAGCCCCTGCGGCAGACGCCGTTGCCTCCGACGCACGGTCTTGTTCTTCAGCCGCCACATGCTGCCTGGCATAAGCCAACCCGCGGTTCATGTTGCCAATGATGGCCTTTGACGAGAACGTTGCTCCCGTCACGGCATCCACCTTCTGAGCCATGGCCTCGTCAACGGTCTTGCCCTTCCACCGGTCGAACAGCGTCTTGGCATAATCGAAGAAGTCGGGGGTCTCAGCGTTAGGCTCTGCCACGATGCTGTCTACCACCCCGTCTTTACTTATGCTTATCTTCAGCGGCACGTTGCCTCCATAGCCCATAACATCCTTTGCGAGCGGCTTTGTGTTCACGACGAAGCCACCGTCGGGCAGCACAACGAGCGTGTCGTTGCCATCGGCAGCCGCTGCCTGTGAGGCCTGCGGCTTGCTCCATTCGTGGCCGAAGAGTTTGCCATCACGCACCACCGCCGCCGTGGCTATGAGGAGCACGACGACCACAAGCGAAAGAAGACGTGTTAAAAAACTCTTGTTCTCTCTTTTTTGTCTTTTCTGCATTTTCTTTTGTTCTATAACTTTTATAAGAGCAACCCCAAGGATAAAAATGTCTTTATAACATTAGGCTCAACAAAGAAGCTGTTTTTACCTTATCCTGATTGTCTTTTCCACAGCTTGGTGTTGCTAAATTAAAAAGGACTACGCCCTTTTTAGGCATGGCAAAAATACAAATAAAATGCGACAAACACAGCATAGGCAAAGAGCTAAATGGCCCTTCTTGGAGAAATTTAACAAAAATAGGGCATACAAACAAAGGCCAGACACGCCTCGTTGTGCATTGTCTGACCTTTGCCTTTAACAATAAGTTTTTGCTTTTAAACCTTTCTTTCGTTTTTGATAAAAAAAGGTTTTATTTATCGTCCCACACCCCGTTGATTGTTATCTTTGAAGCGGCATTGTTGGCATTGCCCTTGCCTATAGTGGTTGGATCAACCACAATCTGGTTTTGGTCATGCAGCGTAGAGGTTTTGTTCACCATCGTGTCCTCTACATCAATCTCTAAGATCTGTATCTGGGGTTCAGAGTAAGTTTTCTTTACCATAATTTGTCGGAAGCGACGATAGACATCGCCTATTTTTTTCTTTTTTTTGTTTATAACACAACCTTCTTGCCTCCCACAATGTAGAAGCCCTTCTTCAGACCCTTGGTGCTGTTGCCGACATACTGTCCGTCGATGGTGTAGACCTTGGCAGCTTCAACCGAAGCGTTGCCGCTGATGCTGCCGATAGACGTAAGCGTGCCATCGATGTTAACCTTGGCGTTGGTCAGGTCGGTGAGACCAGAGAAGAAAGCACGGAAGCCCTTCATGTTGTCAGCGCCCTCCACGTCGGTGTCGGGACGGTAGAGCATGCCGTCGGTGCCGAGGAACACATCGCTTGCGTTTATCGTTGTGGGGCTGAAGATGGCATGGAAGGCAACGGGACTGGAGGTCACGGTTTTGGCATCGGCAACGACCTTGATGTCGGTGAGCATGAGAGAGCCTACAGCCTCTGAGGGCTTCACGAGGTAAGGTGTGCCTGCCACGATGGCGGCGGCATCTTTGAAGAAGAGGGTCTGTGCGGCTGCATCCCAACGGTCAAACGCCTTGACCTTTACGTCCTCGCCAAAGATCTTTGACATGTCGGCAGCCTGCACATCGAAAGGCAGGGCAACGGTGTTCCAATAGTCGGGAGAGAGCGGACGGTTGAAAGCCACGTTCACGGTGAGCTGGTCGTTGTCGCTCAGCGTCTGGGCGTTGTCGGTAGCCTCGTCGAGCACGATGGCACGCTCAATCTTGACGTCGTCAAGGAAGAAGCATCCGAATGCGCTACATGAAAACTTGATCTTGGTCTCGGGTGTGCCGCCTTTGATGAGCACCACATAATCGTTAAACGTCTTCTCTAGCGTCACACTCTTTTCAGAGAGAGAGCCTCCACCCGATATAGACAGATTAATGGAGGTAGCAACATTGCGGTTCTGTGCTGCACGGAAGAAGAGGAAGGCATCGCCCTTGAGGTTGGCGAGAGCAGGTGTGGTCAACGAAGCCGACATCTCTATACGCACACACTTGTCGGCCTTGCCGCTGCCGACACCCGAGTGGCTCCATCCTGCGTTGTCGCAGTCGCCAGAAGACAAGTTGCCAGAGCCCCATACGTTAAAATTGCCGTCGTTGCCGCCTTCGTCTTTCATCTTGTCGAAGGTCTCGGTGAAGATGTTCTTGCCGTCAACAACATTAAATGTGACCTCTGCCTGTGATGGTTCATAGCTGTCGTTGCCGTCGAAGAACGCCTTGAGCACGGTGGTGCCAACGGTTTTGGGTTCAACGTTGCCTGTGGCATCGATGGTTGCCACCTCGGGGTTGGTGCTCTCATATCTTATGGCCATGCCCTTCAGCTCTGTGTCGTCATGCTTAAGCACCACGGGGAAGGTGTAGCTCTTCTTGGTCAGGTCCACATAAGCCACGGTCTCGGCGTCAGCAAAAGCCAGCGTGGTGACCTTCTTGTCGTCAAGAGTGACGGTGACCTTGGTAAACTTTACCAGTCCCTTGCTGCTTATGGTGAAACGGATGTCTGTTTCCTTGCCGCTCCACACGCCTGTAGAGGCATCGAAGCTGTCGGCTGTGAGCAGCGCGAGGTTCTCGCCACCCTCAAACTCTATCTTCGTGATGTTCTTCTTGGAAGAGAATGTGAGCTTGTGGTTTAAGAAAGTGGTTTTCTGTATCTGATACGCGTCGGCAGCAAAACGGCGTTGTCTGACGACATGGTCACACCATCTTTCTCTATCTGGTCAGATGGAGTAAAACTGCCAAATTTGCTGTTTGAACCTTTGTCGGTTCCTGCCACAAACTCAACCGTAGTTTGTGCATAAGCGCCCATGCCGATAAAGAGCATGAGCAACATGAGTAAAAATTTACATTGTTTCATTTTCTCAATCATTATCTTTTTTATAATCTCAGTTTTCTTCGTTTCTTTTCAAGCATGCAAAGGTATATGTTTTTTTCAAGAAACGCGAAAGGTTGTTATAGTTTTTTCATTTAAACGCGCCAAAAACTTAAGGACATAAAAAAAGGGGCACCGCTGTGTCCCCATCTTTTTGTTAACCTTAAATCTAATACCATGAAAAACATTGCAAAGATAAGAGTTTCGTCTTATAATTGCAAGTTTTTCAGATGATATTTGTCAAGTTTTTTGCTTTCTTAACTTACTTAACTTAAGTTGAGCAAGTTTCCAACTTGCTCAACAGCAAACGAGTTGACAAGAAACGAGTTGACACCAAGAGAACGCCTACTCGGTCTGAGGCACAAGCACCACGCCCTCCTGTTTCTTGCCGTCCATCATGATGCGCAGAGGCGAGCTGAAACGCACATGACGCACATATCTGGTCTCCTCCACTGCTGGCATGAGGTCGAGAACATCCTTTCGGAAGAGTCCGCCGTCGGCACGGTTGGTGTCGACGGTGAAATAGCCCACGCCGAAGCTCGTGAGGTTTTGGAAGAAATGGGTGCCCTGACTGGGGTCCACGCGATAGTTTTTCAGCGCCACCTCCACGATGACCTTTGCCGCACTTATGTGGGGCCATTTCACGGGAATGCCCAACCAATAGTCGCTTGAGCCCCAGCGTCCCGGCCCCACAAGCACATAGCCCCGTCCGCTGTCAAGAAACGTGCGGTTTATACGCTCTATGTCGTCGGCAATGGCGGGGTTGTTCATGGCTGTGAAATCGTCGTCGGTCTTCACATAAACCACGTCGACCACGTCGTCGTTGATGCCGTGGCCCAACGAGTTGTGCGAGCGCAGCAGACAAGCCTCATCGGGCACCGCTGCCACGTCTTCATCGAGCATCTGCTTAGAGTCGACGATGGGACGGATCTGCAAGAGGTAGAACTCGCCCGTGCGGTCGTCGTTGAGGTTGCATGCAAACTCAATCTCCACTGGTCGGCGCATGCTCTCGGCGCCGTAGCGCATGGACATCTGTAGCAGTTCGGGCAGCGGGAACACGTCTTGCTGAAGCACGGCAGAGAAGGTTATGACCTTGCGCCCACCCTCGTAGATGCCGTCGCGCATGACGTTGTCATAGGGGTCGTAGGTGGAGGCGAGATAGGTTATGGAGCCATCGCCCACAGCCTCCTTCACCTTTACGCGCTCTATGTTGAAGCCGTCGTCGACCTGGAAATCGTTGCCCACATGTGTGGTGTCGAGAGCGTAGAAGCGTGTCTGTGTCTCGCGCAGGGCGGTCTCCAGCTCGCTCGTCTGCAACACCTGGTTAGGATGATATGGCGACACGCGCAGCGTCTGTCCGCCGTCCACGATATACTTGCCAAGACCCAAGGCCAGCGACGCTATGCCGTCTTCTGCCTGCTCGTCGCCAATGGGATAATAGTTGATGGAGCGCAGCACGCCGCTGATGTTGGGATAGAAGCGTCCGTCATATTGCTTGCCCACGACCTGCTGCAAGATCACAGCCATCTTCTCCTGGTCTATGACGTTGCTTGTGGCTGTCATGTAGGCCTTAGAGTCTTTATAATAGACCGAGGCATAGACGCCCTTGATGGCACACGCCAGCATGGAGAGCATGGCATACTTGTCGTCGAGCCACGGAATCATGTAGGTGCTGTAGATGCCTGCGAAGGGTTGGTAGTGGGCATCTTCGAGCAACGAGCTGGAGCGTATGGCTATCGGACTGTGCGTGGCATCGAAGAAGGTGAAGAAATCGGCTATCAGCGAGTCGGGCAACTGTGCGCGAAGGAAATGTTTCAGGATCTCCTCGTCGGGGGCATCGCTGAGCGCTATCTGGTAGAGGTTGTTCTGCTCCATGAAGCGGTCGAACACGTCGGTACAGAGCACCACTGTCTTGGGTATCTGCACGCTCACGCCCTTATATTGGTTGAAGTCGGGATGACGCTTTATCACGCTGTCAAGGAAAGCCAGGCCGCGCCCCTTGCCGCCAAGCGAGCCTTCGCCAATGCGGGCGAAATGGGAGTAGGCATCAAACTTCAGACGGTCAAACACAGCCACCACACCAATGTTCTTCATGTGACGATACTGCACAATGGCATCGAAGATGATCTTACGGTGAGCCTGAACGTCCTGTAGCTTGTGCCATGTGACGTTCTTCAGGAACGCCGACACGGGAAAGATGGCGCGGGCAGAGAGCCAACGGCTCATGTGGTTGCGCGAGATGTGGTAGAGCATGGAGTCGTCAGGAATCTTGAAGATGTTGTCTTGAAGCTCTTTCAGACTGTGAATGCGCATAATCTCGGCATGGGTCTTGGGGTCGCGGAAAATGAAATCGCCGAAGCCCATGTGCTCCTCCAGCAGGCGGCGCAGGTCAAGACTCATCTTCTTCGAGTTTTTATCGACAAAGCGGAAGCCCTCGGCCTCAGCACGCTCACGGTTATGGGCCTCAGAGCTCTCGATGATGAGCGGCACATACTCGTCCTTGGCCCTTATGGCACGCAGCAGTTTGAGACCCGCCTCGGGGTCTTTCACGCCCCCTATGGGGAAGCGCACGTCGCTGATCACGCCTAACGTGTTGGCCGAATATTTGTCATAGAGAGCCATCGCCTCCTCGTAGGTGCGGGCAAGCACCACCTTTGGGCGACCGCGCATGCGGAGCGTGGCGGTGTGGCGGTTCAACGCTTCGGTTGAGAAACGTTGGCTCTGCAGGAGGATATAGCTATAGAGGTTGGGCAGAATGGAGCTGTAGAAGCGTATGCTGTCCTCGACAAGCAGAATCATCTGCACGCCGTCTTCATGGATGTCGTGCTCGATGTTCATCTTGTCCTCGATGAGCTTTATTATGGAAAGGATGAGGTTGGTGTTGCCGAGCCAGCAGAACACATAGTCGAAGATGCTCAGGTCCTCGTTCTGCATGCGGCGCGTGATGCCGTGAGAGAAGGGCGTGAGGACCACACAGTGGATGTTGGGAAACGAGTGTTTGATGTCGCGAGCCACGGTGAAGGCATCGTTGTCGGCGTTGCCGGGCATGCAGATCACGAGGTCTATGTTCATGGTGCTCAGCACGCGGCGTGCCTCCTCGGTGGTGCTCACCTGTGTGAACGTGGGCGGATAGCGCAAGCCAAGCTCCATATACTCGTTATAGATCTTCTCCTCCACGCGCCCGTCGTCTTCAAGCATGAAAGCATCGTAGGGGTTGGCCACGATAAGGACGTTATAGATTCGTCGCATCATAAGGTTGACAAACGTCACATCCTTAAGATAAAACTGGCTAAACTCTTGTGGTATGTCGGTTTGTTGTATGCTCATAGGCTGTAAGAAATGTCTCTAAGACGGTTCGTTTTTTAATGTATTTACGGCAAAGGTAATGAGATTTTTCCGTACCAAACCATTAATGTCATTTTTTTTGTCTAAATTTGCAACAAACAATAATTCTCATGCTCCCTCTCTTCAAGAAAGAAGAGAACGAATGTGAGAACGAGATTGAAAAAATAATGGCTTATACAGGACTGTCGGAAAAAGAAATTCAGTCGCTTAACTAAGAAAGCGGTTTGGAGAAACTAAACAAATTGGATGACACACATATTAATTGTAGAAGACGATTTGGCCTTCGGCACGATGATGCAGACATGGCTGAAGAAGAAAGGATTTGAAACGAGCAGAGCCACAAGCGTGGGCGCTGCCGCACGACTGTTGATGGATGGCACCAAGCCAGACCTTGTGCTGTCGGACCTGCGGTTGCCCGACCACGACGGACTGTTCCTGCTTGGATGGATGCGTAAGCGTGGACACAACGCGCCGTTTATCGTCATGACCAATTATGCCGAGGTGCAGAACGCGGTGCTCGCGATGAAACTGGGAGCTGCCGACTACATTGCCAAGCCCGTGCAACCCGACATTCTTCTTCAGAAAATAAAGGACGCATTGGCGCAGGCAGCCGACACGCCAGCAACAGCTGATGCCTCTACCCCGCCCCCTTCAACACCACACAAAGGCTCTCACAGCTCTTCAAACAAGAGCAATGAGACCAAAGCTGAGACCAGCTCTAACGTGCCAAGATACCTTGAGGGCAAGAGCGAGGCCTCAAAGCAGCTTTACAGCTATGTACAGCTCGTTGCTCCCACCCCCATGTCGGTGCTCATTCTTGGAGCAAGCGGCACAGGCAAGGAATATGTGGCACGGCGCATTCATGAGCTGAGCAGCCGTAGCGACAAGCCGTTTTTCGCTCTCGACTGTGGGGCCATTCCTAAGGATGTGGCAGCATCAGAGTTTTTTGGACACAAGAAAGGCTCGTTCACGGGAGCCGACAGCGACAAGCGAGGAGCATTTGAGACCGCCAACGGGGGCACGCTCTTTCTCGACGAGGTGGGCAACCTGAGCTACGACGTGCAGGTGCAGCTGCTGAGAGCCTTGCAGGAGCGACGCATACGCCCTGTAGGCGGCGACCGCGAGATAGAGGTAGACATCCGGCTGGTGTGTGCCACCAACGAGAACCTTGAACAGGCCGTGGCAGAAGGACGGTTCCGGGAGGATCTCTACCACCGCATTAACGAGTTTACCATCTACATGCCTCAGCTGCGTGAACGCGGCAACGACCTGTTTCTCTTTGCCGACCTCTTCATCCGACAAGCCAACGAAGAGCTGCAACGCAATGTGGAAGGATTTGATGCTTCTGCCGCTGAGATGCTCGTAAGCAACACATGGCCAGGAAACCTGCGACAGCTCAACAACGTGATGAAACGCGCTGTGCTGCTCACACGCGGACGGCTGATAACCACAGCCGAACTGTCACAGGCCATGGGACCGACCTTGCAGCAACAGCCGTCGCTCACGCTTCATGACGAGAACGATGAGCGCGAACGCATAAAGCAAGCCCTTCAACAGACAAACGGAAACAAGAGCAAGGCTGCACGTCTGCTCGGCATTGACCGCAAAACCATTTATAACAAGATCGAGAAATTGGGTATTGGCGAATAAGAAATGGATTCCACAAAAAAGTGCGGAATTATTCCACACCTTTTCCACACTTTTCCACATACCGAAAACAAGGACTAAAAAATTATGCTGCTGATTATCAGCAATTTACATTTTCATGCCAGTTTTGGCACGTTCGTTGCATTTTATTAAGTGAACGACGCAACAAACAACAAAGCAGTCGACAAACAAGAGTTCTTCTCAACAAGAGAACCTCCTCTACAAAAAGAGAAACATCTCAACAGAAGAGAACGTCTCAACAGAAGAGAACATCTCAACAGAAGAGAACATCTCAACAGAAGAGAACATCT